>OGCH01000245.1_pt1 | contig 32453 bp, 35 predicted proteins | sample 1570111 | NCBI WGS metagenome assembly OGCH01 (sample SAMN03436243, study PRJEB24508) | hot springs metagenome | biome: Desert Springs; feature: Hot Springs; material: Water | place: USA: Great Boiling Spring, Nevada | collected 2008-12-01 | depth 0 m m | reverse complement strand
GAGGCGGGCGGACTGGATCGCGGGGGCAGGGTGCAACGCCACGGCTACCCTCCTGGGGCTCTACCCCCTCCTCAAGGGGGGCGTGCTCAAGCCCTCCCCCATCTTCGTCACCCTCCTCATCTCCACCTCGGCGGCGGGGGCGGAGCCCAACCCCGCCAGCCACCACCCCGAGCGAGCGGGGTCCATCCGGGTCTACAAGCCCACGGGCCACCGCCACACGGCGGAGGTGGTGGAAAACCTCCCGGGCCGCCCGGAGGTCCACCTCACCGCCATCGCCACCGACCGGGTGCGGGGCATCCTCATGACCGCCCAGACCTTCCTCCAGGACGGCTGGAGCGAAAGGGACGTGTGGCAGGCCTACCGGGAGGCCTACGGCTCCGAGCCCTTCGTCCGCCTGGTCAAGCAGAAGAAGGGGATCCACCGCTACCCCGACCCCCGCTTCGTCCAGGGCACCAACTACGCCGACATCGGCTTTGAGCTGGAGGAGGACACGGGGAGGCTCGTGGTCATGGTGGCCATTGACAACCTGGTGAAGGGCACCGCGGGCCACGCCCTCCAGGCCCTCAACATCCGCCTGGGCCTTCCCGAGACCCTGGGCCTGGACTTCCCCGGCTTGCATCCTTAGCCTAGTATGTATGCGCAGGACCACCTTTTACCTGCCAGAGGAGGTGGACCTGGAGCTCACCCGCCTGGCCCGGAAGAAGGGGCGCCCCAAGGCCGAGCTGGTGCGGGAGGCCCTTTGGCGGTACCTTCAGGAAGAGGCCCAGGGCCAGGTTCCCACCTGGGTGGGGCTCGGGGCTAGCCAGGACCCCAGCTACATAGACCGGGACGAGGAGGCTTTGGCGGAGATTCTGGCCCGGGAGGGGGCTTGAGTCTGCTTCTGGACACCAGCGGGGTTCTGGTCCTTCTGGACCGGGCCCATCCTCTTCACGAGGCTGCCAAGAGCGCCTTGAAGGGGCGGCTTTTGGTTCCCAGCACCATCCTGCCCGAGGTGGACCATCTGGCCCGGAATCGGTTGGGGGAAAACGTGGCCAGAGGCTTTCTGGAGGGCCTGGCCCAGGGGGAAGGCCTGTACCTTCCCTTTCTGGCCGAGGACCTCCCCCGGGCCCTCGAGGTCATGGACGCCTACCCTGGGGTAGGCTTTGTGGACGCCAGCATCGTGGCCCTGGCGGAGAAGCACAGGATCAGGAAGGTTTTGATCCTGGACAGGAGGGACTTCAGCCGCTTTAGGCCCAGAGGGCTGGACTACTTGGAGTTACTGCCATGATTGTGGTCAAGGTAGGCGGCGCGGAGGGCATCAACTACGAGGCCGTGGCCAAGGACGCGGCCTCCTTGTGGAAGGAGGGGAGGAGGCTCCTTCTGGTGCACGGGGGAAGCTCGGAGACCAACAAGGTGGCCGAGGCCTTGGGCCACCCCCCCCGGTTCCTCACCCACCCGGGGGGACAGGTGAGCCGCCTCACGGACCGGAGGACCCTGGAGATCTTCACCATGGTCTACGCGGGCCTGGTGAACAAGCGCCTGGTGGAGCTTCTCCAGAAAGAAGGGGTAAACGCCGTGGGGCTTTCCGGGCTGGATGGGAGGCTTTTTGTGGGCCGCCGCAAGACCGCCGTGAAGTACGTGGAGGACGGCAAGGTGAAGATCCACCGGGGGGACTACACGGGCACCGTGGAGGAGGTGAACCGGGCCCTCCTGGACCTCCTCTTGCAAAACGGCTACCTCCCCGTGCTCACCCCGCCCGCCTTGAGCCACGAGGGGGAGGCCATCAACACCGACGGGGACCAGGTGGCGGCCCTCCTCGCCACCACCTACCAGGCCGAGGCCCTGATCTACCTCTCCAACGTGCCTGGCCTTCTGGCCCGCTACCCCGACGAGGCCTCCTTGGTGCGGGAGATCCCCGTGGAACGGGTGGAGGACCCCGAGTACCTGGCCCTGGCCCAGGGGCGGATGAAGCGCAAGGTCATGGGGGCGGTGGAGGCGGTGAGGGGAGGGGTGAAGCGGGTGGTCTTCGCCGATGCCCGGGTGGAGAACCCCATAAGGCGGGCCCTTTCTGGAGAAGGTACCGTGGTACGCTAAGGCCATGGCGCGGTTCGCCCTGGTCCTCCACGCCCATCTGCCCTACGTCCGGTCCCACGGCCTGTGGCCCTTCGGGGAGGAAACCCTCTACGAGGCCATGGCCGAGACCTACCTGCCCCTCGTCCGGGTCCTGGAGCGGCTTTGGCAGGCGGGGGTGGAGTCCCGGTTCACCCTGGGCATCACCCCCATCCTGGCGGAGCAGCTTGGGGACGCCAAGGTGAAGGCGGGCTTCCAGACCTACGCCAAGGACCGCCTGGAGCGGGCCCAGGGCGACTACCTCCGCTACAAGGGCACCGAGCTGGAGGCGAGCGCCCGCCACCAGGTGGCCTTCTGGGAGCTTACCCTGGACCACTTCCACCAGCTTGGGGGCGACCTCCTCTTGGCCTTCCGCCGGGCCCAGGACCGGGGGCAGGTGGAGCTCATCACCTCCAACGCCACCCACGGCTACTCCCCCCTCCTGGGGTACGACGGGGCCCTCTGGGCCCAGGTGAAGACCGGGGTGGCCACCTACCGCCGCCACTTCGCCAAGGACCCCACGGGGTTTTGGCTGCCCGAGATGGCCTACCGGCCCCGGGGGTACTGGAAGCCCCCGGTGGAAGGGGCGAAGGAGGGCCTCAGGGCGGGGGTGGACGAGCTTCTCATGCGGGCGGGGATCCGCTACACCTTCGTGGACGCCCACCTGGTCCAGGGGGGGAAGCCCCTTGCGCCTTACGGGGAGGCCTCCTTGGGGAAGGTGGAGAGCGCCGAGGCCACCTACTACGTCCACGAGCTGGAATCGGGCCTCCGGGTCCTCGCCCGCAACCAGGAGACCACCCTCCAGGTGTGGAGCGCGGACCACGGCTACCCTGGGGAGGGGCTTTACCGGGAGTTCCACCGCAAGGACCCGGTTTCCGGCCTCCACCACTGGCGGGTCACCCACCGCAAAGCCGACCTTTCCGCCAAGGCCCCCTACGATCCCGAGGCGGCCTTCGCCAAGACCAAGGAGCACGCCGAGCACTTCGTGAGCCTTGTGGCCCGCCTGGCCGAGGGGCGGCCTGAGGGGGTCATCCTCTCCCCCTACGACGCCGAGCTCTTCGGCCACTGGTGGTACGAGGGGGTGGCCTGGCTGGAGGAGGTTTTGCGCCTTCTCTCCCGCACCCCGGGGGTGAAGGCGGTGACCGCCAGGGAGGCGGTGCAGGGGAAAGCGGTGCGCGCCGCCCTTCCCGAGGGCTCCTGGGGCCGGGGCGGGGACCACCGGGTCTGGCTCAACGAGCGGACCCTGGACTACTGGCGACAGGTCTACCGGGCGGAAAGCGCCTTGATGGAGGAGGTGCGCCGGGGCAATCTTTCCCACCGGCACCTGCGCCAGGCCATGCGGGAGCTTCTCCTCCTCGAGGCCTCCGACTGGCCCTTCCTCATAGACACCGGCCAGGCGGAGGCCTACGCCCGGGAGCGGTACGAGGAGCACGCCGCCGCCTTCTTCCGCCTCCTTAAGGGGGTTTCCGAGGAGGAGTTGAAGGCTCTGGAGGAGCGGGACAACCCCTTCCCCGAGGCGGACCCCCGGCTCTACCTGGAGGGGGCGTAGGGTGGTAAGGGTGGTGCGGCACGCCGTGTTGCAGTTTCGGCCGGAGAAGTCCCGGCTGAAGGAGAGCCTTTCTCGCCTCCGGGCCCACCTCGAGGCCCTCCGTCCCCACGCCCCGGAGGTGGTGGTCCTGCCCGAGGCCGCCCTCACGGGCTACTTCCTCCAGGGGGGAGTCAGGGAGCTGGCCCTCACCCGGCACGAGCTTCTGGAGGTTTTCTCCGAGCTTCACCGGGCGCTGGCCTGGGAGGGGCTTTTGGACGTGGTGGTGGGCTTTTACGAGCGGGACGGGGGGGCCTATTACAACAGCGCCGCCTACCTGGAGCTCCCCCACCGGGTGGTCCACGTCCACCGCAAGGTCTTCCTCCCCACCTACGGGGTCTTTGACGAGGAGCGCTACCTGGCCCGGGGAGGCCGGGTGGCGGCCTTTACCACCCGCTTCGGCCGGGCGGCCATCCTCATCTGCGAGGACTTCTGGCACTCCATCACCGCCGCCATCGCCGCCCTGGACGGAGCGGAAGTCATCTACGTTCCCGCGGCGAGCCCGGCCCGGGGGTTCCAAGGGGAAAGGCCGGAGAACGTGGCCCGCTGGCGCACCCTGGCCCAGGCGGTGGCGGCGGAGCACGGCCTTTACGTGGTCCTGGCCAGCCTGGTGGGCTTTGAGGGGGGAAAGGGGATGAGCGGGGGGAGTCTGGTGGTGGGGCCCGAGGGGCGGATTCTGGCCGAGGCCCCCCTCTTTGAGGAGGCCGCCCTGCTCTTTGAGCTGGACCGGGAGCGCATCCCCCCGGTGCGCTACGACGCCCCCCTGCTTTCCGACCTGGAGGCCACCCTTCCCCTCCTTCTTCCCGACCTGGAGCGGGTTTTGCGTAGGGAGGTGTCATGAAGCTGGTGCAGGCCCCTAAGCTTCAGGAGAGCCTAGAGCTCAACTGGCCCCTGGTGGCCGATTTCCTCACCCGCTTCATCCGGGAGGAGCTTTCCTGGCGGGGCTACGAGAAGGCCATCGTGGCCGTGTCCGGAGGGGTGGACTCCGCCACCACCCTGGCCCTGGCGGTGCGGGCCCTGGGGCAGGACCGGGTCCACGCCCTCTTCCTGCCCCACCGGGACTCGAGCCCCCTTTCCCGGGAGCACGCCTATCTGGTGGCCGAGACCTTTGGCGTGGCCCTGGAGGAGGTGGACATCACCCCCATGGTGGAGGCCTACGCCGCCCTGACCCCGGACCTCACCCCCCACCGCAAGGGGAACGTCATGGCCCGGGTGCGCATGATGGTCCTCTTTGACAAGTCCCAGGCCTACCAGGCCCTCCCCCTGGGCACGGGCAACAAGACGGAGAGGCTTTTCGGCTACTTCACCTGGCACGGGGACGACGCCCCCCCTGTGAACCCCTTGGGGGACCTGTACAAGACCCAGGTCTGGGGCCTGGCCCGCTTCCTGGGGGTCCCGGAGGCGGTGGTGGGGAAGCCTCCCACCGCGGACCTCATCCCCGGCCAGACGGACGAGGCCGACCTGGGGGTGCGCTACCTCAGGGCCGACGTCATCCTGGAGCACCACCTGAAGGGCTACCCGGACAGCTACCTCCTGGGCCTGGGCTTCACCCCGGAGGAGGTCCAGAGGGTGAAGGAGCGGGTCAACCGCACCCACTGGAAGCGGGCCCTGCCCACGGTGGCCCTCCTCTCCTCCACGGCCATCGGAGAGTTTTACCTGAGGCCCCTGGACTACAGGCCCTGAAGCTTTGGGAAAGGAGGGCGCGCTGATGGAAGACGCCTGGCTGAAGGCTCATCTGGAAAAGGCCCGCACCATCGCCGTTCTGGGGGCTCACAAGGACCCTTCCCGCCCCGCCCACTATGTGCCCCGCTACCTCTTTGAGAGGGGCTACCGCATCCTGCCCGTGAACCCCCGCTTCGCCGGGGAGGAGCTTTTGGGGGAGAAGGTGGTGGGAAGCCTCCTGGACCTCCGGGAGCCCGTGGACATCCTGGACATCTTCCGCCCCTCCTCCGCCCTCCTGGGCCACCTCGAGGAGGTCCTGGCCCTGAAGCCCGGCCTGGTCTGGCTCCAGTCGGGGATCCGCCATCCGGGGTTTGAGCAGGCCCTGGAAGAGGCGGGGATTCCCGTGGTGGCCGATCGGTGCCTCATGGTGGAGCATAGGCGCCTCTTTCCTGGCTCTTAGCGTGGAAGTCTGGCAAGCGGCCCTCCTCGCCTGGTATAAGGAGAACGCCCGCCCCTTGCCCTGGAGGGGGGAGAAGGACCCCTACCGCATCCTGGTCTCCGAGGTCCTGCTCCAGCAGACCCAGGTCCGGCAGGCCATCCCCTACTACCGCCGCTTCCTAGAGCGCTTTCCCACCCTGAAGGCCCTGCGGGAGGCCTCCCTGGAGGAGGTGCTCAGGGTCTGGCAGGGGGCGGGCTACTACCGGCGGGCGGTCCACCTCCACCGCCTGGCCCAGGAGGTGGGAGACCTCCCAGAAAGCTTCTCCGAGCTCCTGAGGCTTCCCGGCCTCGGCCTTTACACCGCGGCCGCGGTGGCCTCCATGGCCTTTGGGGAGCGGGTGGCGGCGGTGGACGGGAACGTGCGCCGGGTGCTCTCCCGCCTCCTCGCCCTGGAAAGCCCCTCGCCCAAAGCCCTCCAGGAGTTGGCCCAGGGCCTCCTCCCAGAGGAGGTCCACCCCGGGGAGTGGAACCAGGCCCTCATGGAGCTGGGGGCCACGGTTTGCCTGCCCAAGAGGCCCCTCTGCGGAGCCTGTCCCCTGGCGTTCCTCTGCCGAGGGAAGGGGGCTCCCCAGCGCTACCCCCATTCCCAAAAGCGAAAGGTGAGGGAGGAGCGCCTGGCCGCCTTGGTTCTCCTGGGGAAAAAGGGGGTTTACCTGGAAAGGATGGAGGGGCGCTTCCCGGGGCTTTACGGCGTCCCCCTCGTTCCCCTAGAGGAGCTTCCGGAGAGGGCGAAGGCCTTCGGGGTGGCCCCCCGCTTCCTGGGAGAGGTGCGCCACGCCCTCACCCACCGGAGGCTCCTCGTGGAGGTCCACGGGGCCCTCTGGGAGGGGGAAGGGGAGGACCCCAAGGCTAGGCCCCTACCCAAGCTCATGGAGAAGGTGCTCCGCCAGGCGCTTCCCCTCCTCGCTCATGAGGGCGTAGTCTCCTTCCCGCACGCAAAGCCCCACGGCGTAGAGCCCCTCTAGCCGCCTCAGGCGGAAGCTAGCCTCCTCCCACTCTTCGGGCTGGAAGGCGTGGTAGCGCACCCGGTAGCCGGGGGTGGTGGGGGTTTCCGGGACCACCCCCTCCCGCTCCTGGAAGCGGAAGCCCAGGGCCCTTAGGTCCTCAAAGAGGTCGGGGTAGCTGGCCTCGGAAAGCCGCCCCGCCTCCTCCTCCACCTCGCCGATAAGGAGCCTGGCCCCCAGGAAACTCCCCACCGCTAGGACCACCCTGTCCGCCAAGGCGGGGGGGCCTTCCCAGGTGCGCACCCCCACCACCCGCTTCCCCGAAAGGAGGAGGCCCGTGGCCGTGGTCTGGAAGAGGTGGAGGTTTCTTTCTCCCTCTAAGAGGTACTTGGCCCGGGCGTGGAAGGCCCAGACCCGAGGGTCCTCGGGGTCGTAGGCCTTTTCCAGGAGGCTTCCTGGGGGGAAGGGGGGCTTTGGGGGGAGGAAGGGCATCATCACCGAGTCCAGGCTTTGGGTGAGGAGGCCCACCCGCACCCCTTTAGAAGCCAGGCGGTAGGCGGCCTCGCTTCCGGCGAAGCCCGCCCCCACCACCAGGACCTGGTACGCGGCCATAAGGAAAAAGCCCCTTTACGGGGCCATCTGGCGGGCCGTGAAGGACTCGAACCTCCAACCCCCGGTTTTGGAGACCGGTGCTCTGCCAGTTGAGCTAACGGCCCCCGCCTTGAGGGATTCTAGCACACCCGGGTCCAAAGGCCAAGGGGTTGTAGGTGGTCGGGGCATGGGGGGCTAGGGGAACGACCCCCCGGCAGCCGGGAAGGGCTGGAGTGTAAAATGCGTCCATGCGGCTAACCTGGGTTTGGGTGCCCTTCCTGGCCTGGGTTCTGGCCCAGCCCACCCACACCGTGGCCCCCGGGGATACGCTTTTCTCCATCGCCCGCAGGTACGGGACCACCGTGGAGGAGCTCATGCGCCTGAACGGCCTGGAGAGCTTTCTCATCCAGGTGGGGCAGGTGCTGAGGCTTCCCGAGAAAGCCCCGGGGGAGCGGGTTCATCAGGTGTCCCCTGGGGACACGCTCTATGCCATCGCCCGCCGCTACGGCACCACGGTGGAGGAGCTCATGCGCCTGAACGGCTTAGCCTCCCCGGACCTCAAGGTGGGCCAGAGGCTCTTCCTCCCCCAGGCCGGGAGCGGGACCCCAGGGGACCAGACCCCACCGGAACCCTCCTCCCCACCCTCAGAAGACTACGATCCGGAAAGCCCTCTCCTGAAGGTGGTCCTCCGCTACCTGGGCGTGCCCTATAAGTACGGGGCCAACTCCCCCCTCGCCCTGGACTGCTCCGCCTTCGTGGCCCAGGTCTACGCCGAGCTGGGGGTGGCCCTGCCTAGGACCACAAAGGAGCAGTTCCGAGCCCTCTCCCCGGTGGAGGCCCTTCGCCTCGGGGACCTGGTTTTCTTTAGCTTTGGGGGAAAGGAGGTGGACCACGTGGGCATCTACCTGGGCCGGGGGGTCTTCGCCCACGCCTCTAGCTATGGGAGCCGGGTGGTGATAGAGAGCCTCGAGGCCCCCTTCTACCAGAAGGCCTACCGGGGAGCGAGGCGACCCCTCCAGGAGGCCAGGAGCCCCTAGGGCCAGTCCGGGATCTCCCCCCGGGCCTTTTTGAGGGCCTCGAGGAGGGCCTCCCCGGGCCTTCCCTGGCCCCGGAAGGCCTCGGCTTCCCGTTCCAGCCAGGCTTCTCCCGGGCGGAAGAGAACCCCCCGGGCCTCCTTAAGGGCCTCCTCTATGAGGCTCCCCAGGGAGTAAAAGGGGCTTCCCGGGGGCAGGTCGGGGTCCAGGCCCTGGCGGGCCAGGGCCCGGCCGTAAGGGACCTCCCGGGCCTCCATGGCCCCTCCTTGGGCGAAGTAGCGCTTTAAGACCCTTCCCCAGTCCCCCGAGCGGGTGTAGGGGGCCATGGCCTGGTAGGCGGCCTCGAGGTCCTCCTCCCCGTAGGGGCGGTAGGCGTCCTCGTGGACCACCAGGTGCCGGGGAAGCCTGGGCCTGGGGGGGCCCTCCTCGTCCGGGACCCCCAGGGCCAGCCCCACCACGGGGAAGACCCCGGGAGGTAGGCGGAGGAGGTCCAGAAGGGCCTCGGGCTCGTTGAGGACCCCGCCGATGAAGCAGACCCCGTAGCCCAGGGCCTCGGCGGTGAGGGCCAGGTAGGCGGCCGCTAGCCCCGCGTCCAGGATGGCGAAGTGGAGGGCGGTCTTGGGCCAGGAGGCCATCCTTTCCCCCCGGTGGGCGAGGAGCCTTTCCAGGCGGTGGACGTCCGCCAGGAAGAGGAAGAACTCCGCCGCCTGCCTTACGTGCTCCTGGTTCCCGGAAAGCCGGGCGATGGCCTCGCGAAGTTCCCGGTCTTTCACCCTCAGGACGCTGTAGAGCTGGGCGCTGGCGTCCGTGGGGGCCCGCTGGAGGGCGAATAGGAGCTTCTCCAGGTCCCCCTCGGGGATGGGCTCGGGCTTGAAGCGGCGCACGCTTCGCCTTCTCGCCAGGACGGGCGTGAGGTCCATGGGGTGAAGAATACCCTTAGTTCATGGGGATTTCCATCCGCACCGCCTTCCAGCCAAAAAGTCCCTGCCTCTCCAGGTAGAGGCGGCTTTGAGGGTCCTTGGGGTGGTGCACGTAAACTGTGCGGAAGTCCACGTACCGGAGGCGCCAGCTCTTTACCTCCTCTTTGGGGGCCTCCCCGGGTTCAGCTCCGGTGCCCAGGGCAGCCAGGCCTTCAGGGGAAACCAAGGCATCTACCAGGGGGTCTATCATACCGGCTACAAAAAGGTAGGCAAGTCCGGCAAAGGGATTTTGTTCCGCTTCTTGCTCTAGGCTTTTGAGTAGCTGCATTTGTATTTGGGACTTCAACCCCTCCCGGACCCTGGGGAAGTCCACCATCCGCTCAAGTCGCGCCCGGTCTCCTTCCAAGAGAGCCCCCTGGAGAGAGCGCAGAAAGAGGTAAGGGGAAGCCCAGAGGTAGGTGGCAAGCCCCAAGACGAAAAGACCCAGTGCTGCGAAAAACATCCGTGGAAAGCGAGTCATGCTGCCCTCCTTGGAAAGCAGGATATCATAGAGGTTCTCCCTTTTATCCTTAAAGGCCTAAGAGGCGCAGGTACGCCTCCCAGATGGCCTCCCCGAAGAAGAAGGCCACCACCCCCCCCAGGGCCAGGTAAGGGCCAAAGGGGAGCTTCCGCTGGCGAAAGAGAAGGCCCAGGAAGGCCCCGGCGAAGACGGCCAGGAGGAGGGCCAAAAAGGCGTAAAGCCCAAGCCAGGCCCCAAGGGCCCCGAGAAGCTTCACGTCCCCGTAGCCCATGGCCACAGGCTCTTCCTCCTCTTCGGGCGGGGCGGGCCGGAAGGCCCAGTAGAGTCCCCCGGCCAGGGCCAGCCCCCCGGCGGCGAGGAGGCTTCCCTTCAGGCTTTCCAGAGGATCCAGGCCCAGGGCGGGGGCCAGGAGGAGGGCCACGGGAAGGAGGGGGAGGGTGAGCCGGTCGGGGAGGACCACGGGCCTACCCGTCCGGGCGGAAAGGGCCCAGGTGAGGAAGGCCATGGCCATCCCCACCCCCGGGCCCAGGAGGGCTCCCAAGAGGGCGGCCATGTGCACCTGGTGGGGGCCCACGGGGACCTCGGGCCTGGCCTCTCGGAAGCGCCTCAGGAAAAGCCCCCCGTACCCCGCCACCAGGCCCAGGCCCCCCGCCGCCATGAGGGCCCCGTCCAGGCTTTCCTGGAAGGGCAGGGGAAAGGAGAGGGCGTAAGAGGCGAGGAGGCCTAGGAAGAGGAGGCCGTAGGTGAGGGCATCGGGAAGCTCGTAGGTGTCCAGGTCAATGAAGGCGAGGGCCACCAGGAAGGCGAGGAAGGCGAAGACCAGGAAAGCTTCGGGGGAAGGGGGGTAAAAGAGGGCGGCGAGGAGAAAGAGGAGGCCGGTGAGCCCCTCCACCAGGGGGTAGCGGGGGCTGATGGGGCTACCGCAGTAGCGGCACCGCCCCCTTAGGGCCAGGTAGGAGAGGACGGGGACCAGGTCCCAGGGGGAGAGGCGGTGGCCGCAGGCGGGGCAGCGGGAGGGAGGGTAGGCCAGGGACTCCCCTTTGGGCAGGCGGTGGACCACCACGTTGAGGAAGGAGCCCACCACGAGGCCAAGGAGAGAGGCGAAAAGGGGCCACATGGGGGCATTGTACCGGGGCTTTCACCGGATTTTGGCAAGGGGTGGATATGATGCCCTTGTGAAACCGGAAGCCGCCTATCAGAACCTGCTGGACTTCCAGAGGGAGACCGCCTACCTGGCCTCCTTGGGGGCCCTGGCCGCCTGGGACCAGCGCACCATGATCCCCAAAAAAGGGCACGAGCACCGGGCCCGGCAGATGGCCGCCCTGGCCCGCCTCCTCCACGAGCGGGCCACCGACCCCCGGATCGGGGAGTGGCTTTCCCAGGTGGAGGGGAGCCCCCTGGTCCAGGACCCCCTTTCCGACGCCGCGGTCAATGTCCGGGCCTGGAGGCTCGCCTACGAGAGGGCCCGGGCCATCCCCGAGAGGCTGGCCGTGGAGCTGGCCCAAGCTAGGAGCGAAGGGGAGACCGCCTGGGAGGCCCTGCGCCCCAAGGACGACTGGCAGGGCTTTCTGCCCTACCTGAAGCGCCTCTTCGCCTTGGTGAAGGAGGAGGCGGAGATCCTCATGGCCGTGGGCCCGGACCCCCTGGACCCCCCCTACGGGGAGCTTTACGATGCCCTCCTGGACGGCTACGAGCCCGGGGCGAGGGCCCAGGACCTCCTCCCCCTCTTCCAGGGGCTCAAGCAGGGGCTCACCGGGCTTCTGGACCGCATCCTGGGGAGCGGGCGGAGGCCCGATACCGGCGTCCTCCACCGCCCCTACCCGGTGGAGGCCCAGAGGGCCTTTGCCCTGGAGCTCCTCAAGGCCTGCGGGTACGACCTCGAGGCCGGCCGCCTGGACCCCACCGCCCACCCCTTTGAGATCGCCATCGGCCCCGGGGACGTGCGCATCACCACCCGGTATTACGAGGACTTCTTCAACGCCGGCATCTTCGGCACCCTCCACGAGATGGGCCACGCCCTCTACGAGCAGGGCCTGCCCAAGGAGCACTGGGGCACCCCCAGGGGGGAGGCGGTCTCCTTGGGGGTCCACGAGTCCCAAAGCCGCACCTGGGAGAACCTGGTGGGCCGCTCCTTGGGCTTCTGGGAGCGCTTCTTTCCCCGGGCAAAGGAGGTCTTCCCGAGCCTGGGGGACGTGCGCCTGGAGGAGTTCCACTTCGCCGTGAACGCCGTGGAGCCCTCCCTCATCCGGGTGGAGGCGGACGAGGTCACCTACAACCTCCACATCCTGGTGCGCTTGGAGCTGGAGCTGGCCCTCTTCCGGGGGGAGCTTTCCCCAGAAGACCTGCCCGAGGCCTGGCGGGAAAAGTACCGGGCCTACCTGGGGGTGGCCCCAAGGGACTACAAGGACGGGGTCATGCAGGACGTGCACTGGTCCGGGGGGATGTTCGGCTACTTCCCCACCTACACCCTGGGCAACCTCTACGCCGCCCAGTTCTTCGCCAAGGCCGAGGAGGAGCTTGGGCCCTTAGAGCCCCTCTTCGCCCGGGGGGAGTTCGCCCCCTTCCTGGACTGGACCCGAAAGAAGATCCACGCCGAGGGGAGCCGCTTCCGCCCCCGGGCCCTGGTGGAGAGGGTCACGGGAAGCCCTCCCAGCGCCGAGCCCTTCCTCAGGTACCTGGAGGCCAAGTACCGGGCCCTTTACGGCTTCTAGCGTTTCTGGGGCCAGGCAGGAAGGAGGGCGAAAAGGAGAAGGGCGCTGGCCGCCCAGAGGGCCCCTTCCCCCTTGCCCAGGTGCTGGGCGAAGAGGCCCGCCACCGCCGGGCCCAGAGCCTGGCCTAGGGCGAAGGCCGCGGTGGAAAGCCCCATGGCCGTGGGCCAGGCAGAGGGGGGGAGGGCCTTGCGGAAGGCCTGGGTGATGGCGGTGATCACCCCCAGGAAGGAAAGGCCAAAGAGAAGAGCGCTCACCGGAAGGAGGTGGAGGGCCAGGGGCGGGAGGCTTCCCAGGAAGAGCACCAGGAGGACGTGAAAGAGCCCCCTTCTTCCTCCCACACGCTCCACCCACGGCCCCCAGAGGGGCCCGGTGAGGAGGGCCCCGAGCCCCAGGAGGGAGAAGAGGAGGGTCCAGTGGCCTACCGAAGTGGTGATAAAGGTCATGTACCCGATGTACCCTGCCCCGTAAAGGCCATAGGCCACAAGGAGGGGGAGAACAGGCCTTAGGCTCCCCTCTCCCTGGGCTGGGGGCGGGGGTTCTTTGAGCTCCCGCCAGGCCAGAAGCGGGGGCAGGGCCATGAGGAAGGCCCCCAGGCCCAGTCTTCCCCAAGCGCCCTCAGGGCTTTTCACCCCCACGAGGAGCCAAGGAGCGAGGAGAAGGCCGAGGCCTACGCCGCCGTAGTAAACCCCCAGGGCCCGCCCTGAACGACCCTGGGCCATGAGGAGGGCGGCCCCGGCCACAAAGACCAAGGCCCCCAGCCCCCCCTGCAAAAAGCGGAGGAGAAAGGCGGGGGCTTCGCCCAAGCGGGGGGTGAGGACCAGGACCGGCCCCTGCAGCAGCAGGGCCAGGAAAAAGCCCCGGCGGTAGCCGAGGCGGCCCAGAAGGCCGTGGCTCAAGAAGGCTCCCAGGAGGTAGCCGAGGGTGTTGGCGCTTCCTAGGAGCCCCCCTTCCGCGTAGGAGAGGCCCCAGGCCGCCTGCATGAGGGGGAGGACCAGAGCGTAGGCAAAGCGTCCTAGGCCTAAGGCCGCCGCGGGCCCCAGGGCCAGGAGGATGCCCTTAGAAGCCATAAGAAAACGGCTTTCCCCTCGGTCCGCAGGGGGCGGGGAGGTCCAGGGGCATACCCATTTCCATTCCCGGGCTTCCCCTTCCTGAAGGGAAGCCTACCCCTCCCCTTTCGGGGTCCAGCGGGCGCTGTCTCGCTTTTGGTACTTCTCCATGGCCCTCAGGAAGGCCTCCTCCAGGTCAATCCCCTCCCGGTTGGCCAGGGAGATGAGGACGAAGAGGAGGTCGGCGAGCTCCATGGCCAGATCCCCTTCCTCCTCCCCCGGCTTGGGGGTCTTCCCGTGGCGGTGGGCCAGGACCCGGGCCACCTCCCCCAGCTCCTCGGTGAGGCGGGCCAGCATGAGGAGGGGCGGGAAGTACCCCTCCTCAAACCGCCCGATCCAGGCATCCACCATCTTCTGGGCTTCCTGGAAGGTGAGCACGGCTAGACCCCCTTCACGAAGGCGGCCAGGAGGCGCACCGCCCGCTCCACGTCCCGGAAGTCCACCATCTCCACCGGGGAGTGCATGTAGCGAAGGGGGATGGAGACGATCCCCGTGGGGATGCCCTCCCGCACCTTGGCCACCTCGTCGGCGTCCGTGCCCGACCACCGCCCGTGGGCGTGGAGGACGTAGGGGATGCCCTCCCTTGCCGCCGCCGCCTTCAGCCCCCTTAGGACCTCCTGGTCCACGAAGGGGCCCACGTCCAGCACCACGCCCTTGCCGAGCTCCGCCTCCCCCACCAGGCCCTTTTCCATGCCGGGGGTGGCGCTGTCGTGGTGGACGTCCACCACCAGGGCCAGGTCCGGGGCCTCCCGGAAGGCGGCGGTTCTCGCCCCGTAGGCCCCGATCTCCTCCTGCGCCGTGCCCACGGCCACCACCTCGCAGGGGGCCTGGTCCTGGAGGAGGCGGAGGGCCTCGAGGACCACGAAGGCCCCCAGGCGGTTGTCCAGGGCCTTGGACACCAGGCGCTTCCCCAGAAGCCACTCCGGGGCCTGGTCCAAAACCCCCACCGCCCCCACCTCCAGGTAGGCCAGGGCCTCCTCCCGGCTCTCCGCCCCGATGTCGGCGAAAAGCTCCGCCATCTCCACGGCCTTCCTCCGCTCCTCTTCCTTCAGCACGTGGATGGCCTTCCTGCCCACCACTCCCAGGACCGGCCCCTTCTTCCCCAAAAAGCGCAGGCGCTGGCCCACCAGGACCTGGGGGTCCCAGCCCCCCAGGGGCTTAAGGCGCAGGAAGCCCTTCTCCTCCACGTGGCTCACGATGACCCCGATCTCGTCAAGGTGGCCCATGAGGAGGACCTTGGGCCTTTTGCCGGGGTTCAGGCGGGCGTAGGCGTTCCCGTGCCGGTCCCGCTCCACCAGGGCGAAGGTCCGGGCCTTTTCCAGGAAGACCTGGGCCGCCTCCTCCTCAAAGCCGGAAGGCCCTGGGGCCAGGAGGAGCCTTTCCAAAAACTCCAGGTCCGGCGCGTAGTCCATGCCCCAAGCTTACAATGGGCCCGTGCAATACCTGGCCCTCATCGCCCACGATGCCAAAAAAGAGGAGATGATCGCCTTCTGCCAAAGGCACCAAGACCTCCTGGCCCGCTTTCCCCTCCTGGCCACCGGCACCACGGGGGCCAGGGTCCAGGAGGCCACCGGGCTTCCCGTGGAAAGGGTCCTCTCCGGGCCTTTGGGCGGGGACCAGCAGATCGGGGCCCGGGTGGCCGAGGGGGGGGTCCTGGCGGTGATCTTCCTCCAGGACCCCTTGAGCGCCAAGCCCCACGAGCCCGACGTTCAGGCCCTCATGCGGGTCTGCAACGTGCATGGGGTGCCCCTCGCCACCAACCTGGCGGCGGCGGAGGCCCTGGTTCCCTGGCTTGAGGCCCAGGCGGGCCTCTAGGCCTCTTTACAGGGTCTTCCGGTAGGCCAGGGCCTCGGCCACGTGGGCCTCCTCCACCCGCTCCGCGCCCGCCAGGTCGGCCACGGTGCGGGCCACCCGGAGGAGGCGGTCGTAGGAACGGGCGGAGAGGAGGAGCTTCTTGGCGGCCGCCTGCAGAAGGGCCTCGGCCCCGGGGGTGAGGCGGAGGTGCTCCCTCAGGGCCCTGCCGGAAAGCTCCCCATTGGGGCGGCCCTGGCGCTTCAGCATCCTCTCCCTGGCCCTTAAGACCCGCTCCCGCACCGCCTCCGTGCCCTCCCCCTCGGGGGCCCGGGCCAGCTCCAGGGGCGTGAGGCGGGGGACCTCCACCACCAGGTCAAAGCGGTCCAGGAGGGGCCCCGAGATCCTGCCCGCGTAGCGGCTCCGGGCGCTAGGGGTGCAGGTGCAGGCCCGCTCCGGGTCCCCATACCAGCCGCAGGGGCAGGGGTTCATGGCCGCCACCAGGAGGAAGCGGGCGGGGAAGGTGAGGCTGGCCCGGGCCCGGGCGATGGTGACCACCCCGTCCTCCAGGGGCTGGCGCAGGGCCTCGAGGGCCTCCCGGGAGAACTCGGGAAACTCGTCCAAAAAGAGGACCCCCCGGTGGGCCAAGGAGACCTCCCCCGGTTTGGGGATGGCCCCGCCCCCGATGAGGCCCGCGTAGCTCACCGTGTGGTGGGGGGCGCGGAAGGGCGGGGTCCGGAGGAGGCCCCGCACGGCCTGGCCGGCGGCGGAGTGGATCCGGGTCACCTCCAAGGCCGCTTCCCGGGAGAGGGGGGGCATGAGGAAGGGAAGCCGCCTCGCCAGCATGGTCTTCCCCGAGCCGGGGCTTCCCACCATGAGGAGGTGGTGGTAGCCGCTGGCGGCGATCTCCAGGGCCCTTTTGGCCTTGGCCTGCCCCTTGACGTCCCTTAGGTCCAGGACCTCCAGGGTCTCCAGGGGGTCCTCGGGCCTGGCCTCCTCCAGGGCTTCCTCGCCCCGCAAAAAGGCCACCACCTCCCTTAGGGTCCTGACCCCGTAGACCTTGACCCCCTCCACCAGGGCCGCCTCCTTGGCGCTTTCCTCAGGGAGGAGGAGGGTCTTGCCCTCGGCCAGGGCCCCCAGGGCCAGGTTCACCGCCCCGGGGATGGGCCTCAGGCTCCCGTCCAGGCCCAGCTCCCCCGCCAGGGCCAAGGGGCTTAGGGCCTCGAGGGGCACCACCCCCTGGGCGGCCAGGAGGCCCAGGGCGATGGGCAGGTCAAACTGGCTCCCCTCCTTCTTGAGCTCCGCCGGGGCCAGGTTCACCACCACCCGGGCCTGAGGGTAGGGGAAGCCCGCGTTCTTGAGGGCGGCCCGCACCCTTTCCCGGCTCTCCTCCACCGCCTTGTCGGGCAGGCCCACCAGGGCGTAGGCGGGAAGCCCAGGGCTAACATCCACCTCCACGGTGACGGGAACGGCGTCCAGGCCGAAAAGGGCGTAGCTCCGCACCTGGGCCAGCATGGAGGGAGTTTACCATAAATCTGTTAGTTCCGGGGGGTAAGTGTCCTCAGCTCACACCGGCCCTGGAAGGAGAACCAGCCCGTAAAAGGGGCCTAATATGGTGGGTATGGCGGCGGACTGGGCTAGGGCGTATAACAAACTGAGCCGGGCCCTGGAGGAAAGGCGCACCCTTCTTCAGAGTTTTGGAGGTATGGACCTGGGCTTGATCCAGGTGGCCAACGAGGAGTGGCTTTACATGCTCCAGGAGGACACACGCCACTCCTTGGCCATAGAGGGCTACTTCACTGACGAAAGGGAGTTGCGCCAGGTCCTTGCGGGCAAAAAGGAGGCCGCAGAGGTCCTCAACTACTTCCGCACCGCCCAGTTCGTCTATGAGCAGGCTCTTCAGGATGCCCATGAGGGCGTCTGGCACCTGGATTTGGCCTTCGTCAACAATATCCACGGCCAGCTTTTCCGAAACACTCCCTTGGAGGGGGAGCGCGGTAAGCCCGCCGACGGGGTAGAGCGCCGCATCCACGGGGCTAAAGTGGTGCCTCCCCTGGAGGCCACGGATTATCTCCGGGCCTTCGTCCAGGTCGCCCGAACCCTTTTGGAGGAGCGGCCCGTTTTGGAGGCCTTGGCCAAGGCCCATACCCTCTTTGAGGCCATCCACCCCTACCGGGACGGCAACGGCAGGGTGGGCCGCCTGCTCCTCAACTACCTGGCCATCCGCCAGGGGCTACCCCCGGTGGTCATCAAAGGCCTGGACCCGAAGGACCGGAGGAGGTACTACGAGGCCCTGGAGAGGGCGGACCGCGGCCTTCAGGGGGGCTTCCCATCCCCTACCCCCAAGGCCTTGCGGGAGGCCTTGGACAAAGGGGAGTGGATGCCGCTGGCCCTCCTCCTGGGGGAGTCCCTCCTGGCCCGTCTGGACAAGGTGGTGGCCCTGGCCCTTGTGCGCTTCGCCGACCTCAAGCCTCTGGATGAGGTGGCCCAAGACCTGGGGGTTTCCCGGCCAAAGCTCTACGTGTGGGTAAGCCGAGGCCGTTTGGTGGTCTACCGGCCTGGGGGGAGGGAACGTTTGCTTTCCCATGCCTGGCTCTTCCTGGGGACTCGGGAAAAACCCCCTGTGGTGCCTTCGGAGCTTCCTCCTCCTCGGCCAGGCTGGCAGGGGAGGGTGGTTGACCTGCAGCGGCTTCTCTTTCACCCCGACCTCTGAAGAAGGGGCAGGTAGAGGACCACCGCCACAAGGAGAAGGCCGAGAAGCCCCAAAAAGGCCGCCTGGTAGCCCAGGGCCGCCACCACCCCGCCCACCCCCCACTGGAGGAGGAAGGTGCCCCCGATGCCGAAGAGGTTGACCAGGGTGGTTCCCCGGCCCACCAGGTGGCCCGCCACCAGCTCCCGGGCCTGGGTGAGGGTGAGGATGTTGAAGGCCCCGAAGAAGCCCAGAAGGGCGTAGGCGGGGGCCAGGACCTTCAGGAGGAGGAGCAGGAGGCCCAGGGCGAAGAGGAGGGCCGAAGCGAGGAGGACCCGGGCCGTGCCCAAACGGTCCGCCAGGTAGCCGGAGACCAAAAAGCCCAAGACGGCCATCCCCGAGTAGAGGAAGAGGAGGTTGCCCACCTCGAGGGCCCCCAGGCCCAGGTGGTAGGCGTAGGCCCCGGCCCAGAGGGTCTGCAGGGCGAGGAAGCCCCCGGCGAAGGCCAGGGCCAGGAAGGCCACCCGGAGGAGCCTGCCGTTGCGGAGCACCTCCGAAAGGCCGCCGCTTCCGCTCCCCTTGGGCCAGGCTACCCCGGGCGGGGCGTTCCGCACCCCCAGGTAGATGGCCAGGGCCACCAGGGCCACCGCCAGGCTCCCCCAGAGGAAGACCCCCCGCCAGCCCACCGCCTCCTTGAGGAGGGCCAGGGGCGTGGCCGCCATCAGCCCCCCCGTGGCCCCCAGGCCCACCAGGAGGGTGGAGACCGTGGCGTAGCTTTTGGGAAACCACAGGCTGAAGGCCTTCATGGAGCCCATGAGGGCCGCTGCCATCCCCACCCCGATCAGGGCCCGCCCCAGGGCTAAGGTGGCGAAGCCCTGGGCCAGGCCGAAGACCACGCTCCCCAGGGCGGCCAAAAGGAGGAGGGCGGGGGTGACCACCCGGGGGCCGAAGCGGTCCAGGAGGCTTCCTAAAGGGAGCTGCGCCGCGGCGAAGGCCAGGTAGAAGAGGCTCGTCATGAGGCCGAGCTCCGCCGGGCCCAGGCCCAGATCCTGGGAGAGGTCCTTGGCGAGCACGGCGTTGGCGGAGCGGTAGAAGTAGGAGAGGAAGTAGCCCAGGGTAAAGAGGGCAAAGACGCGGATGGCCATATCACCTCCGGTTCAGGGCCACGCCCACGAGAATCATAAAGCCCCCAAGCAGGGCTTCCACCTTCAGGGGCTCCCCCGCCAAAGGCCAGGCGAAGAGGGCCCCGCTCAGGGGCTCCAGCATGGCCACCAGGGTGGCGGTGCGGGCGGGGAGGGTGCGCACCCCCAGGAGGAAGAGGCCAAAGGGGACCACCGTGCCCAGGGTGACCAGGTAGAGAACGCCTCCCCACTGCCCGGGGGTGAGGGCCAGGGCCCGGTCCAGGTGGAGGAGGAGAACGGGGAGGCTGAGGAGGGTCCCCACCCCCGTGGCCACCCCCAGGGCCACCAGGGGCGGCGTCTTGAGGCCGTGGGAGAAGGCGGCGTAGAGGGCGAAGGAGAGGGCGGAGAGGAGGCCAAAGGCCACGCCCACCGCGCTTCCCGTGAGGCCTTGGGGTCCCACCACCAGCACGTAGGCTCCCCAAAGGGCCAAAGCCACGCCCACTAGGGCCCTTGCGGGAAGCCTTTCCCCCTTCAGGAGGGCGTGGAGGGTGAGGAGGGCCGGGGCCAGGTACTGGAGGAAGATGCCCGTGGCCACGGTGGTGGCGTGGATGGCCAGGTAGTAAAAGGCCTGGGCCCCAGAGAGGGCAAGACCCACTCGGATTAGGTGGGGCCTTTCCCCCAGGGAAGGGGGACGGAGGAGGACCAGGGGCAGGAGGAGGAGGAAGCTCAGAAGAAAGCGCAAGGGGATGAGGACCTCCGGGGGGATCTCCCGCATGAACCGCCCCGCCAGGGCACCCCCTAGGCCCCAAAGCAGGGCGGCCAGGGCCACGGGGATCACCGCCGCCCTCCCAGGACCGCCAGGGCCACCCCCAAAAGGAGGACCAACGCCCCCAGGAGGACCTTCAGGCCGGGGACCTCCCCGAAGAGGAGGAAGGCCAGGAGGCTCGCCCCCACCGGCTCAAAGAGGACGGCCAGGGTCACCAGGACCGGGGAGATGTGGCGGGTGGCCCAGTTGAAGCTGGTGTGGCCCACAAGCTGGGGCAGGAGGGCCATAAGGAGGATGTAGAGGTAGACCTCCCCTGGGTACCCCCCATACCCTCCGCCGAAGAGGTAGGGGAGGGGCAAGAGGATCAGGAAGGCGGTGGTGTAGGCCACCCGCACGTATTCCAAAAGGGATAGCCCCCGCCTCTGGGCCTCCCGCCCCAGGAGGAAGTACAAGGAGGCGGCCACCGCTCCCAGGAGGGCCAGGAGGTCCCCCAAGAGGGGGTTGGTGCCCCCGCCCTCCGCGTCCCCCAGGCCGATGAGAAGCCCCCCCAGGAGGGCCACCCCCACCCCCAGGAGGGTGAGGGCAGAGGGCTTTTCCCCAAAGAAAAGCCAGCCCAGAAGGGTGACCCAGACGGGGTTGGTGGTGACCAAAGCGGTGCTGGCGGCCACCGAGGTGTAGGAGAGGGAGGTGATCCAGAAGGCGAAGTGGAGGGCCAAAGCCGCCCCCGCCGCCAGGGCGAAGGGGATGCCCTTCCTGGCCCGGATGGGGCTCCTGAAGCCAGGAAGGAGAAGAAGGGCGGCGAAGCCCATGCGCCCCGCGCTCATCACCAGGCTGAAGGCGAGGCCCTTTTCCCCTGAGGCGGCCAGGGCCAGGCGCACCAGGATGCTCCCGAAGCTGATGGCCAGGATGCCCAGGAGGAGGACGCCCGCCACCTGGAGCCCGGAAGGCCGCATGGGGGCATTTTTCCATAAGCCCCCCTTTCTGACCAGGGGGTCAGGCCCGGGGCAAACGCCCTCTTTCCCGCTGGTATACTGGCGCGGAAGGAGGTCCTATGGTGACCATCGCGGTTCCCAAAGAGAGGGCCCCAGGGGAAAGAAGGGTGGCCCTGGTGCCCGAGGTGGTGGCCCGCCTGGTGAAGGGAGGGGCCAGGGTCCGGGTGGAGAGGGGCGCCGGGGAGGGCGCCTACTACCCCGACCCCCTATACCAGGAGGCGGGGGCGGAGGTGGTGGAGCGAGGGGAGCTCCTGAAGGGGGCCAACCTCCTCTTCACCGTGCAGCCCCCCCCTCTGGACCTGATCCAGGCCCTCGAGCCCGGATGCGTGGTGGTGGGCTTCGTCCAGGCCCACAAGAACCCCGACCTGGTCAAGGCCTTGGCCGCAAAAAAGGCCACGGTCCTGGCCATGGAGCTCATCCCCCGCATCACCCGGGCCCAGAGCATGGACGCCCTCTCCAGCCAGGCCACGGTGGCGGGGTACCTGGCCGCCCTCCACGCCGCCAGGCTCTCCCCCCGCTTCTTCCCCATGCTCACCACCGCCGCCGGCACCATCCGCCCCGCCAAGGTCATGGTCATGGGGGTGGGCGTGGCGGGGCTCATGGCCATCGCCACCGCCAAGCGCCTGGGGGCCCAGGTCTTCGCCTACGATGTGCGTAAGGCGGCCGTGGAGCAGGCCCTCTCCCTGGGGGCCAAGCCCATTGAGCTCCCCATCAGCGCCGAAGGCGAAGGCGGGTACGCCCGGGAGCTCACCGAGGAGGAGAAGCGCATCCAGCACGAGGCCCTGCGGGAGCACGTGGCGGGCATGGACGCCATCATCACCACGGCCCAGGTGCCCGGCCGCCCTGCCCCCATCCTCCTCACCGAGGACATGATGGAGCGCCTCAAGCCCGGCACCGTGGTGGTGGACCTGGCGGCGGAGAGTGGGGGGAACTGCGTCCTCACCAAGCCGGGGGAGGTGGTGGAGGTGAGGGGGGTGCGGGTCTATGGCCCCCTGAACCTTCCCAGCGAGCTTTCCGTCCACGCCTCGGAGATGTACGCCAAGAACCTGCTCAACCTCTCCACCCTGCTCATAGAGAAGGGGGAGTTCGCCCCCAAGTGGGAGGACGAGATCATCCAAGGCGCCCTCCTCATGAAGGAGGGCGAGATCCTGCACGGGCCCACCAAGGCCCTTCTGGGAGGTGCCTGATGGAGTTTGGCTTCTGGTCTGCGCTTTACATCTTTGTGCTCACCGCCTTCTTGGGCTACGAGCTCATCACCCGGGTGCCGGTGATCCTCCACACCCCCCTGATGTCCGGCTCCAACTTCATCCACGGGGTGGTGGTGGTGGGGGCCATGGTGGTCCTGGGCCACGCGGAAACCGGCCTGGAGAAGCTCATCGGCTTTCTGGGCGTGATCCTGGGGGCGGCCAACGCCGCCGGGGGGTACGCGGTCACGGTGCGCATGCTGGAGATGTTTGAGAGGAAGCCCAAAGGGGGTGGTCAGTGATGGACCTCATCCAGGCGGCCTACTTCGTGGTGGCCATCCTCTTCATCGTGGGCTTGAAGCGCATGGCCCACCCCACCACGGCCAAAAGCGGCATCGTCTGGGCGGGGTGGGGCATGGCCCTGGCGGTGCTGGCCACCTTCTTCTGGCCGGGCATGGAGAACTTCGCCCTCATGCTCCTGGCCCTCCTCGTGGGGTCCGTGGTGGCCTGGTGGGCGGCGGTCAAGGTGGCCATGACGGACATGCCCCAGATGGTGGCCATCTACAACGGCATGGGCGGGGGCGCCGCCGCCACCATCGCCGCGGTGGAGCTCCTCAAGGGGGCCTTTGACAACCAGGGGCTCATGGCCCTGGCCATCCTGGGCGGGCTCATCGGCAGCGTGGCCTTCACCGGTAGCCTCATCGCCTTCGCCAAGCTCCAGGGCATCATGCGGAGCCGGCCCATCCTCTTCCCGGGGCAGAAGGTGCTGAACGCCCTGGCCCTCCTGGTCACGGTGCTTCTCGGCCTTTCCCTTCTCTTCAACGACGCCACCCCCAGCATCGTCCTCTTCTTCCTCCTGGCCCTCCTCTTCGGCGTGCTCATGACCCTGCCCATCGGCGGCGGAGACATGCCCGTGGCCATCTCCTTCTACAACGCCTTCACCGGCATGGCGGTGGGCTTTGAGGGCTTCGCCGTGGGCAACCCGGCCCTCATGGTGGCGGGCACCCTGGTGGGGGCGGCGGGTACCCTGCTCACGGTGCTCATGGCCCGGGCCATGAACCGCTCGGTCTGGAGCGTGCTGGTGGGCGGCTTTGGCGTGGAGCAGGAGGCGGGCGAGGTCAAGGGGAGCCTCAAGCCCATTGACGTGGAGGACGCCGCCGTCATGCTGGCCTACGCCAACAAGGTGGTCTTCGTGCCCGGGTACGGCATGGCCCTCTCCCAGGCCCAGCACAAGGTGAAGGAGCTGGCGGACCTCCTCGAGGCCCGGGGGGTGGAGGTGAAGTTCGCCATCCACCCCGTGGCCGGGCGCATGCCGGGGCACATGAACGTCCTCCTGGCCGAGGCCGGGGTGGACTACGACAAGCTCAAGGACCTGGAGGAGATCAACCCCGAGTTCCCCACCGTGGACGTGGCCGTGGTCATCGGGGCCAACGACGTGGTCAACCCCGCCGCCCGCCGCCCCGGGAGCCCCCTTTACGGCATGCCCATCCTGGACGTGGACAAGGCCAAGAACGTGATCGTGATCAAGCGGGGCCAGGGCAAGGGCTTCGCCGGGGTGGAGAACGAGCTCTTCTACGCCGACAACACCCGGATGCTCTACGGGGACGCCCAGAAGGTCCTCACCGAGCTCACCCAGGCCCTGAAGAAGCTTTGAGGGCGCTTCCGGCCAGGGCCCCGGGGCAGGCCCCGGGGCTTCTTGACCTTTGCCCCGCCTCTTGCTATAGTGCCTAGTGCGGTCGGTCCGCGGTAGCTCAGCTGGTAGAGCGGCCGGCTGTTAACCGGTTGGTCGCAGGTTCGAGTCCTGCCCGCGGAGCCAGATGGGGGCCTAAGGGCCCCCTGGGTCTTTTATTTAGGGGTAAAAAGGGGTATAATCCTCCTTCGTGCGGCCTGCCGGGCCCGGAAGGGAGGTGAAGATGCGCAAGTACGAGGTCAACGTCATCCTGAACCCCAACCTGGACCAGACCCAGTTCGCCCTGGAGAAGGAGATCATCGCCAAGGCCCTCGAGGCCCACGGGGCCCGGGTGGAGAAGGTGGAGGAGTGGGGGGTGCGCCGCCTGGCCTACCCCATCGCCAAGGACCCCCAGGGCTACTTCCTCTTCTACCAGGTGGAGATGCCCGAGGACCGGGTCAATGAGCTAGCCCGGGAGCTCCGCATCCGCGACAACGTGCGCCGGGTGATGGTGGTCAAGACCGCGGAGCCCCTCCTCTCCAAAGCGTAGACTCTTCTCATGGCAAGAGGCCTGAACCAAGTATTCCTCATCGGCACCCTGACCGCCCGCCCCGACATGCGCTACACCCCGGGGGGGCTCGCCATCCTGGACCTGAACCTGGCGGGCCAGGACGTCTTCACGGACGAGTCCGGCCAGGAACGGGAGGTCCCCTGGTACCACCGGGTTAGGCTTTTGGGCCGCCAGGCGGAGATGTGGGGGGACCTTCTGGAAAAGGGCCAGCTCCTCTTCGTGGAGGGGCGCCTGGAATACCGCCAGTGGGAAAGGGATGGGGAGAAGCGAAGCGAGGTCCAGGTGCGGGCCGACTTCATTGACCCCCTGGAGGGCCGGGGCCGGGAGACCCTGGAGGACGCCCGGGGCCAGCCCAGGCTCCGCCGGGCCCTGAACCAGGTGATCCTCATGGGCAACCTCACCCGGGACCCCGACCTCCGCTACACCCCCCAGGGGACGGCGGTGGTGCGCCTGGGCCTGGCGGTGAACGAGCGCCGCCGGGGCCAGGAAGAGGAAAGGACCCACTTCCTGGAGGTTCAGGCCTGGCGCGAGCTCGCCGAGTGGGCTTCGGAGCTTAGGAAGGGCGACGGGCTTTTGGTCATCGGCCGTTTGGTGAACGACTCCTGGACGAGCTCCAGCGGAGAGAGGCGCTTCCAGACCCGTGTGGAGGCCCAGAGGCTGGAGCGCCCCACCCGTGGGCCTGCCCAAACCGGCGGAAGCAGGCCCCAAACCGTCCAGACGGGTGGGGTGGACATAGACGAAGGACTGGAAGACTTCCCGCCGGAGGAGGATTTGCCGTTTTGAGCACCAAGAACGCTAAACCCAAGAAGGAGGCGCAGAAGCGCCCCTCCAGGAAGGCCAAGGTCAAGGCCACCCTGGGGGAGTTTGACCTGAGGGACTACCGGAACGTGGAGGTGTTGAGGCGGTTCCTGTCGGAGACGGGGAAGATCCTTCCCCGCCGCCGCACGGGGCTTTCCGCCAAGGAGCAGCGCATCCTGGCCAAGACCATCAAGCGGGCCAGGGTTCTGGGGCTTCTCCCCTTCACGGAGAAGCTGGTGCGGAAGTAGGGGGTGAACGGTGAAGGTCATCCTGCTGGAACCCCTGGAGAACCTGGGCGACGTGGGCCAGGTGGTGGACGTGAAGCCGGGCTACGCCAGGAACTACCTCCTGCCCCGGGGCCTGGCGGTCCTGGCCACGGAGAGCAACCTGAAGGCCCTCGAGGCCAAGATCCGCGCCCAGGCCAAGCGCCTGGCGGAGAGGAAGGCGGAAGCCGAGAGGCTCAAGGAGATCCTGGAAAACCTCACCCTCACCATCCCGGTGCGGGCGGGGGAGAACAAGATCTACGGCTCCGTCACCGCCAAGGACATCGCCCTGGCCCTTTCCCGCCAGCACGGCATCACCATTGACCCCAAGCGCCTCAACCTGGAGAGGCCCATCAAGGAGCTGGGGGAGTACGTCCTCACCTACAAGCCCCACCCCGAGGTGCCCATCCGCCTCAAGGTGAGTGTGGTGGCGGAGTAGGGCCTGCCGGCAGGCCGAGAGGGGCGGGGGTAACCCCGCCCCTTTTTCCCCCTTGGGCCTTGGCGTATGCTTAGAGGCGTGGAGTTCGCCGTGGAGGACCTGGGCCTCATGCCTTACGGGGAGGCCTGGGCCTACCAGAAGGAGGTCCACCGGCAGGTGGTGGAGGGGAAGCGCCCCCCCACCCTCCTCCTCCTGGAGCACCCCCGGGTCATCACCCTGGGGCGGAAGGCCACGGGGGAGAACCTCCTCTTCCCGGAAAGCTGGTACCGGGAGCAGGGCTTTGAGCTCTACTGGGTGGAGCGGGGCGGGGACGTCACCTACCACGGGCCCGGGCAGCTGGTGGGCTACCCCATCTTTCCCGTGGGGCGGGAGGTGCGCCGCTTCCTAAGGCAGCTAGAGGAGGTCATCGTGAAGGTGGCGGCGGGCTACGGGATCGCGGCCTACCCCACCCCGGGCTACGCCGGGGTCTGGGTGGGGGAGGACAAGCTCTGCGCCATCGGGGTGGCGGTGAAGGAGGGGGTGAGCCTCCACGGCTTCGCCCTCAACGTGTCCACGGACCTGAACGACTTCTCCGTCATCATCCCCTGCGGCCTGAAGGGCAAGGGGGTCACCTCCTTGGAGAAGCTTCTTTTGAGAAAGGTGCCCATGGCGGAGGTCAAGGGGCGGGTGGTGGAGGCCTTCGCCCAGGTCTTCGGCCTGAAGCCCCGCCTGTGGAGGCAGGATGAAGCCCAAGTTTGAGACCCTGGAACTCCTCTCGCCCACGGGGGAGGTCATCCCCCTCAAGGTGGTGAAAAACGGCCTGGCCCAGGCCCGGCCCGAGCCCGTGGACCGGCACAAGCCCCCCTGGCTTAAGGCCACCCTGCCCACGGGGCCCAGGTACCAGGCCCTGAAGGCCCTGGTCCAGGACCTGAGGCTCCACACCGTCTGCCAGGAGGCCCTCTGCCCCAACGTGGGGGAGTGCTGGACCCACGGCACCCTCACGGTGATGATCCTGGGCAGCGTCTGCACCCGGGCCTGCAGGTTCTGCGCCGTGGACACGGGAAACCCCAGGGGGTGGGTGGACCCGGAGGAGCCCATGAGGGTGGCGGAGGCCATCGCCCGCATGGGGGTAAGGTACGTGGTCCTCACCAGCGTGGACCGGGACGACCTCCCCGACGGCGGCGCCTCCCACTTCGCCGCCACCATCCGGGCCATCAAGGAAAAGGCCCCCGGGGTCCTGGTGGAGGCCCTCACCCCCGACTTCCAGGGGGACCTGAAGGCGGTGGAGACGGTCCTGGCGGCGAACCCCGAGGTCTACGCCCAGAACCTGGAGACCGTGCGCCGCCTCACCCCCAGGGTGCGGGACCCCCGGGCGGGGTACGAGCAGACGCTAAGGGTCTTGGCCCACGCCAAGCGGGTAAGGCCCGACATCCTCACCAAGAGTAGCCTCATGCTGGGCCTAGGGGAGGAGGAGGAGGAGATCCGGGAGGCCATGAAGGACCTCCGGGCCGCCGGGGTGGACATCCTCACCCTGGGCCAGTACCTCCGCCCCACCCCCGCCCACCTCCCCGTGGCCCGCTACGTCCCCCCGGAGGACTTCCAGAAGTACGCCGCCTGGGGCTACGAGCTGGGCTTCAAGGAGGTCTTCGCCGGGCCCTTGGTGCGGAGCTCCTACCGGGCGGACCGGGTCTTCCTGGAGGCTTTGGGCCGATGAGGCTCTTCTTTCTGGACCTCCTCGCCCTCTTCCTCTTCGCCCTGGTGGGGCTCCTCGCCCACGGGAGGCCGGTGGACCTAGGGGGCCTTGCCCGGAACCTCCTCCCGGTCCTCCTCGTCTGGCTCCTCTTAAGCCCCTTCCTCGGCACCTACCGGAGGCCCAGCTGGCAAAACCTCCTCCTCACCTGGCTCTTCGCCTTCCCGGCGGGGCTTTGGCTTAGGGAGATGGTCCTTGGGGGAAGCTTCGGCCCGGGCTTTTTCGTCTTCCTGGCCGTGGCCATGGCCTTCAGCCTCCTCTTCCTCCTTCTCCTCCGGGGCCTCGCCAAGCTTCTTCGCATCTGGTAAAAAGGGCTTATGGACAAGGTGGCCTTCCTCGGTCTTGGGGCCATGGGCTACCCCATGGCGGCCCACCTGGCCCGGCGCTTCCCCACCCTGGTCTGGAACCGGACCTTCCAAAAGGCCCTAAGGCACCAGGAGGCCTTCGGCTCCAAGGCCGTCCCCCTGGAGGAGGTGGCCGAGGCAAAGGTGGTCTTCACCTGCCTGCCCACCACCCTGGAGGTGGCCCAGGTGGCGGAGAGGCTCCTACCCCACCTCCGGCCCGGGACCTACTGGGTGGACGCCACCAGCGGCGACCCCGAGGCGAGCCGGAGGCTGGCGGAGCGGCTTCAGGAGAGGGGCGTGGTCTACCTGGACGCCCCCGTCTCCGGGGGCACGGCGGGGGCGGAGGCGGGCACCCTCACCGTGATGCTGGGCGGCCCGGAGGAGGCGGTGGAGCGGGTGCGGCCCTACCTGGCCTACGCCAAGAAGGTGGTCCACGTGGGCCCCGTGGGGGCGGGGCACGCGGTGAAGGCCATCAACAACGCCCTCCTCGCCGTGAACCTCTGGGCGGCGGGGGAGGGGCTTCTGGCCCTGGTGAAGCAGGGGGTTTCCGCGGAGAAGGCCCTCGAGGTCATCAACGCCTCCTCGGGACGCTCCAACGCCACCGAGAACCTGATCCCCCAGAGGGTCCTCACCCGGGCCTTCCCCAAGACCTTCGCCCTGGGCCTATTGGTGAAGGACCTGGGGATCGCCATGAGGGTTCTGGACGGGGAGAAGGCCCCAAGCCCCCTCCTCCGCCTCACCCGGGAGGTCTACGAGATGGCGGGGAGGGAACTGGGGGCCGAGGCCGACCACGTGGAGGCCCTGAGGCTTTTGGAGCGCTGGGCGCAGGCGGAGATCCGCTAGGTTCATCCTCCGTTCAGGCCCCCTGGCTACCCTGGGGGCGGAGGGGAGGTGGAAGCTTTGGAAAAACCGAAGGCTTTCCCCAGGTCAGAAGGCGGTCAAGGCGGCGTGTGGGCGGCTTCCCTCGGGCTTGACATGAGGGGGCGGTGTGCGTAAGATTAGCCTCGGATGCCGTGCGGAGTGGGGTGCCGGAACAGCGGCTTTCACCCGCATGGCGCCGGACCCGAAGGGGGCAACAGCGGAAACCCCTAGGGCAAAGCACTAAGGAGGTGCGAGGTATGAAAGGAGTAAGGCTCAAGGCTTTAGGCGTTGCCCTGTTGGGTGCTCTAGCCCTCATGTTCGCGGGCTGTGGCCAGCAGGGCGGGGGGTCCCAGGCGCCCACCAAGGGCTCCCTCACGGTGAACGTTTCCCCGGCGGACGCCCAGGTTCAGGTGACGGGCCCGGGTAGCTTCAGCCAGTCCTTCACCGGGGGTAAGACCCTAACCGACCTGGACCCCGGCGACTACACCGTCCAGGCCAGCAAGACGGGTTACTTCGACGCCCAGGCCACCCACAAGGTGGAGGCGGGCAAGACTACCACCGTGGTCCTTAGCCTCCTCCCTGTTCCCGCCGCTGACCCCACGGAGGGCAAGGTGGCGGTCCTGGTGGTGAACGGGAGCGGGAGCCCCATCGCCGGGGCCACGGTCTCCGATGGCAGCCAGAGCGCTACCACCAACGCCCAGGGCCGGGCGGACCTCACCTACACCGCCGCCGGGACCTACGCCATCAGCGTGAACGCCGCCGGCTACCTGGGGGATGCCCAGCTGGCCAGCGTGGAGCTGGGCAAGACGGTGGCCCTCACCTTCAAGCTCCAGCCCGAGCCCACCCCGCCCCCCACCACGGGTACCCTGGTGGTCCACGTCTACGGGGCGGACACCGGCCAGACCCTCGCTAGCTCTAGCGTGGTTTCCAACCCTGCCCTCAGCTTCTCTGGTAGCGGGGGCCTCTTCACCGCCACCGCCGCCCCCGGCACCTACGCCGTGACCGGTAGCGCCCCGGGCTACCTCTCCGGGAGCCTCGCCGCCCAGGTGGAGGCGGGCAGGACCACGGTGCTCAACCTTGGCCTGCAGCGGAACACTGCCTCCGGCCCGGTGGGCAACATTGAGATCGTCTCGGTGGTGGACCAGTGGGGCGTCCCCCTGCCCAAGGAGCGGGAGGAGAACGACGCCAAGGAGGTGGACCTCTACGCCTCCCAGACGGAGGAGCCCGTCTGCGTCACCGTCCGGGTGACCAGGGACGGCCAGCCCGTCCAGAACGCCCGGGTGCGGGTCACGGCCGTGGGGTACAATGGCGAGGCGGCCCCCCTCTACAAGGGTTGCGAGACCCAAAACGTCACCGAGCTGGACTTCGTGATGACCGATGCCCAGGGCCTCGCCAAGTTCAGCTTCCAGGGCATTGGCGACTTTGAAGCGTACGAGGGCCAACCCGTCAAGTTCCTGGTCTCCGCCAGCGAGGAGGCTTCCGGCTGGACCGCCCGCTCCAAGGAGTTCAAGGTCTTCTTCTTCAACATCACCCACCTCATCTACAGGGACGCGGACGGCAATACCCGCCGCGCCGACCGCCGGGTTGGCGGCTTCCTGGGGACCATTGAGAACGCCTTTGACTTTGACAACCCCGCCAACAACGCCCACACCTTCTGGGTCTACGTGAACCAGAAGCAGCCCCAGGGTGAAGACAGACTTCCCGATGGCACCCGGGTCCGCTACGAGATCGTGAGCGGGGCTGACAAGGTGGAGTTCGCCTCCCCCTGCTCCGGGAGCACCTGCACGGTGGCCTACGACACCAACGTCACCATCCGGCCCAAGAGCAGCGTGGGCCCGGCGGACCTCCCCTTCAGCGCCACCGTTAAGGCCACCCTGCTCATCCCGGTGTCCTATGGCAGCACCACCTACACCTTCCCCCTGAAGGACGCCACCTTCACCAAGACCTGGGTGGGCACCAACCTGCAGATTGAGAAGTCCGGCCCCCGCATCCTCACCTGGACCGGCACGGACCTTAACCCCACGGACGTCACCCTGCCCGCCACAGGCGCCGACGTGGGCAAGACCTACACCTACACCATCACCGTCACCAACACCGGGACCGTGCCCGCCAACAACGTGGTCATCAACGAGAACCTCCCCGCCGAGCTGGGCTTCGTCTCCGCCAGCGCGGGCGGCACCTACGACCCCGTCCTCCACAAGGTGACCTGGGACGAGACCGGCATCCCCGCCCTGGCCTCCATCGCTCCCGGCGGCTCCGTGAGCGTCACGGTCACCGTCTACGCCCGCCACAAGCCGGGGATGAGCTGGAACGACAAGGACGGGGATGGCTTGACCGACTCTGACACTGCCTACGGCGAACCCGGCTACTACCACCCCAGCCGTGAGCCCGCTTACGGTGAGGATACCCCCTACCCCGACCCCTACCCCGTCCTGAACCGGGCCGAGGTGCGGGGCTCCAACACCCCCTTCCGGGCCGTGGACTACGAGCTCTGGGTGGTCCGGCCCTTCATGGAGGTGGAGAAGCGGGCCCTGGTGTCCAGCGTCTACGTGGGCGACGCCGTTCCCTACACCATCACCATCACCAACGTGGACCGGGCTGAACTCCCGATCGCTGACCCCGGCTACCAGTTCCTCAAGGCCACCTACCCCAGCGAGTACGCCCAGGAGATGACCCTCTACAACGTCACCCTGCGCGACCTCTTCGCCGAGGGCCTGGACTACGTGAACTCCTTCCCCTTGGGCACCCTGGACGATGACGGCAAGACCGTCACCTGGGAGCTCGGCAACCTGGGTGTGGGCCAGTCCACCCAGGTGCGCCTCTGGCTGCAGGGTGCCCTGCCTGAAGAAGAAGAGGGTTGGCAGAACTGCGCCCGGGGGTACGCCAACAACCTGAACCAGTACCTCTACATTGATGATCCGTCTGATTACCCCAACTGGGCAGAGCCTCCCACCCAGTTTGAGCCTGAGGATGGCATTGACCCCAGGCCTAACCCGCCCTACGACCCCGAAACCGCTAACCCCGACACCGTGGGCAACTACCTGGAGTCCTGCGCCACGGTGACCGTCCTGCCTCGGGTGGAGGCTTACCTCCTGGCCATCACCACCCTGGGCGAGTACACCGACCCCAACGACGGCCCTGGCACCAGCACCGACCCCGTGCCTAGCGGCACCCCCTACTGGTACCTCTTCACCCTGAGGGGCGACGGCCCCGGGGCCCAGACGGGCGTCCAGCTCACCGTGAACTTCCCCGCCACCGGCATCACCTACAACAACGCCGTCCAGCTGGCCCTCTCCACCGACGACGGCGCCACCTGGACTCTGGTGCCCTCCGCCAGCTACACCGTGAACTGGGCTCCCCCCACGCTCACCATCACCTACCTCCCCTCCCTGCCCGCGGGGGCCATCCTGCGCTTCTCTGTCCAGGCGGTGGGCAGGGCCACCGATAGTGTGAGCGCCGTGGGCTCCAGCACGCAGTTCGGGCCGACGGCCACCGTCACCGAGAACACCACCATCATCCCCTAGGCCTTAGGACCTCTGGCCCCGCCCCCTATGGGGTGCGGGGTTGACTGTGTTGG
>OGCH01000242.1_pt1 | contig 32547 bp, 26 predicted proteins | sample 1570111 | NCBI WGS metagenome assembly OGCH01 (sample SAMN03436243, study PRJEB24508) | hot springs metagenome | biome: Desert Springs; feature: Hot Springs; material: Water | place: USA: Great Boiling Spring, Nevada | collected 2008-12-01 | depth 0 m m | reverse complement strand
AGCGCCGCCCGTCCAGTGGGGGGTCAGGCGCTACCTGACTCATCGGCCCTGCCAGGCTGGCAAAGGCTCACCGACGCCGATCACCGGTGTGCCGCATCGAGCGGCATCGAGTGGGGACCATGGCGTTCTCTCGCGCCTGCGGCGCGGCGGACGACGCGCGGCGTCGTCCCTCCGAGATGACGCCACCGATCGCCGCGACCTTCGGCGCGTGGCCGAGCGGTGCGTGACCGCCTCCTGGAGGAGTCAGGTGCTGCCTGACTCGCCAACCCTGCCGGGCTGGCACATCCCGGGACACTGCGATGGCCACGGTATCGCTCAGATGGTCGGCCAGGAAGGAGGTCGTCGAGGGAATCCGACCGCGCCGTTGGCGTGGCAGCGCCTCACCCCGACAGGGTGACGCAGCGCGTCCCCGGTCCGGCAGATGTGCGCCACGGTCCGTTGAAGCCACGCCCCCCTGGAGGAGGCAGACGCTACCTGACCCGCCGGCCCATCGGACCGGCCACGAGAGCGCCCCCGGTCACCGCTGTGCCCTGCTCTATGATCGCGCGGCTGTGTACCGCATCCGCATTGCCGTGCCCGCAGCGTGGTCGGGCAACGCACGCCTCGCCCCGACATGGCGGCGTAACGCATCCACGGTCGGGCCTGTCTGCCCACGGTCGAGCGCAACCACCCGTGTCGTCGGGATCAGGCGCTACCTGACCCACCAGCCCAGTGGGCCGAAACCCCATCCCGTCGCCGGCCGCCGGTGTGCCGTGGCGAGCGACCGCGCCAGCGTCCCCGTGCCCCTTGTCCCCCACCGACCGGCGCGGTGGGCGACGCGTGCGTCGCCCCGACGCGCCTTGCCTCGCGGCGTTGCGGGATGGCCTCTGGTCCCATGGGCGGGTAGCGGCCGCATCCTGTAGGGGTCAGGCGCTGCCTGACCCGCCGGCCCAACGGGCCGGCCAACAGGCCGTGGCCGTTCGGTGAGGCGTGGCGGGAACTGCGCCCGGGGGACGTAGGCCACGGACGGTGTTGCCGCTCCCCTGGCACGGCGGGCGAGGCAGCGCCTCGCCCCTACACAGGGTGGCCGGCATGTCCGCGGTCGGACATTCGTACGCCACGGTTGGTGGTATCGCCCCCATCGCGTAGGAGTCAGGTGCTGCCTGACCCGTCGGCCCGTCGGACCGTCAATCACCCCGCGACGCGCGGGTCTCCGCGTCGCTTGGATCGCCCGAACTGCAGCCATCCGCCTCGACAGTCTCCCGCACCTGACGCCCCCTCCCCGGCGACCCCGTGTGTCGCCCCACCGACGGGGACGCGGATGCTCCTCGGCTCGTAACGAGTATCCCACGCCCACGCCACGGCGCTGGTCGAGCGCGCCACCACGTCCTATCGGTCGAGGTCCGGCGATGCCGTCGTTCGACTCGTCAGGGTGGCGAGGTCCGTCGCCGCTGGACGGCGCGCCCCGCGTGCTGGATCCGCTCGCACGCGGCTATGCCCCACCGAAACGGCGGCACTCACCCAGCGAAGGTGCTCTGCCACGCCACTGATCCAGACACGAGCTCGAGACGACCCGTAGAATCGGTGCCGGAGGAGGCACGATGGTCCGCCCGATCACCGAGCGACGGCTCGCGCGGATGCGCGAGGTCCTGGCCCGCCGACAGCCCGACCTGACCATCGTCTTGGAAAACGTGCACGATCCGCACAACGTCAGCGCGGTCCTGCGTTCGTGCGATGCGGTCGGGCTGCTCCGCGTCCACCTCGTCTACACGATCGAGGAGTTCCCCGAGCTCTCGGAGAACGTCTCCGGGAGCGCGCTCAAGTGGCTCGAACTCGTGTTCCACCCCTCGATCGAGGCCTGCTACCGGACCCTGCGCACACAGGGCTTCACGATCTACACGACGTATCTCGGCGACCCGGCACGGAGCATCGATCTCTACGATCTCGATCTCACCAAGCGGGTCGCGCTGGTGTTCGGCAACGAGCAACGCGGAGTCTCCGACGAAGCCGTCGCAGGAGCCGACGGCAATTTCGTCATCCCGATGATGGGAATGGTCCGCAGCCTCAACATTTCTGTCGCCTGCGCCGTCTCCTTGTACGAGGCGCTGCGCCAGCGTCGCCTGGCCGGCCACTACGCGCGGCCGAAGCTTTCGCCCACCGAACAGCAGGAACGGCTGCAACGCTGGCTCGAGCGCGAGGGACGTGCACTGCCCGTCGAACTACCGACGAGCGATCCGTCAGCCGCGAGCGAGTGATCGACCTCCTGCGAAAGCGGTCTTGACCAGGATCGGCTTCCCGTGCTAGACCCACCATCGTCTCGTCCTGTTCGGTTCCCTGACGGACAGGTGGACAAGGGAGCCGATCCAATAACGACCGGCAGCGGCCGAGCCTTTTCAGGATCGTCCACGCACTTCAGCCGGAGGTCTCCCAGCTCAGGAGGAAAATCGTGGCGGATTCTCCCGCGATCGCCGTCGAACGATTGACCCGCTCCTACGGCGCCCGCCGCGGCGTGATCGATGTGACGTTCCAGGTGCAGCCCGGCGAAATCTTCGGCTTTCTGGGACCCAACGGCGCCGGCAAGACGACCACCATCCGCGTCCTCATGGGCTTCTTGCGGCCGACGAGCGGTTCAGCCCGCATCTTCGGGCACGACTGCTGGCGCGAGGCGACCCAGGTGAAAGAGCGGGTCGGCTACGTACCAGGAGATGTCCGGCTCTGGGAGAACATGACGGGTGAGCAGTTCCTCGACTTCATGGCTGCCTTCCGAGCGCGGATCGATCCGAAGCGCCGGCAGATGCTCCTGGAGCGGTTTCGCGTCGAGCTGGACAGACCGATCGAGCAGCTCTCGCGCGGCAATCGGCAAAAGCTCGCTCTCGTCCAAGCACTGCTCCATGATCCACCACTCCTCATCCTCGACGAACCGACGAGCGGACTCGACCCGCTCATGCAGCATGAATTCCTGACGTTCCTCATGGAGGAGCGTGAGCGCGGCAAGACGATCTTCCTCTCATCGCATCAGTTGGCAGAGGTGGAGCGCGTCGCTGATCGGGTCGGGGTCATCCGCGAAGGTCGGCTCGTCGCTGCGCTTCCGATCGAGGAGCTCCGGCGGCGACGGACACGCCCCATGGAGGTGGTTTTCGCGCAGCCGGTCGATCCCCGACGCTTGGCTGATCTACCAGGCGTGCGCGTTCTCGCCGTCGAGAACAGTGGCACACGCTTCCAGCTCGGCGTACAGGACGATCTCCCCGCGCTTCTGCGTCGGCTGAGCGAGCTTCCGGTGATCGATCTCACCTATGCACCCCCTGACCTCGAGAGCGTCTTCCTCGCCTACTACCGACCGGAAGACGCTCGAGTGGGAGAGGAGGATCTCTCATGAGCTGGCCAATGGTTCGAAAGGCTGTCCGCGATCTCCGCTGGACAGTTTTCTGGTATGCGCTCGGCCTTGCCCTCTACATCGTCTTGATCGCGTCGTTCTATCCGACACTGGAGCGCCAGCAGGAACAGTACGCTCAGCTCTATCAGCAATTCCCAGAGTTCCTTTTCCGTCTCTTCGGCATCGACCCCACCCAGGTGTCGCTTCTCACCACCTTCGCCGGCTACGTTCACTCCCAGATATTCGGTTTCATTTGGCCAGTCACCGCGCTCATCTTCGTCGTGCTGAGCGGATCGGCCGTCGTGGCCCAGGAGATCGAGCGAGGCACCGCTGATCTCTGGCTCTCGGTCCCGGTTCCGCGTGTCCACCTGCTCGTCAGCAAAGAGGTCGCCTTGCTCAGCGGCATCCTCGTCCTCGTCCTCACGAGCGAGATCGCGCTCGCAGCTGGAGCAGTCGCCTTCGGTGGGGACATCACTGCGCGAGGACTCGTCCAGCTCGCCGTCGCCTTGACCTGCTTCCTCATCGCCTTCGCTGGCCTGGCGACCCTCGCCTCGGCTCTGGCGAGCGAGCGTTCCAAGGCAGCCGGCGTCGTCGGCGGGATGGGCCTCCTCATGTACTTGCTCTGGGTTCTCGCCGGGTTGACCGAAGAGGCGCAATGGCTCCGCTTCTTCTCGCTCTTCACGGTCTACGATCCACAGGCAGCCATGCTGGGTGAACTCCCCTGGTACAAGCCGGTGATTCAGCTGCTCGTCGGTCTCGCCGCCGCAGTCGCCGCGCACATCGCGTTCGCTCGTCGCGATATTGTCGCTTGAAAGGCGAGTCATCGACGTCGAGCATGGTACGATGAAGGTGAGAGAGCCAGCGGACGATCGACGAGAGGGGGTTTGCCATGGCCGAGCTTTCTGGAAAGCGGGTCGCGATGCTCCTCGCCAAGGACTTCGAGGACAGCGAAGCGACCGATCCCAAGCAGTATCTCGAGGCACGCGGTGCCGAAGTGGTGATCGTCGGGCTCGATCGCCAGCCGATCACTGGCAAGAAGGGGACTGTCCTTCACCCCGACAAGACGATCGACGAGGTGACGGTCGACGAGTTCGATGCACTCGTCATCCCCGGCGGCGGCTCGCCGGAAAACCTGCGGATCGACGATCGTGCGGTGGCCTTCACCCGTGCTTTCGTCGAAAGCGGGAAGCCGGTCGCCGCGATCTGCCACGGCCCGCAACTGTTGATCTCGGCTGATGTGTTGCGGGGCCGCACGGTCACCTGCGTCAAGAAGATCCGCGATGACGTCAAGAACGCCGGTGCCATCTACGTCGATGAGGCGGTCGTGATCGACGGGAACCTCATCACGTCGCGCGTACCGGCTGATCTCCCGCTCTTCGACCAGGCGATCGCCGAGGCGCTGGCTCGCGTGCCAGCGCGCGGTGACTGAGCCGACCAGCCCCGTGCCGGGCAGGCTCGATCGGCTCAGCGGTGGCCAGCCTGCCCGGCAACCTCCTGCCGGACCTGCTCGATGGCATCGCGCACGCGGCGGGCCGCAGCCCGTGCTGACTCCGCAAAGGTTGCACTCGCATCCGCATAGAGGATCGAGCGCGCGACGGTCACCAAGAGCGGAGCTGTTGCCGCAGTGAGGCCAGCGCGCACCGCTCGCTCCAAGTCACCGCCCTGTGCCCCCACCCCGGGAGCCAGGATCGGCAAGTCGGGGCAGCGTCGTCGCACCGAGGCCAGCTCGACCGGGTAGGTGGCACCGACCACGAGACCCACGTTGCCGGAGCGCTGGTTCCAGACACGCGCTCGCTCGGCGAGCCATAAATAGAGCGGCTCACCGGACTCGCCCACTGGCAGGTCTTGGATTTCGCTCGCGCCCGGATTCGACGTCCGGACGAGGACGAAGACGCCGCGATCGGGAGTCGAGAGGAACGGCTCCAGAGCCTCGCTCCCGAGGTAGGGATGGACGGTGAGCGCATCGAATCCGAGCGTCTCGAACACCGCGCGGGCGTACGCGGCGGACGTGCTCGCGATGTCCCCGAGCTTGGCATCCAAGATCACCGGGATGTGCGGTGGGACGAGTTGGCGTGTGGCGGCCAACGCCGCGATGCCAGCCGCACCGTACTGGAAATAGAAGGCGAGGTTCGGTTTGTACGCGCAGACGAGGTCAGCTGTCGCCTCGACGATCGCCCGGTTGAAGACCACGATCCCTTCGGGATCACGCGGGATCCCCGCGGGGAACCGCTCGACGTCAGGATCGAGACCGATGCACAGCAGCGAGTGGTTCTGGGCGATCGCCTGTTCGAGCCGCTCGCGGAAGCTCACTGCGCCCCCTTTCGACCGCACCATAGAATAGCAGTGCCACTTTGGAGCGGCGTCGATGCACGAGACGGTACCCTGGCTCGCCACTCTCCTCGAGACCGTCTTCCCGCCCCGCATCGCCCGGTGGATCGCTGCACCTGCCCAGCGGACCCCACTGGACGCAGCGCTGCCGGCGATCTGGTGGCGGAGCCAGGTCTGTTCGCTCGTCCTGCACCTCTCGCCCCCGCACCGGCGCGGCGATCGAGCGAGCCTCCTCTACGCGCTCCACTTGGCCGGCGCCTCCGCGACCCGACTCGCCACGGTGACCGGCTTTGAGCAATCGCGTATCATCGACGCACTGCTCGCGGTGCGCGCCGAGCTGAGCGACCACTGGAGCGACCCCTGTCCGGACGGGCGGGAGGAGGTCGCATCCTGGCGCGACCGCCTGGCCGACCGCGATGCCTGGCTCGCGCTCCTGCTCCATACCCGCACCTGCGCCGCGTGCCGGACGGCGCTGGCGACGAGCCGCGAGGTCGATGCACGGATGCTCGAGCGGGCCAGCACCGCACCAGTTCCCCCTGCTCCCCGCGAGCGTCGGCATCCGAACATCGTCGTGCTGGTCGTGCTCGCGCTGCTTCTCGTCATCGCCAGCTGGGGACTGCCGGCAAACCGCGCGGTCGGGCCACCCGGCGAGAGCACCGCTCCGCCGGCCAGCGGACCGTACGTTTGGTTCGGCTCGGCTGGCCCGTACGCGCTCGCCTTCGATCTCGGCCAGCGTCGCTGGCTCGCCGTGACCAGTCGTCTGCCAGCCGATGCCGGAGGGTTCCGACTGCTCGCTCCCGATGGCCAGCTGATCGCTGCTTGGACGCCCGATCCACCGCGCGAGCCGCGCTGGTTGGATATCCTCCGCTGGGACGGCACGCGGCTCGCTCGCTACCGCTGGGACCGCCAGACGAACCGTCGGCCGCTCGCCTGGCTCGATGCGACGACGCTCCTGATCCGGGAAACGCCGGTCCGACATGCCTACGAACGCGAGGCAGAGTACCTGGAGCGCTTGCAGCGCGACGCACGGGTGCTGGCACTCGATGTCCTGCGGGGAACGGAGACGACGCTCCTCCGCGAGCTCGTGACCGACGCGATCCCTTCACCCGACGGGCGATCGGTGGCCGTCGTGCGAGCGATGGAGCCGTTCGGTGCCGGAGCGACCAATCGACAGATCGCCATCGTCGAACGGTCGGGGGCGCGCCTGCTCGCGGCCGCTGACGGATACGTCGGGGCAGGGCTCGATCATCCGCTGTGGCTGCCGGATAGCTCAGCGCTCCTCTTCGCCCGCCGGCCACCAGGCACCCCGCCGCAGCTCCCGACTCCCACCGAGCTGGTGCGCGTGACCGTGGAGGGAACGACAGCGATCGTCGTGCCGAGTTCACCGGGAACCGTGCTTCGGCCCCTTGCGCTCGACGAACGTCGTCTTTTCTACCTGGCGCTGCCGGCCGGGCACGCTGAACCAGGGGAGTTTTGGGAGCTCGACTTGGCGACCAGCGCCCGACGGCGGCTCGGGCAGCTGGACCGGCTGAACGGTTTTCTCGCTGTCCTTCTGCAGCCGGATAGACCGCTCCTCGTCGCCGTGAGAACCCTGCCGACATCGCCGCCGCTGCGCCCGGAAAGCGAGGTGACCGAACTCTACCGGATCGGCGACGATGCTCTGGAACTGATCGCTGCCGTGCCGGGGCGCTGGGGATTCGACGCGTGGGGACAGCCGCTCGCGGTAGCAACGATGACTGCACCCCCAGCGACCACATCTCCACCCGTGCCACCGACGGGGCCACTGGGAGCCGGTCCGCTCGCCTTCGCCCCAGGTCGGAACTGGCTGTTGGCACCCGTCCCCGACGGACGCATCGCGATCTGGGACGCGACGAGCGGTATCCAGTTGACCGAGCCGTGGCCGCTCCGGAAGCCACACTGGCATCCGGCCGGACTCGCCTTCGTCGCCCTGAGCGAACTGGGAGAACTCCAGCTCGTCGCTCGCTCGCCGGACGGATTCTGGCACGCGGTGCCGCTCGCGCTGGATGCCCCGCGCGGCGATACCCTGGACCTCGCGGTCGGACCGGACGGGCGGCTGGCGCTCCTGACGCAAACCGACGGTGGCGATCTCGCTCTGTGGGCAGGATTCCCGCCGCAAGCGCTCGAGCTGGCGCGGTGGCGCAGGCTAGAACTGGCTGGGACGCCGTGCATGGCCTGGCTGCGGGCTGGAGAGTTGCTGGTGGCCGCTCCGTTGGCCAGCGGCCAACTGCTGCTGACGTCCATCGCGATCGAGGAGAGGGATGCGGTCACGGTCCGTACCCAGGCACGCCTGCGCATTGACCGGGGGCCAGCCGTCGAGACCTGCACCCTCGCCCTCGAACCGTCCGGGCGAGCAGTCGCCCTGCGCGCTGGATCCCGGGAACGCGAGCGCATCGTCCTCCTCTGGCTCGCCGAGCCGGATGCGCCACTGATCCTCGCCGAGGGAAGAGCCAGTAGAGGGCTCGCTTGGTCACCGGACGGCACCCTCCTGGCTGGTCCGCTCGATGGAGCGCTCCTCGTTCATGGCCGGAACGGCCGAGAGGTGCTGAGCCGGCCCGCGGTGGGACTCGCTGATCTCGCGTGGGCGGACGGTCGCCAACTCTGGGTCCTGGAGCGATCCGAAGCGGATTCCGAGGTGCACCGCGTCGCGATCATCGATCTTTCGGAGGCACCGACGCGAGCCGGACGGCGATCGACGGACTGAAGGCGATTTGCGTCCCCTCCGCGCTCGCTGACGCAACCGAGAGACCTCCACCCTGCGCTTCGACGAGCTGCCGCGCGAGCACGAGGCCCAAACCACCGCCGCGTTCCGGATCGCTGGTCGCGTGATACCGATCAAAGAGCTGCTCGGGCATGTCAGGCGGAAGGCCTCTGCCGGAAGCGGCAACGCTGACGATGACGTCCTCGTCAGACCGCCGGGCAGCCAGAGCAACGATTCCTCCCTGTGGCGGGTGTCGCAGCGCATTGTGGAGGAGATTCGAGAGGGCCTAGCGGAGGCGTAACGGGTCGGCCGAGATGGGTGGACAACCAAGCTCCACATCGGTGGTCACCGCGCTGTGTGCGGACCGACGCGAGCGGGCGAACGAGAGCGGCGACGGCATGCAGGAGGGGAGCGAGATCCAGCGGGCGCAACGCACGAGTGAGCCCGTGCTCCTGCAGCCGAGCTGCGGCGCTGATCGGCTGGCCCGTGACGTCTTCACCGCGGCTGCTGGATCGAGACCGCTCGCTGGCAGGAGTAGGACGAGCGGATCGGTCTCGGAGCACCACCCCGCACCGCGTGTGCCGCACCCGCGTCCGAGCATCGCCAGCCGGATGACCGGCCGGGGAATCGAGCGAAACAGCTTGGAATGACGGTGGAGGTACGGATGCGATGGACAGTCGCGCCGCAGGCCGAGACGGCACTCCCGGGTGATCCGCGCCCAGTACCGTGCTCGCTGTTGCGCTGGGAAGAGCCCGACCCATGACGAATCGTTGCGTGCACCTCTCATCGAGCGACGAGCTTCCCGGCGACTGTGCTGGCCGGGGCCAGTGACGCGATCGCAGTGCGGCGGGCTCGCTGGAACGGTGAGCCAGCGCGAACTGGCTCGCACGGGGTGATCGGCTCCGCCACCCTGACACCGAACCAGCGACAGTGGCAGACTCAGGGGCGGCAGGTCCTACCCGCGAGCTGGGCAAGCCGGGTGATGGACAAGCCGTGCAGCGCGTCATAGGCTGGAGCGTGCGTGAGGGCAGGAGCGAGACCAGCGGAGGACGAACCGGTGGGGGACATAGATCGGCGTCGCCAGCTGGAGCCACCGACATTCCACGATATTCTCCGAGCGCGAGCGGTCGTTCGGCGGTACCTGCCGCCCACGCCGCTGCTGCACTCGCCACTCCTGAGCGAGCGACTCGGTTGCCAGGTCTACCTGAAATGCGAACAGCTGCAGCCGATCGGGGCGTTCAAGGTCCGTGGTGGGATCTATCTCATGAGCAAGCTTTCCCCCGAGGAGCGCGCCCGTGGGGTCGTCACGGCATCGACCGGAAACCATGGTCAGTCGATCGCCTATGCTGCGCGTCTCTTCGGTGTTCGGGCGATCATTTACGCACCGGAGGGAGCCAATCCGCTCAAAGTCGCAGCGATGCGCCGGCTCGGCGCCGAGGTCGTGCTGACCGGGCGCGATTTCGACGAAGCGCGCCTGGCCTGCGAGGCGCGCGCGGCAGCTGAGGGACTGCGCTACATCCACTCGGCGAACGAACCGGATCTCATCGCTGGTGTCGGAACCTATGCGCTGGAAATCCTGGAAAGCGTCCCGGATCTCGATACGGTCATCGTGCCGATCGGGGCAGGAAGCGGCGTCTGTGGCACCGGCATCGTGATGAAAACCGTCGATCCCGCGATCCTGGTGATCGGTGTCCAAGCAGCTGGCATGCCGGTCGTCTACGAGTCCTGGCGGAAAGGCCAGCTGCTGGAACTGGCTGACGGGTACACGTTCGCAGAGGGAATCGCGACCCGCGTTGCCTTCGAGCTCCCGCTGCGCATCATCCGAGAACGCGTCGACGACATCGTCCTGGTGTCGGACGAGGAGATCGCACGCGCGATGATCGAGTTGCTCGAGACTCGCATCGTCGCCGAAGGGGCAGGTGCAGCCGCGCTCGCCGCGGCGCACCGGATCCGCGACCGACTGGCCGGCAAGACGGTCGTCCTCGTCGTCAGCGGCGGCAACGTAACCCTGGAGACTTTGCGCTGGGCTTGGGGGCTCGCCGAAGCGACAGCCACCGAGCAGGCGACCGAGGTGGAGCGATGAGTGTCTTCGAACAGTTCGGCCGCTGGCTCCGTCGTCGTCAGGGTATCGAACGCAATCCGCTCTATCGCATCGCGGCCGACGCGATCCAGGGTCGTCTGACGCTCGAGCGAGCCTATGCCCTCGCCGAGCATCCCACGACCGTGGCCCGACTGGCCGACGGCGATCTCTGGGAAGTGCTCGACGAAGCCACGCGGGCTCGCCTCGACTATCCGGAGCACGCGCTCCTCTTGAACCGCCTGGTCATCCTGGCAGCCCGCCAAAAAGGGTTCGACCGCGTTCTCATGGAGGCGAACCTGCGGGCAGCCGATATCCTCGCTGACCTGGCGATCGAGAGCGGCGAACAGAACCCGGCATACCAGCGCGAGCAGGAGCTCCATCTCCAAGAAGCGCTGCGAGCGGCGCAGCGCATCGCCAACGCGGCTGGACAGCGACGCGCTCTGGCCCGCTTGGCTCGCCTGGCCCGGGATCGCGGCGAGCACGAGCGGGCACGCGAGCTGCTCCTGCGCCAACTCGAGTCGGGACGCGAGGACACCGACACGATCGAGGACGTCGACACCGCGCTCCTCCTGGGCGATCTCGCTCGGCAGGAGGGGAACCTCGCGGCGGCGCGCGAGTTCTACAGCCGGGCGGCTCGCAGCGCCCGCCGCGTCGGTCACAATGTGGGTATGGTCGATGCGCTCCTGCGCCAGGTCTCGATCCTCCGCGAATTGGGTGATCTCGATGCCGCCTATCCGCTGCTGCAGCAAGCACAGGAAGCGGCCGAACGCTTACTCGATCGCCGCTTGCAGGCCGAGATCGCGATCCAGATCGGTGCGCTGCTCGCCGAGCAGCGGCGGTTCAGCAAGGCTCGCACTGCCCTGCTGACCGCCTTGGAACGAGCCCGCGCAGCGGACGACCTGGCGCTGGAGAGCCGCTGCCTCATCGGGCTTGCCCAACTCGAGCGGCAAGCCGGCCGTTTCCGAGACGCCGCTGATCACCTGAACCAACTCGCCCATCTGGAACTGCGGATCGGTAACCAGCGAGCAGGGATCCGCGCGCTGCTCGATGCCGCGGAACTCGCTCTCGAGGGAGACCAGCCAGAGCGAGCACTTCAGCTTCTCCATCTGGCCCAGCAGCAGCACGAGACCAACGAGGACACGGCACTGCGCCAGCGGTTGCTCGGCCTCTCCGGACTCGCGCACGCAGCGCTCGACCATCGGGGCGAGGCCTTGGAGTACCTGTACCAGGCCTTCCGGCTGGCGAGTTCGACGGGCAGCACCGCCGAGCAAGCGCGCTGGTTGATCGGCACGGGAGAGGTGCTCCTCCAGTTCGGCGAACTCGCGGACGCGCTGCTCGTCGCCAAGCACGCGGCCGATCTGGTTCGAGCGAGCGACGACGCCCGCCTGGAAGCACAGCTCGCGGTTCTTCAGGGGTCGATCGCCATGGCCCGCGGTCTGCGGCAGGAAGCGATGGACCGACTGGCCGAAGCGGTCGAGGCGGCCGAGCGGGGCCACGACTTCGTCACGCAGGAACGGGCGCTCCTGCTCCTGGCGGAACTCGAGCTTCAGGAGGCCGATCCGCATCACGCGATCGGCTACCTGCGCCAAGCGCTCGATCTGGCACGAGCGACCGGCAACGACGAACTCCGCACACGACTGCACGGCCGCATCGCCCGGCTCTACCAGTCGCTGCATTATTTCCGAGAAGCAGAGGAACATTATCGTGCTGCCGCCCAGCTCGCTCAGGAGATCGACTCGCTTCCCCTCCAGGCACGCGCTCTGCGTGGGCTGGCGACCGTCCTCGATGCGTCCGGGCGGGCTGACGAAGCATTGGCGATCTACAAACAAGCGATCGCGCTGGCGGAGCAATTGGGCGACCGGCGCGCGGCGCTCGCCCTCCATTACAACGCTGCGCTGCTCCTGCTCGATCGCGGGAACGACGGCGAGGCACGGTATCACCTGCGGCTGGCGCACGATCTGGCACACGCGCTCGGCGAGACCCAACTCGCCCAGAGCTTGCGGGAGATGCTCGGCCTGCAGCCGGCCGAGCCGCCCTTCCCTGACGAGCTGAGCGACGAACTGGTCAGCGAAGCACCGCTCAACCCACCGCGCCGCGAGACCTCACCGTACGACTTCCTCTAGAATCGGCGTACGAACGCGTGTTCCTCTAGACGTACGTACACCCCGTGTGCTAGACTGCGCAGTGCCAGGCAGGCACGGCTGGGTGACAGCCCGAGCGAGCGTGGAAGCGCAAGGACCCACGCAATGGGGGTCATTTGTCCGAGCGAGGGGGAGTATCCAACGGCGAGAGGAGCGGAGCATGGCGCATGTCGTCGAGCGAAGCGCACGGTCGGCCTGGGCGAGTGCATCACCGTACGTCGCGCTCCAATACCCGATCGGAAACGGCGCAGTCGAGCCACGGGCCTTCGCGATCGTCATCGACCCGATCGATCCCCTGCCGAGCAGCCCGGAGGTCGCACGACGCATCATCACCCTGCTGCAGCATGCCGTGTGGCAACTCGGCGAGCATCCGACGATGGAGGATCTCTGCGAGGCCCTGACCGAAGCGTTCCTGCGAGCCAACCATTGGCTGACGACGCTGAACAGCGGGCGGCCCAGCCGGCAATGGTACCGCTTCGGTGCGACCTGCGCTCTCTTGAGCGGGCATGACCTCGTTCTGGCTCAGGTCCCGCCCGGATGTGCACTCGTGGCACAGGACGGCGAACTCTATCGCTTCCCGTCCGATGACCACGCAGCGAGCCGCTACGCCACTGCTTTGGGGAATGCCCGTCAGCTCCAGCCAGCGCTCTACTACACCCGCAGTGCCCCCGGAGACCTCGTGCTCCTGACGAACGCCGAGTACGGAGCCCGCCTGCTCGCCACCCACGCCGACGCGCTCCCGGGCGCCTCACCGGCTCGACTCGCGGAATTGCTGGAGGAACTCGCGGTAGATGCCGGAGATCCCGAACCAGTCCCAGCGATTGCCCTGCGCGTTCCCGAGCCGATCCGTCTCACCCGCCAGCCGGTGCGCCGACTGAGCGAACTCCTCCGCCTCTTGCTCCCGGAAGACGGAAACCAGGACAGTCGTACTGCGCGGCGAGTGGACGAGCGGGATATTGACGGGACGCTCCAGGATAGGCAGACTAAGGAAGCACGAGCGGAGCGACCGGACGAGCGGGCCGACACGGACGCTGATCCAGTCGACGCCATCGAGGACCAGATCGCCGGTGCTCCCGGCTGGCACGCCCAGCCGCTCGACGCGGTCACAGAAGAAACCGAGCCACCGCGAGTGGCGAAGCGAGGTGGGGGGCACCCCCTGTTCGAGTTCATCGCTGGACTGGCCATCGCCACAGTGACTGGCCTCGCGGGAATCTGGCAGCTCCTCCGCCGGCGACGTCGTCCGCTCCTTCCCCAGGACGAAGGCACCTTTGGACTCCCCCGCCTCGAGCGACATGAAGACCGTATCCGGTTGCCTGACCTCACGCCGGTGCGCCGGCAGTTGCCCCGCCTGCCAGCGAGCCGCTTGACTGGACTCATCGCCCTCGGTCTGATCGGTGCGCTGACCACCACGCTGGTCGTCTCCGTCCAGAACGAGCGAGTCAGCGAGCGGAAGCAGGAGTTCGCGCACCTGTATCAGTCGGCCGTTGCCGAGCGGCAGCTCGCCGAGCGAGCGACCGATCCAACGATCGCCCGGGCGTATCTCGCCACCGCGTCGCAGCGCCTGGAGCGGGCCGCCGCGCTCGGATTAGAGCCGGAACTGCTCGCCCAAGAGCGCGCCGCGATCGAGCGGACGCTGGATCGCCTGTTGCGTGTCGAGCGCCTCTCAGCCACGACCGTCCAAGTCCTCGGCGCCGTACCGAGCGCACCCGCCGGCATCGCGCCACGGCTCTTCTTCGGTAACGGCCAACTCTATCTTTTGACCGATGCGTTGTATCGACTCGATGCTGGCGGAACGCGTCTGGTACGCCTCATCGGTCCCGGTGATACGGTCGATGGCCGGATCGTGGGAACACTGGTCGGGGCAGCGTGGGCTGACGGTGCGCCGATCGCCTTCGATGGGAACGCCGCGTATCTGTTCGATCCGGCCGCTGCCCGCTGGAGCGCCCAACCGGTCGGCACGTTCGGTGCCCCCTACCAGAACGTCGCGACTGTCGGCAGCTTCGCCGGTAATCTCTATCTCCTCGTACCACAGAGCGGCCAGATTCTCCGGTTCCTGAACGGTGCCTATGCCAACCTGCCCCAAGACTGGACCGGTGGGCTGGCGGACAAGGAACTCCGGCAGGCGACTGACTTCGAGATCGATGGCCGCATCCATGTCCTGCTCGCCGATGGACGCATCCTCACGTTTTACCGTGGAGCACTGGAGACGACCGTGACACCCGCGGTCGAGCCGCCCATTTCCGACGCCGTCGCGCTCGCCATGCAACCGGACCGCCCCTACCGGTATGTCGGCACGCGGAGCGGCCGGATCCTTCGCCTGAAGGCTGACGGGACACTCGTCCAGCAGTTCATCAGCGGGGCCGGAGTCCCCTCGCTCGACGGACTCCTCGATCTCGCGGTCGATGACGTGCAGGGGCTCGCCTACGTCCTGACCGAGCGCGGACTGTTCCTCGTCCGCTTGCCTGCGCCGCCGCCTGGCTCATGAGCCCGGCTCGTCGGTGACGAGTTCCGCGAGGGGAACACGCACCGTCTCGTCCCCCACCCGGACGAGCACGGTGCGGTCTCGTGTGCGCACTGACCAGACGACGCCGCTTCCGTGGGGAGAGCGCACCGGCGAGCCGATCCGCGGGAATCCCCCTGGTCGAGCTGGTGCCCCAGCCAACAAGCGCTTCACCGCCGCCTCCTCCAGGTCGATCGGCAAAGCAGGTCGCCCGGTACTGCCGGTGAGCGCACGTTCCCCGACAGATACCAGGGCGATCGGTCGGCCGAGCAGGCGAGCCAGCTCCGCCTCGTGTTCGCTCAGCTCGTCGACCGCTGCGGTGGTCACCTCGATGATCAGCCCTCCAGCGAAGGTCGGGCGAAGACCGACCAGGCGCCACGGCAGTAGACCGGCGAGCCGTCCGGCGAGCACGCTCGCCTCCGCGACCAGCACCGCAAGGCGCGCTGTCTCGTCCGCTCCGAGCGGGCGAGCAGGCAGCGGCGTCTCGCCCTCCCAGCCGAGAAGCGCTGTCTCGTCACCGGAGAACGCAGCCGCTTCTTCACCGAGCGGTCCGGGGACCGCGACCCATGGCACGATCTCAGCCACCGCAGCCATCTCCAGTCGCGCGCTTCCGACGCGCCGGACCGCTATGCGCACCGGCTCACCTCCGCCCAGGTCACCATCGCGGCATCGAGCGCGAGGCGGGCCTGCACGTTCGACTCGAGGTCGGCCAGTGCCTGAAGGGTCGCCGAAAGTCCAGCAGACGCCCCGGCGATCCCACAGCGGCGAGCGAACCGCTCGAGCGTCGGGCGGGCATCTTCGTGCACGATCGGCGCGCTCGCATCGGCAGCGAGCCAGAGCGCATCCCGCCACAGCTCGAGTGCAAGCTGGAGCGACGAAAGCACCTCGGCGCGACGCCCCCGCCGGTACTGCTCAGCCAAGCGCCGCGCGAAACCGATGGCCGCGAGCGGCTCGGTCATGGCGGCGATCACCTCAGCCACGCGCTTCTCGCGTTGCACCCGCGCAGCTTCATCGGTGACCAAGCGAAACGCGAGCGCGATCCGTCCACGGGTCTCGCGCGCGAGCCGGTTCGCCAATTCCGGCGCTGCACCGCGCGCCTCGAGTGCGCGCGCGACGACCGGTATCGGCAGCGGCTGCAGCACGATCGTCTGGCAGCGGGAGCGGATGGTCTCGGGCAACGCTTGGGGATCCTCGGCAACGAGCACGAGCACAGCGTACGGCGGAGGTTCCTCCAAGGTCTTCAGCAAGGCATCGGCTGCCTCGCGCGAAAGCCGCTCGGCATCATCGACGATCGCGATCCGCCACGCGCCTTCCAAGGGACGCAAGCTGAGGCTCGCCCGGAGCTCGCGTACCTGATCGATCGAGACCTGCTTCGCCTCTTCCGCCCCGGTATCCAGGCCGATACGTGTCACGTCAGGGTGGACGCGACGCGCGATCCGCTGGCAGGAGCGGCACATCCCGCACGGTCGCTGCTCGGCTGCTGCCTCGCAGAGCAAGGCTTGGGCCAAGACGAAGGCGAGCGTCGTCCGCCCGATTCCAGCCGGGCCAGCCAGGAGATAAGCATGATGCACCTGGCCGCTTTCGATGGCCCGGGCGAGTGTCCTGACCGCTCCCTCGTGCCCGATGATCGGCCAACCGGGTGTCGCTCGAGATGGCGAAAGGTCGCTCGTCGCGCTCACTTCGTCTTGGCAGGGACGCGCGTCGCCAGCGAGATCGGTCCTTCGACCTGCTCGCCTTGCGAGAGCGCGGTCACGATCTCGTCGATTTCTCCTTGACTGAGGCGTCGTTCAGTTCCCAGCATACGCACCGCCTCGAGCAGTTCCTTGCGGGTCACCACGGTGATCGGTGACTCGATCACTTCCAGCTGCGCCTGATCGTTCAGGAACACGATCAACCCCTCGACCAGGTCCGCACCGGGCAAGTCACGGTGCTGGAGAAAGGTGCGCAAGGCTTCCATCTGCCGCTGGCATTCGATCGTCGGGTTCCCGAGCGGCGGCCCACCGAACGTGAGGAGCCGGATGAAGAGACGATCGAGTCGGCGCCAACGAGTCCCCTTGACGACGATCCGCCCCGCCAGCTCGCGCGTCGTGATGTTCAGGATCCCGCCAGGCCAAATCAAGACATGCTCCGAGCGCCATCCCTCCGGGATCTCGGGATAGTGGACCAGCGTATAACGATCGTTCAAGCGCCGGAGCGCCGCGTCCAGCAGTTCGTCCGGCCGCGGCCGGCGGTTCCACTTCGCCCACTGCTGCATACCGGCATTGAAGAAGAGAAAGCCTGTGATGAGCAAGGCGTAGGCCAAGTAGACATACAGCAGCTGTTGCAAGAAGGTGAGGGCGATCGAGCCGAAGAGTCCACTCAGCCCGAGTGCGATCATGATCCGGGTGCCGCGTTGCCGCTTCTTGAGATAACCGACGTTGCGCACGACACGCATGCTCGGGCCTCCGACCGGCCGCTCGTCGCCTCGACCCCAGTCTAACACGAGGCTCAGGACGGTGAAGGTTCGGCCGAGTCCGGCGGCTGGATGATCGTGACCGTTCGCGGATAGGGGGCGCTCACGCCAGCTTCGCGCAAGGCGAGCAAGATCCGGCGCCGCAGTTCGCGCGCGACACGCCACTGCTCGAGCGGGCGCGTCTTGACTGCGAGTCGCACCGTCGCCTGCTGAGGACCGATCGCTTCCACCCCCAGGACCTCACCAGGCTCGAGCACGAGCGGGCCGAGCACCGGATCGTTCGGGAGTCCCGCCAGGAGAGCACGCAACACCGCGACGACACGATCGACGTCTTCCTCCGGCGTGACTGCCACATCGATGACCGCGCGTGCCCAATCACGCGACAGATTCTGCACGATCCGAATCTCGCCGTTCGGGATAACGACGTACGCACCATCCAAGGTGCGCAGTGCGGTGTAGCGAAGGGTGAGCGACTCGACTTGACCACTGATCGCGTTGACGGTGATCACGTCGCCGACATGGAATTGGTCTTCCAGAACGATGAAGATCCCACCGATGATATCCCGAATCGAGGTTTGCGCCCCGAGCCCCACCGCGAGACCAGCTACTCCAGCACTGGCCAAGAGCGGCCCGATCGGGACACCGAAGACCGCGAGGATGGTCAGCCCTGCCAGGATCCAGACGATCAGACGGGTCGCTGACTCGGCCAATGAGGTGAGCGTGCGGAGACGCGTGGCGAACTCGCGATCCGTCGCCCGCCTCGACGATAAGAGCCGGGCGACGCCCCGGCGGATGACGAGACGAGCGACTCGCAACGCGAGCCAGGCCAGCAGCAGAATGACGACTGCCCGGATACCCGGTTCGACGAGTGTCGCTAGTCGATCGGTCCACCGGTCGATCACCGACCGTTCCCTCCGCTTCTCTCATCGAGCTATTCGGGATGCACCAGCCAGCGAGCGAGCGCGTCCTCCCAGTTCCGGAGCGCGCGGTCCGCGATGACCAGGATCCCCTGGGAGGAAGCTAACCCGCCGTCGTCGGCCGGGCGGAGCACGACCAGCGCTGGAAGCACCCGCGGGAACGTTTCCCGCAAGGCGACGACACGGTCCCGCGCACTGGTCACCGCCGGCTCGTCGATCTCCGGAACGACCCAACCGACGATCCAAAGCGGCGGAGCCTCAGCTGATTGCCGCAACACACCGGTCACCACCAGGTCAGCCGAAAGCCAGGAATCGAGCACTCCCTCCGGCACATGCCCCTGTATTTCATCGTAGAACTCCCCCGGGACACCCCAACGCAGCCGGGCAAGATGCCGGCAAAAGAGATCGGGGACACGCCGAGCGACGTCCTGAGCGAGTGCCAGAAGGCTCGCTCGTTCCTGTTCGCGGAACAGCTGCCGCAGCAGCACCCCGAAGCCGACCAGTTGCCCGGTGACCTCCTCCAGATGGGGCCACAGCTGTTGCAGTTGCTCGATGAAATCAGCCAAGAGTCGACGCGTCGTCTCGTCGATGTCAGCCACGTTGCGGAGCTCCTGACTGAGCATGTTCAGAAAGTCGTTCACCTTGGACTGAGTATTGGTCATTTCGCGGAAGAGGGTGCTCACCTCGCGCATCGCGTCGATGACACCGTGGAGCTGACCAGTCGTCTCGCGCTGGACACCGATCAACTCGCTCAGCTGATTGACTGTGACGCGGTGCAAGGAGACGATTTCCCGCATCGCCTGATGGATCACCTCGAGCGGAGACTGGTGATTCGGATTCACGCTGTCCTCACTTTCTCCCATCGGGCCAGCTCGGGGCGAAGGATAGCACGCCTGATGGCGCTGCCGGACATCTCGGTGCGGAGACGCGCACCCGCGCGAGAACGTGCATCAGCATGGTCACGCCAGGAGAGACGCCAGGAACCGGAGAAGCGGCAGCGACGAGCAAATGGAGCAAAAAGCGACCCCGACGAGCCTCTCTCGTCCCGGCGCGTAATCCGCCAGTTCCTCGATTCACCCCCCTTCCCGGCTCGCGCCGGTCCGGCTGGTGAACGATCCTGGCGCCGTTCCTTGCGGAACAGCTGATCCAGCAGGTGGCCGCTGGATCAGGAACGAGCTGCCTGGTCGCCCAGGCACTCTTCCGCGACGGTCCGACGACAACTCGTCGGGATCGCACTTTCAGAATAGCACGGTCGTGCCACGTTGTCAAGATCCCTCCCCAGCCTCTTCCGAGGAGTCGACCGCGCGGCATCGGCTCCCACACTGCCTAGCCCTCCTCCGCGCGTCGACGACGCGACCGGAACCCAGGACTCGTCTGCCAGCAGAAGCAGCAGAAACGCGTTCCCAGTAGCCCGTATACCAGCGCGCGTGCCTCATCACCACCGACGCTTCCGGCCGCTCGCCCCTCTTCGCTCCTGCCGAGCAGGATCGCTCACCGTCTGCCAGCAGTTGGAGCCGATCGCTCCTTGCTCGTTCCGGCATTTTCTTCTAGTCTCGCTCGCGATACCGTGGGCAGGTCGTGGACCAGCGCGTGGACACACCCGTGAGACGATCACCTTTTCGTCCGACCGCTTCTCGCCCACCCCGTATGGCGTCGGATGTCACCTGGTGGGCCGGGCTCGCCGTGGCACTTGCCGTTGTCCTCGGCCTCCAGGCAACGCGCGTGTTCGTCTCCGACCTCGTCTTCGTCGTCGACCAAAGCCGGCGACTGGCCCTGCTCGGCCTGATCGCGATCGTCTTCGCTAGTCCGCTCCTCGCACCGCTCGTTGGGAGGCTGAGCGGAGGGCGACTCCTGCCTGTCGCCACGTTGCTCCTCGTCGCCGCCCGAGCCGGTCTCCAGTTCGTCGACTGGCCGCTCGCCCGCCTGATCCTCGCTGCTGTGGCATTCGCTGCCGCGAACTGGATGCTGATCCCGCTCCTCCGCTGGCGAGCCCGCGCCGGACTCGGTCTCCTCGCTGGTAGCGGCTTCGATCTCGCGCTCCGCACCGCACGGACAACGATCGACCTCCCCTGGAACCCTGGGGTGGGAAGTCACCTCGCCACGGCTGGGCTGCTGGTTTTCCTGCTCGTCGCGGTGGCTTTGGTCGTGGTGGACCGCGGGCCGGTCGAGCCGCGCGGGGCACTCGGCTTCCTGGCTTTCGGCCCTGCGCTCGGTCTCTTTCACCTTTTGACCGGTAACGTCGGTTTCGCGATCGTCCACACCGGTTGGCCGCTCGCTGCGGCGAGCGCGCTCCTCGGCTTTGCCCTCCTCGTGGGCCTCGCAAGTCTTCCGCTCGCCGGGAGGCATTGGTTCGGCTGGGTCCTCACGGCGCTGCTCGGTGCGAGCGGGTTGTGGCTCGCTTGGGACGATGGCTGGAGAGCCGTCATCGGCATCGCCGCCGCGACGCTGGCCTGGACAGTTCTCACCGGCGTCGTCGCACTCGGTGGCCGCTCGCTCCGCATGCCAGCGCGCGTCTGGCGCACGGCGAGTGCACTGGCCATCGGGAACCTGCTCCAGGTCGCTCTCCTCTTCCGCTACTACACAAGGACCAGCGACCACTCGATCGTGCTCGCGCTGTTCGGGCTGCTCGCGCTGATCGCTGCACTCGAATGGCCGAGGGCCTGGCCGGCGGGTACCGTCGCACTGCTGCCGCATATCGCGCTCTTAGTCGCCGGACCGCTCGCCGGTGCTCTCGCGTGGCAACTCCTCACCACGCGGGAGCAGGAAGCGGTGCCGCTCGTGCGCGGCACCGAGCTCGTCGTCGTCACCTACAACATCCAGTCGGGCTACGACCGGCAGCACCGCTGGGATCTGGAAGCCACCGCCCGAGCGATCGAGCGCCTGCAGCCGGACATCGTCCTCCTTCAGGAAGTCAGCCGTGGCTGGCTGGTGACCTCCAGTGCCGACCAACTCACTTGGCTCAGTCGTCGCTTAGGCATGCAAGCCGCCTGGGGTCCGGCGAGTGACGATGGTCTCTGGGGCAACGCGGTCCTCACTCGCAGCCAACCGCTGGAGCGCAGGACTACACGCTTCCGCATGACCCAGAACCTCGAGCGGGGTGCCGTCGCCGTGCGGCTCGCGACACCCACCGGCTCGTTGTGGGTCGCCAGCACCCACCTCGACGACCCGCGGCCCGCGGTGACCATCCGGCTGCTCCAGATCGAGGAGCTGCTCGCTTTCCTCCAGCCGATGCGCCCGCTCGTCCTGGGAGGCGATTTCAATGCCGATCCCGGTAGCCCCGAGCTGACCCGGCTCGGCGAATCCGGCCTCGTCGATGCTGCGGCCGCGGTCGGGGCGACTGACCCGACCTCCGCCGACGACCGGCGGATCGATTATCTGTTCGTCACCGGTGAGCTGCGGCCTCTCGCCGGCTCGGTTCCACCGATCAGTGCCTCCGATCATCGGCCGGTCGTCGTTCGTCTCGCACTGCCATAAAGCGCCCCGGTCAACGGAACCGCGCAGACCTCAGACGAGCCGAATGGCTCGCGGGAGCACGTTGGCAGCCAAGCCACGACCGCTCGCGACACTGGCTGCCACTTCTGCTTCGCTCCAGACGAAGAGCTCGACAGGCACCGGCAACTCTTGGAAAGCCTCCTCGCAGCATGCCCGCGCGGCTTCGCGGTCCGCCCCATCGGCGATCACCACGAGGAGGTCAGCATCGCTGCGCGGCGTGGGGATACCGCTGGCGAAGGAGCCGAAGAGGTAGATCGCCCGTACGCCAGGACAGCGGCCAGCCTCGCGCGCCGCCTCCCGCAGGGCGGCGAGCACGCTCTCACGGTCGAGGAAACGCACGCTCACTGTACTCGACGATCGCTCGTGCATCGGCGATCGCCTCCGCTGCATCGCGCTCCGTGTAGTACTCGCCGGGAAGGCCGGCGGGGAAACCGTTCGGATAGCGCGCCAGTATATAGTGGCGATCCAAGCGCCGGGCAGCGTCGAGCAACGCTTCCGGTATCTCGAGGCGAGCGGCGAGTCCGCGGAGCAATCGCCAGACGCTGTGGCCCCATCCCTCGCCACCGAGCCCGAGGAGCAACCCTTTGACAGCCTTCTCAGCAGCCTGTTGCGCAGCGAACGCAGCCCACTCGTAGTCGCCAGCTTGGCGCGCGTGCTCGGCATGGGCGAGATCGCGTCGCGCTTGCGCCAACCAGTCTGCCCCGCGGTTCGTCACGTTCCTGCACCTCGCTCCCGGAAGGATAGCAGAGGAACAGGCAGACGGGCACTCGCCCGCGCTTCCAGCGATGTTGCCCGTTAGCCGAGGAGACGGCGTAGCGGCGAGTGGAGCTCACCGCGGGGCGGTCCTCCCGCGACAGCCGATCTCCGCATCGAAACCGGGCTGCAAGCAGCGACGACCTGGGGTTGGTGGCTGGCCATCGATTGGCTCGCTTGGGGCGTTCTCTGGTTCTGTTCTTTCCTGCTCCTCGTCCCACGCCGGATGTCGCTCACATTCGTCGCAGGGCTGACACTCTTGGGAGGCATCCTGACTGCCTGGCTTCCCGGCCGCTCGATCCTGATGGGTCACCTCGAGCCGGTGGTATCTTGACCGGAATCCTACGCTAGGAGGAAAGATGCCGCTGTATCTCTACACGTGTACGGTCCACGGCACGTTGGAAGTCAGACACCCCTTGGTAGAGGCGGGAACGCCGTTTCCGTGTCCTTTTTGTGGCCAGTCCACGGAGCGGATCTATACGCCGCCGAACATTCCTCGCACACCGCATTGGATCCGAGAGGGACTAGCCCGCGAGGAGCGGTCTCGTCACGAACCACGCATCGCAACTCGGGAGGAAATGGGTCTTCCTCCCCCCGCGCCGGAATCGAAACCACGCTGGCACCGTTCCCATGGGCGCCCGTGGATGATCGGACACTGAAGAGGAGTTAGCCTGGAATTCCAGGCAGGAACAGCGTGGACACCAGAGTCGGACAGAATGGTCTTCCAGAGGGACATCTTCGGGCCGGGTAGCAGGTGGACCGCTGGTCACTGCACTCTGCTTCGACAGCTGATGTGCCACTCCTTCCCGACCTACGCGTGAGAAGGGTATGATCCTTGCCACGTAAGCCTTCGCGGCAGCATTCCCTGAGAACCGACAGAACGTGACAGGGAATCCTCGGGACGCGTTACACTATCGAGCGGTCGCGAAAGGTGGTCAGCAAAGTGCGACTTCTCCAACGGCTGCGAGAGCACGTCGGTTTGGTTCCGAACCCGGTGAGCGAGACGACACGCCAAGCTCATGCACGCATCCGCGGCGCCGACGTCAGCATCAGCGTCTGCCCCTACTGTGCGGTCGGATGCTCCCAGCTCGTCTACACCAAGGACGGGCGCATCATCGACATCGAGGGGAACTACGAGAGCCCGATTAACGGCGGAACGCTCTGTCCCAAGGGCGCTGCGACCTGGCAGCTCATCCACAGCCCGTTGCGCCAGCTCCGCGTCAAATACCGCGCACCGTACAGCGACCACTGGGAAGAGCGTTCACTGGAGTGGGCGATGGAGCGGATCGCCCAACTCGTCAAGCAGACTCGCGATGCGACCTTCGTGCATCGCGACGACCAGGGGATGGTCGTCAACCGCACGCTGGGGATCGCGCATTTGGGCGGGGCGACGCTGGACAACGAGGAAAACTATCTCATCAAGAAGTTGTTCACCGGTGGACTGGGGATCGTCGCGGTCGAGAACCAAGCGCGCATATGACACTCCAGCACGGTGCCCGGTCTGGGCGCCCGACTGGGTCGAGGTGGCGCGACGACGACGCTGGCGAGTCTCGCCGACAGCGACTGCATCGTCATCATGGGCTCGAACATGGCCGAGAACCACCCGGTCGGCTTCCGCTTCGTCGTCAAGGCACGCCAGCGCGGTGCGACCGTGATTCACGTCGATCCACGCTTCTCGCGCACCTCCGCGCTCGCCGATCTGTACGTCCCGATCCGGCCAGGCAGTGATCTCGTCTTCCTCGGCGCGCTGGTCAACTATGTCGTCAATCACGAGCGCTGGCAGACCGATCCGTTTTTCCGCGAGTACGTGCTTCACTACACCAATGCCAGCGTGATCGTCTCCACTGACTTTCGCGACACCGAGGACCTCGCCGGGGTCTTCAGCGGATACCGCGCCGAGCAACGCCGCTACGATACCGCCAGCTGGCACTATGCCGGGCAGCTCCACCCCGTCGAGGGCGAGCGCTGGCCCTGCCGCCCGCTGGTCGAGCCGGAGCGGGATCCGACGCTCCAGCATCCCAACTGCGCCTTCCAACTCGTGAAACGGCACTTCGCACGCTATACGCCGGAACTCGTCGAGGAGGTCTGCGGCGTGCCGCGCGAGCTGTTCCTCCGCGTCGCCGAGACGATCCTCGCCAACTCCGGCCGCGAGCGGACGACCGCTTTCTGCTACGCGGTCGCCTGGACGCAGCACACCATCGGCACGCAGATCATCTCGTGCTGCGCCTTGCTGCAGCTCCTGCTCGGCAACATCGGCCGCCCCGGCGGAGGCATTCTGGCGCTCCGTGGGCACGCGACCATTCAGGGATCGACCGATATCCCGACGCTCTTCGATCTTTTGCCCGGCTACCTCAAGATGCCGCGCGCTGTCCCGGAGCACGCGACGCTCGCTGGCTACTTCGCCAGCGAGCGCCCCGCCACTGGCCTCTGGTACGAGATGCCCAAGTTCCTGATCTCGCTCCTCAAGGCGTGGTACGGGGATGCGGCGACCCCAGAGAACGACTTCGGTTACACCTTCCTCCCCAAGATCGGTGGCGACTACTCGTTCCAGTCGATCCTCACCATGATGGAGGACGGGATCATCAAGGGACTCTTCGTCATGGGGATGAACCCAGCCGTCGGCGGGCAAAACGCCCGGCTGGCCCGCCGCGCACTGGCCAATCTGGACTGGCTGGTGGTGCGGGATGTCCACGAGATCGAGACGGCCTCCTTCTGGTACGATGCCCCGGAAGTGCGCAACGGTGAGGTTCGGCCCCAAGACATCCGGACCGAGGTCTTCTTCCTGCCAGCGGCGATCGCAGCGGAGAAGGACGGCACCTTCACCAATACGCATCGCCTGGTTCAGTGGCACGACAAAGCCATCGATCCACCGGCCGATGCGCGCTCCGAGGCTCATTTCGTCTACCACCTCGGCCGTCGCCTCAAGGAACTCTATGCCGACGACGATTCTCCGGCCGGCCAGCAAATCCGAGCCTTGACTTGGGATTACCCCACGACCGGACCGCACCAGGAGCCCGATCTCATGGCAGTCGCCCGCGAGATCAGCGGGTATCGTGTCGCTGACGCACGACCGGTCGCTGGATTCCATGAACTGGCCGACGACGGATCGACTGCCTGCGGTTGCTGGATCTACGCGGGTATCGTCACACCGGAGGGCGAGCATCGGGCCAAACGCCGACGGGGCGACGAGCGTGCCAGCCTCGATTGGGGCTTCGCGTGGCCAGCCAACCGCCGCATTCTCTACAACCGCGCTTCAGCCGACCCACAGGGTCGCCCCTGGAGCGAACGGAAGAAGTGGATCTGGTGGGACCCCGATCAGGGACGGTGGGTCGGGTACGACGTTCCCGATTTCCCAGCCACCAAGCCGCCCGATTACCAGCCACCTCCCGGGGCCAAGGGGCTCGACGCTCACCCCGGTACCGCTCCCTTCATCATGATGCTGGACGGCCGCGGCTGGCTCTTCGTCCCACACGGCCTCGTCGACGGGCCCTTGCCCACGCACTACGAGCCATGGGAGAGTCCGATTCCCAACCTGCTCTACCCGACTCAGCCACGGAGTCCGGTCGCCCCGGTCTTCCTCCGACCGGACAATCCCTATCATGAGATCGCCGACCCACGCTACCCGTACGTCATCACGACCTACCGATTGACTGAACATCACACGGCTGGAGGCATGAGTCGCTGGGTACCGTGGCTCGCCGAGCTGCAACCAGCCGGATTCGTCGAGATCAGCCCCGAACTGGCGCGTGAACTCGGCATCGCGACCGGCGACTGGGTCGTCGTCGAGACGGCGCGCGGGAGCGCCGAGGCACGCGCGCTCGTCACCGAGCGTGTTCAGCCGCTGACGATAGCGGGACGGGCTGTTCACGTCATCGGCATGCCATGGCACTTCGGCTTCGGCGGCTTGGCCACCGGCGGCATCGCCAATGAGCTGGCTGCGTTGATCGAAGACCCCAACTCCCTCATTCACGAGGCGAAGTCGTTCACCTGCACGATCCGCAAGGGGCGTTTGCGGGAAGGAAAAGCACCGTGAAGGGACCGGCAGCACTCGAAGGCACCACGCGAGCCCGGCCAGGCGCCTTCGGCTTCCTCACCGATACCACCCTCTGCATCGGCTGCAAAGCATGCGAGGTGGCTTGCAAGCAGTGGAACCAACTGCCGATGGACGATTTCGGCTTCACCGGCATGAGCTACGACAATACCGGCGATCTCGGCGCGACCACCTGGCGGCATGTGGCCTTCATCGAGCGGATCAGCGATCGGGAAGGTCGGCGACCAACGACTCTCGCGCCGTTCCAGAGCAACTGGCTGATGCTGAGCGACGTCTGCAAGCACTGCGTCAACGCTGGCTGCATGGAGGCATGCCCGACCGGCGCCATCATCCGCACCGAGTTCGATACGGTCGTGATCCAACAAGATATCTGCAACGGCTGCGGCTACTGCGTTCCGGCCTGCCCCTTCGGTGTCCCCGCCCTGAGTCCGCTCGACGGCAAGGCGCACAAGTGCACCCTGTGCTACGACCGCTTGAAGGACGGGCTCGAACCGGCCTGCGCCAAGGCCTGCCCGACCGATGCTATTCAGTTCGGTCCAGTGCATGCCTTGATGGACCGGGCACGAGCGCGCGTCAGCGAACTGCGCGCCCAGGGTGTGGACGCTCGCATATACGGTGACCAGGCACTCGGTGGTACCGGCGGCATCGGTGGACTCAACGCCTTCTTCATCCTGACTGCACCGCCGGAGGTCTACAACCTGCCAGCCAAGCCCGAGCTTCCCCAGCGGCGCGTGCTGCCCGCCTTCTTCACTACAGCGCTAGCCGCACTCGCACTCGGCATCGCCACCCTGTTCTCCTTCCGACGAGTGGGAAGGATGCATCATGGCTGAACTCCGAGCTCGGCGATACCGACGTGCACCTGGCGAACCCGTCAGCACCGCGACGCGCGAAAGCTACTATGGACTCCCCGTCATCCATGGCCCGCATTGGCATTGGCCGATCGTGTTCTACTTCATCTTGGGAGGACTCGCCGGGGGGAGCGCGGTCCTCGCTGCGGCCGCCCGACTCCTCGGTGGTCCGCCGGCTCGTCCGGTCGTTCGGGCGGGTCGCTATCTCGCCTTCCTCGCTGTCTTGCCAGGCCCCTTGCTCTTGATCGTCGACCTCGGGCGTCCAGAGCGCTTTCATCATATGCTTCGGGTCATCAAGTTGCGTTCGCCGATGTCGCTGGGCGTCTGGGGCTTGATCGCTTTCAGTCTGAGCGCATTCCTCAACGCGCTGCGGCAAGCAGTCGATGACGGCTTCTTCGGTCGTTCGAATCGTCTGGCGCGCGGCTTCCGAAAGCTGCCGGACCGCGCGCTGGCTATCGCGAGCACGGTCCCGGCCTTCTTCCTGGCTGGCTACACTGGTGTCCTGCTCGGCGCAACTGCTGTACCACTTTGGGCACGCAACGCCTTGCTCTTGGGACCACTGTTTCTCTGCTCGGCGCTTTCCAGTGCTGCTGCGACGCTCTCCCTCCTGCTGGCACGCCGTTCCCAGAATGACCGAGCGGAGCAGGCCCTGGCACAGGTCGAGTTCCTCGCCCTGACTGGCGAGGTCACCCTCCTCGAAGCGGTTCGCCGGAAGAGCGGTCCGGTGATCGGTCGCCCCTTGCGCCGAGGGGCCGAAGGACGCGCATTCGCTGGTGCCCGCGCAACCACTGCTGCTGCACTCGTGCTGCACGGCCTTGCGCTGCTGCTCCCGCGACGCTGGCGCCAGCGGCTCGGGCTCCTGGCGAGCATCCTCGCTCTGGCGGGAGCCTTCCTTCTCCGAGCAACGATGGTCTTCGGCGGTCATCGCTCGGCCGATGATCCGGCCGCAACGTTCGCACTGACCCGCAGCGACGAATGACCGAACGATGCGGTGCGCCGCGATGCACGATCGCGACACAGCGGAGACCCCTCGTGCGCACCGTCGTCGCGCGCTAGCTGCTCGGGTCGTCGAGGAACCGCTGCGGGGAAAAGCGGAGCGGGATACCGTCCTCGCTGTCCAGTTCCAATGCCCGCGCGATCAGCTCAGCAGTGATCGGCGCCAGCATGATACCGAGCCGGAAGTGGCCAGTTGCCACCCAAACATTGCGCCAGCCGGGTAGCCGACCCAGGATCGGCTGATCGTCGGCCGTGCCGGGTCGCAGCCCTGCCCCCGCCCAGAAGAGTTCTTCTTGCAAGAGAGCCGGCGCGAGACGTCGAGCTGTATCGATGCAGAACCACAAGCCGTGCGCGGTCGGTCGAGTGCCCCAACGTCCTCGCTCCACCGTCGTCCCGACCCAGACCAAGCCGTCCGCGCGGGGTACCACGTAGCCAGTCACCCCCGGCGCGCCGATGATCGATCGGGGACGCCGTGTCGTCCCATCGATCAAGACCATCTGACCCTTGACCGGCAAGGTCGGGAGTGGCCGCCCGAGTGGAGTCGTCAATTGGCCGGACCAGGCACCGGCTGCCAAAACGACGGCTGCAGTCGCGATGCGTTCGCGAGCAGTCTGGATGGCCAGCACGCGGTCACCCGCTGTCTCCAGCCCGACGACAGCCGTATGCTCGAGAACCGTCGCACTATACCGCTGAGCAGCGAGCGCTGTCGCCCGCACGAGCTGCGGCACGAGGACACTCGCTCCTTCGTCGATGCGCAATGCTCCCTGGACGTGGACCGGCAAGAGTGGCTCTGCCTCGCGCACCGTGGGGCCATCGAGCCATTCGACACTGAAACCACGCTCTTCGAGCCATGTCCCGACCGCTCGGATGTCAGCGATTTCCGCCTCGGTCTCGGCGACCAAAAGGGTTCCCCACTGCTGAAAACCGACCGCCAGCCCCGTCTCCTCCTGGAGCGACCCGATCAGCCATGGGTACGAGCGCAGGCTGCGCCAGAGCAACTCCTGAAGTTCGACCGGATGGTGTCGTTCGTCCAGTGGGCTCACGATCCCCGCGGAGGCAGCCGACGCTCCATCACCGATCGATTCCCGTTCGAGGAGCGTCACGCGCTTGCCTTGTCGCGCCAGCGCGTAGGCGATCGTCGTGCCGATGATCCCACCGCCCACGACGACGACATCCGGATAGGGCTCCAGTCGCGTCGTCATGATCGCTCCTTCCGTAGCGACCGTACCGAGTGTCCCCGATCGTTCGAGTCACCCGAGAGGACGAACGCTACCACCACGTGCTCTTCGACCGCTTCGACTCCACTGCACCCCCGGAGACCGGTAAGGGAAACCAGATCGAGACGAGGAGCGAACCGTGACGAGTCCTCGCGAAAACGGTCACTCTGTCTCGTCGTCGGGGGAGGCCACAGCCGCTCACCGTGCGGTGAGCGTTCTCAGAGTCTGGTTCTTTGCTCCTCGCTCCTCCACCCCCTCGCTCCGCCGGCCGTCCTTTGGGAGTCGAAGGCGATGGCACTCGTGAACGATACCACGCGGGAACGCAAATGAGAACCGTGCGAAGACTGCGCTTCCGGTGTACCAGCCATTACCTGACAGCGTAGATGACCGGTCGGCGAGAACGGCTCAGGGAGTCGCGGGGGTCGGCATCTCACCAGGCAAGGAGGGGCGCGGCGGAGCCAGCTGGGAACCGCTGCTCGGCGGTGCTGCTCCGCCGGGAGGCGGTGTTCCGACCGGTGGAGCCCCAGGTATCGGACTCGTCTCGTCGCTCGCACCCGGCGTCGGGGTCGGACGCTGGATCTCGATCCGCGGGGCAACGCCGACCATCGCAGCATAGGCTTGCAGCGAACTCCAGCCACGTCCGGTCATTCCCTTCGGCGTCGCCAGAGCAGCTCTGAGTTCGCGCAGCTCATACTCGGATGCCTGATCACAGCGCAACCGGGGTGCCCCATCGCGGACACTGAGTTCGGTGACCGTGCGCGCACCCGGAATGGGCAACTTGCCGGTCGCGGCGCAGACCTGAACCTCCACGATACCCGGCGGCCGCGGGAATTCGATCGGGATCGGTTGGCCATCGGCACCCAGGAGGGATCGTGCGATCTGCGGATCCTGATGCGCTTTCACCATGAAATCGTGCCAGATCAAGGCAGCGCTCGAGATACCGTCCAACCCCCGCGACGGACTGTTGTCGGTATTGCCGACCCAGACCCCGACGACGAGATCAGTGGTGTAGCCGACCGTCCAGAGGTCACGCGCGTCTTCCGACGTCCCGGTCTTCGCCGCGACCGGGCGGTTACCGAGTTCCGGCAGCACCAGCGGATTGTTCAGCCCGAAAATCATGGCACGCGCCTTGTTGTCGGAGAGGATGCTCGTCATGAGATAGGCATACTCGGCCCGGACCACCTGCTTGGCCTGATCGAGAACCGTCGCACGATCCAGTTGGTAGATCCGATTGTTTCCTGGAGCGATGATTTCCAAGATCGGATTGTAGGGGACGTACTTGCCATTGTTCGCGATCGTCGCGTAGGCATTGGTCAACTCGAGGAGCGAGACCTCCCCGCCGCCGAGCGTGATCGAAATGCCGTAGAAGTTGGGATCCCGCCAGAAACCAGTCTTGATGCCGAGCCGGTGCGCCATGTCGATCATCGCCGGGACACCGACCACCTCGATCGCCTGCAGTGCCGGGATGTTGAGCGAGTTGGCGAGTGCCTCGCGGACGGTGATGGCACCGAAATGCTGCCCGGTCGCATTCTTCGGCTCGTACTTCCCGAAACCGGGAATATTCCAAACTTTGGCATAGTCGAAGACGATGGTACCGGGATACCAACCGGCTTTCTCGAAGGCAGTCAGATACGTGACCGGCTTGATCGCTGAGCCGGGCTGACGCTCGGCTGTCGTCACATTGAACTGACCATCGATCGCATCGTTGTAAAAGTCGGCGCTGCCGACCATCGCGATGATCTCGCCGCTCCAGGGAAGCATGGCCACCAGAGCACCGTTGTTGACGCGATACGGGGCGAGCTGCTCGACGCGACGCTTGACGATTTCTTCGGCCGCCTGCTGGGCATTGAGATCGAGCGTAGTGCGAACCATGAGACCACCGCGATAGACCGCAGCTGGGCCATACTTCGCCTCGAGATACTCGAGGACGAAGTTGACGAAATGCGGAGCCTCGTTGTAGCGACCTTCCCTCGTTTGCGGATGGAGCGGTTCAGCGAAGGCTGCGTCAGCTTCGTCCTGGGTGATCATGCCGAGTTCCACCATGCGGTCGAGCACGTACCGCTGGCGTCGCTTGGCGAGCTCGAAATTCTTCGTCGGGTCATAGACGCTGGGTGCCTGCGGCAGCCCGGCCAGCATCGACGCTTCGGCCAAGCTCAGCTCCCAGGCGAACTTGTTGAAGTACGCCTGTGCCGCTGCATCGATACCGTATGCCCGATTCCCGTAATAGACATTGTTCAAGTACATCATGAGAATCTCTTGCTTGGAGTACCGCTGCGTGAAGCGGATCGCCATGATCGCCTCGCGCACCTTGCGCCGGTATGTCCGTTCCGTCCCGATCGCTTCCGGGTAGAGCATCCGCACCAGCTGCTGGGTGATGGTCGAGGCACCGCTCGTACTCTCGCCACTCAAGTTGAAGACCAAGCTGCGCAGGATCGCGCGCGGCTCCACACCCGGATTGGTCCAGAAGGTCGCATCCTCAGCGGCGATCGTCGCATCGACGATCCACGCTCGGTGCGGCTTGGTCGGATCGTTTTGCTGTTGCCGGATATGGTCCATCAACTCGTCGTAGCTGATCGCCGTGCGGTAGCCCGTCGTCGGATCGGTCACCTCGCTCAGCAGGACCCAGTTCCGGTCATAGATCTTGGTCGTCTGAAACTCCAGAGCCTCGAACCGATCCGGTGACGGCAGATCGGCTGTGAGC
>OGCH01000241.1_pt1 | contig 32552 bp, 29 predicted proteins | sample 1570111 | NCBI WGS metagenome assembly OGCH01 (sample SAMN03436243, study PRJEB24508) | hot springs metagenome | biome: Desert Springs; feature: Hot Springs; material: Water | place: USA: Great Boiling Spring, Nevada | collected 2008-12-01 | depth 0 m m | reverse complement strand
TGTAATCGTAGAGAGCTGGTTCGCAGAATTTGGGGGTTAGGAACAGAACTCCCTCCGCCCTCGACGCCTTAACAAGCTCGATTAAATAAGCCTGTTTATCGACGCTAGGGTGGTACCTGACCGTGAGCGGTTTATTGTTTTTAACATAAGCCTTTGCAAGATTTTTCAACGGGTTATCCGTGCCGGATTCGACCTGCCCAATCCATCGGGCCCCTATCAACGACTCACTCCCCACAATATAGCATCCAGCATCCTCAACGGTTTTCATAAACATGATGGGGGGCTGTTCGCAGAAATCACCCACAACCAACACCCTAACCCTGTCAGCGGGCCTCACATTCCTAGACCTAACCTCTTCGATATATCTCTCTAGAAGCTCGATGTAGTTCTCCACAGGGATAAATCCCCCAGCCCTTACAGCCATGTAGTATTCAGTGTACGGAACCAGCCAAGGCTTTTCACGTCTGAGCTCCACCAATTTTTCCACCAACATCCTTTTACGGTTGAAAAGCTGAATGGATTCAAACAATTTTTCATCCATGAGTTTAACGCCTGAAACCTTCTCAAGGCCGTCAACAACCCGCCTATACTCTGATGTAAGGTAGTCAACAGCGCTTTCAGAGGTGTTGTTTATGGGGTAATGTATGTAGTCTAGGTGAAACTTGTCGCCGAAGTTTCTCCTCATTATCCCCGATAGGTTCCGGGCTACGTCGCATATGTTTGAGAATATGAGTGCGTCGAAGTATTTCAGAAGGTCTTGAGCCGCAAGCTGGAAAACACTTTTGGTTATGCTGCAGACAAACGACTGTGTGTGGGCTGTCGCTATGTCTAGGGCGAGTCGGCCGGACGCACCGAGTAGGCTAACGGGAATCATGTTTAGTGCATGCGCCAGCTCTTCAGGAAAATAGACCGGGAAATAGCCTAACAGCTTCCTGCCAAGCTTGGCCTTCCACTCGGCAACCTTTTCAAACGTTGTGTAAGAATCCTCAACATATTCTTCAAAGAGCTGTTCAGGCGTAAGCTCTGTTTGAGCCATCTCTAATCAACTCCACCCCCTGCTTCTTCAGCAGCCTCCTGTACCCGAGATAGGCCGCCCCAATGGCCCCTGAATAGAAGAGCTCCGGGTCTGCGTTGATCTTAAAACCAAGCTTTTCTTCAAGGACTTTGGGTATGGCTGGGTTTAGGACAAGCCCACCTGTTAGCGTTACCTCCGGTTCAATACCCACCTGCTTTAGTGTTACGAGGACCCTGCCGGTTACCGAGAGATGGGCACCCATGAGAATGTCCTCCATCGGAACCTCCTGTGTTACCAAGTTTATGACCTCTGACTCGGCGAAAACGGAGCAGACAGTTGAAATCGGCACCGGGTTTTTTGAGCGGAGGGCCACCCCTCCTATTTCGGATATGTCGAACCCTGTGTAGAAAGCAATTTTCTCGAGGAATCCTCCACCTCCTGCGGCACATTTCTCCGTGGACCTGAACTTCACGACACGCCCCTTCTCATCCACCTTAGCGGCCCTGCTGTTACCAGCCCCTATGTCAAGAACCGACTTTGTCTTTGGAAACAGAACCTTAGCCCCCCTGCTGTGGGCTGTTATGTCTGTAACGTTAATGTCCCTAAACTCGACCCTATATCTCCCGAACCCGGTGGCGACAATGTAGTCTATCTCTTTATCCCCCAATCCAGCTATGCTGAGGGCGGCGGTGAAAGCGTCCTTGGCTGTTTTGTTGAAGTCGAAGGAGGTTTTTAAAACCGTCTTAGCCAATATTTTTTCCCCGTCCTCCATCACAACAACCTTTGTGTTCCGTGTTCCAACATCTATTCCAGCCGTTAACATCAAAATCACCTCGCCTGTAGAAGCGGGGTGGCCTTGACCTTCTCAAGCCCATATAGGGCGGCTCCGATGGCGCCGCAGTACATTGTCAGCGGAGAGACGTTTATCTTCATCTTCAGCTGCTCCTCCAGACATTTAACCATCCCAACGTTCTGGGAGACGCCGCCGGTGAAAGTCACCTCAGGCTCTATTCCAACCCTTCTAAGCAGCCCGATGGACCTTACCGCCATCGAGGTGTGGACACCGTAGAGAACGTCCTCGATGCTGTTGCCCCACGCAAGCTGTTCCATCGTTTCTGTTTCGGCAAAAACGGCGCAAGTACTTGATATCTTCACTGCTTTCTTTCCCTTGAGCGACAGCTCCCCAACCTCTTTGAGGCTAAGGCCGAGGACCTTGGCCGCTCCCTCAATAAACCGCCCCGTTCCGGCTGCACATTTGTCGTTCATGCAAAAGTCAACCACCTCGCCCCTCTCGTTTATCCTGATTGCTTTTGTGTCCTGCCCACCCATGTCGAGCACCGTCCGTGTGTTGGGGAAAAGGTAGTGGGCGCCCTTGGCGTGGCAGCTTATCTCGGTCACCTGGATGTTACCAAAGGTTATGTTGTATCTGCCGTAGCCTGTGCCGACCAGGAATTTTACCTCGTTTTCTTTGATGCCTGCCTTCCGAAGGACTTCGTCATAGGCTTTTCTAGCGGCCTCCGTTATTTTCACACCAGTCATTAAGACAGCTGTTGCGACTAGGTTTCCCCCATCATCGAGCACAGCCGATTTTGTATATGTGGAACCGGCGTCAACACCTGCAACATAGAACTCAGCCATACTCACATCCCCTTCCTTACAGAAAGGCTTTCGAAGAAGGCGTCAACCCTGTTTTTAAGCTGGGCCTCGGCGTAGTAGCGTGGGTCGACATGGTCTGACTCGATGTGTAGCGCCGGCACATCCAGCTCTTTGATAAGATATTCCCTTATGTCGCCGTGGCCCATGGAGAACGACCTACAGCTCTTTATGGAGTGTATGACAACACCGTCCGCCCCATACTCGTTCACATATTTTTTGATCAGGTTGGTTCTCATCATCATGTTCCAGTTGCAGTATGCGTGTATCATGTATTCGGCGATGGACTCCAGCGGTTTTTCAGGGTTCATGGTGAATGCATCAACGTCCACCATCCCCGCGACCTTGGGGTATGTGGCTGCCACACATCTTGCGTTCCACTGCCTGAAAAGGTTCCAGAAACGTTTGAAGAACGGGTAGTTGGGGACGCCCTCGAAGATGAGCCTGAATTTCTCCTCAGATGTGGGCCCGATTCCTTTATCATATCTTTCCTGAAGCTCCTGTAGTAGGAAGCGGTAAAAGTCCACACACTCCTTCGTCCCACGAATGAGTGTTATGGCGGACATGTAGTAAATCGCTTCGAAATATGCATCTATGGGGGAGGGCTTTAGCTTCCCCATATGCAGGCATTTCTTCCACAGCTCCCAAGCCTCACCCGAAAGCCTCACATATTCTCTAAGCTTCTCCTCATCAAACCTCTTACCCGTAAACCGTTCAAGTGCCGGGATTATCTCCTCAAGCTGGGCTGCCACATATTTTATGTCATGCTTCGCCACATGCCCATCATAATCCCTTACGTATGGTATGTCTATCGTGAAGACAGGTGTTTTGGTGAGGTACTGGTACTGCTCCCACCAATGGATGTATATCTGGCAGCCGGAGTATGTGAGCATCGCCATGTCCGGTGTAGGTATGTTGCCGATTGCCGTCTGGCCTTTGTTGAGGACCGTGGCTACACCCATTTTGACGTATCCGCAGCAGTCGGTTGAGTAGCCGAACTCCTCCGACAAGTTGATTAGTTGAGGCGCCCCGCCTCTGTAGGATATCTGGAGCGACGTTATCTCAGGGTATACGGGTGCTATGTCGAAGACCCTCAGCAGCTCGGCTGGGTTTGCCATCACGAAGCAGTAGGCTATCTTGCCACCGTTGTTCCTCACATCCCAAAGCCATTTGTAGTAGGATTTTACAAGCTCACCCTGCAGCTGCTTCGCCCTATCGAGACCTGCCTCCTCGGCTGTTGGACGCCTCTCGGTAGCCTGTTGAGACATCATCAAAGTGGAAATTGTGGATTTTGACTTTATACTTTAGTTGTAATTTATAGAAATATCCGTAGGTTAACGGCCCCGCATCAACTTACCCATGTATCCGAGGACGCTTATGTTGAGAAGTTTCCCAAGCAGTATGTTTGAAACATATTCGTCGAGTTCTGACGGCTTCACCCCTGCCTTATCAAGTAATGTTTGCCGCATGTTCTTAACTATCTGCTCAGCTTTCAAACCCTCGTTTAACATCTTTTCCACCTCTTTTCTCCACCACTCTATTGCCTCGGCTTCTTCGTCAAAGTAACGGCCGTTAACCCCCCTTACCCCGTAGTGCGGGGTGAGGAGTGTTTTGGGTTTTAGGCTTTTTATTTTCTCGAGGCTCTGAAGTGCTGCGTCGACGTCAAATATGGGTGGGCTGGCCGCGGGCAGCGGTATGGGCAGCGCCGGATGTCTGACGTTTACTGCGTCGCCCGTCAAGACCGCGTCCTCTGCTTCAAGGTATAGAGAGATGTGGCTTGGGACATGCCCTGGTGTTGCTATGATTTCCAAAGTTATCCCTCCCAGCTCGTATACTGTTTCAGCAGCGGGTTCTATGCGTTCAGGCTGTATCGGCTCCAGACTGCCTATATGCTGCTTCATATCCTCCCCAAAAGCTGCTACAGCGGCGTCGACAAGCCTTGAGGGATCTATTAGATGTCTTATGGCTCCTTCATGGACAACCAGTGTTGCGTCGGGCAGGTATTCGAGTAGTTTATGGGAAGCACCTGCGTGGTCGAGGTGGAAATGTGTGAGGAATATGTATTTGACCTTGTCGAGCTCAACACCAAGCTCCCTCAAACCTTTTATAACGTTCCCAGCGGTCTGTGAATACCCTACGTCAACTAAGGCCACCGCTTCAGACCCTTTCACGACATAGCTAGCCACAGCATTCTTGAAGCCGTAACCAACTGTGTCAATTACCGCCACATGGCGGCCGGCCCATTCCACGCACATTACGCCTAGTTCTACTTTCTTTGTTTATTTAGACAGATGGCTCCAAATTATATAATTAGTTATAAAATGGATAAAAGAGAAAAACATATCCATCTTGGGATAAAACGCTCATGAAGTTGGAGATAAGGCTTCACGGTCGGGGCGGGCAGGGCATAAAGACGGCTGGGAGGGTTGTCGGAACGTCAGCCTTCTATGAGGGATACGATGTTCAGGACTCTCCTATGTATGGCCCCGAGAGACGCGGGGCCCATGTAACATCATTCGTCAGAATATCGGATGAGAAGGTTGACGGCAGGGGCTACATCTTCAACCCGGACAGCGTAATAGTCGGAGACCCCAGCCTCCTATCCCTCACACCAAGCCCCCTCCAAGGACTGAAAAAAGGAGGTGTACTGATTGTTAATTCTCCGGCATTCACGTCACCTGACCCACGCTACACAACCGTGGCCTACGACGTGACCGCAGAGGCTTCAAAGCTTTTAGGGATGAGAAGCGCAATCAGTGCAGGACTCGGGGCGCTGGCTTGTAAGGTTTTGGGGGTTGCGCGGTGGGAGTCTGTTGAAAGGGCTGTTGTGGACGAGATGGAGGAGCTTGGCCTAAGAGCCGAGCTCGTTGAGTTGAATGTAAAACTGGCCGAGGTGTGCTACCGCAACCCGCCGACGGTTGAGGTCATGACAAAAACAGCTGAGGGTAATGGGACAGTTTTGGGTGTCGTAAGCATACCCTACATACCTCCCGCGGAGTCAACTGCTATGGTGTTGGAGGGCGGCAACAGCAGGTTCAAGAAAACAGGCAGCTGGCGGCTTGCAACCCCCGTCATAGACTATTCGAAATGCACTCGCTGCATGGTATGCTACGTCTACTGCCCCGACGCATGCATAACCGTAGACGAAAAACTCACACCATTCATAGACCACGATAACTGTAAGGGCTGCCTGATATGCTATGTTGAATGCCCAATCAAGGCGATTAAGCTGGAGGAAGTTGTAGCATGATGAAGATGATGACCGGAAACACGGCCGCTGCCTGGGGTGCGAGGGTGGCGGATGTCGACTACATAGCCGGGTACCCCATAACACCTCAGTCAGAGATTGTTGAAACCCTCTCAAAATGGGTTGCGGAGGGTGTGATGAAGGCGAGATATGTAAACTTTGAGTCGGAGCACTCCATGATAACAGCCGCTGGAGCAGCCGCCCTGACCAGCGCGAGGGCTTTCACGGCCACATCGAGCCAAGGCCTATTCTACGCCTTTGAAGCACTTTATACGGTGGCTGGTTGGCGGGCACCCATCGTCCTGGTTAACGTGGCGAGGGGTGTTGGAATGCCCATGGTCCTGCAGGTCGAGCACGGCGATGTCCTGGCGGCCAGAGACAGCGGCTTCATCCAGCTTCATGCGGAGACCTGTCAAGAAGTGCTGGACCTTATTCTTCTCGCATACAGGGTGGCCGAGGACCATAGAATCCTCCTACCCGCCATCGTCAACCTCGACGGCTTCGTCCTCTCATTCGCCCGTGAACCGGTGAACATACCTGACAAAGAACAGGTTTCGGAGTTTCTCCCAGCATACAGCTATCCCAGGCCCCTGCAGGGAGGCGATGCCAGCGTAGCTTACGGGCCTACGGTGGTTGAAGGCATCCCCTACACCTTCTTCAAACATCAAATGTATCTGGCCTCCCTCCTAGCAAAGGATGTTTTCAAGGAGGCGGCGAGAGAGTTTGAAAAGATATTCGGACGAAAACACGGGGTGGTCGAGCGGCTTTACATGGAGGACGCGGACTACGCGATTGTCTGCTCAAACTCATACAGCTCGATAATCAGGGCCGGGGTTAAGAGGCTGAGGGAGAAAGGGTATAGGGTTGGGATGGTTAAGCTGAAGATGATAAGGCCCTTCCCACGTGAGGAGCTTGCCGAAGCCCTCGCAGGCACTATGGGGGTGGCTGTATTTGAGCAAAACCTGGCCCCCGGCAGGGGTGGGGCACTATATCCGGAAATCGTTGAGGCACTATATCACCTGCAGAAAAGGCCTGAGGCAGTTCTGTCGTTTGTTGGAGGTCTCGGCGGCTCAAACCTCGGCGTCGAAGAAGTTGAGTACATGGTCAAGACATGTGCCGAAGCATGCAGAACAAGAAACATACCGCCTCAGCCAATCCTCCTATTCAGGGCGGATGACTGGGTAAAGCTAAAGGAATATCTCCGCATGGCGGGTGTTCCGCCCGACTTGCTCGAGGTGCGGCACCATGTCTGAGGGCACTATTTTCAAGACCTTAAAGGACACACCCTCCTTTGACCTTCTGACGCCGGGGTCGCCGCTGTGTGCGGGATGCGGCGGCTCGGTCATATTGAAGCTGGCGTTAAAGGTCCTAGGGCCCAGGACTATTGTAGTTAGCGTGCCGGGATGTTTGGCGTTGCTGGAGCTCTACCCATACACATCCTTGAAAAACCCCATGCTTTTCGCACCATTCCCCGCCGGTCCAGCCGCGGCCCAGGGGCTTGTGGACGGAATACTTGCTCAGATTGAGAAGGGCAGGCTCCAGCCAGATGAGGTGAAGGTTTTGCTGCTCACAGGCGATGGTGCTGCGTTTGACATCGGCCTTCAGGCAACATCGGCCGCAATCCATAGGGGACTTGACTTCTACTACCTGGTGTACGATAACGAAGCCTACGGAAACACAGGCTTTCAATTCTCAAGCTCGACACCGCCTGCCGCAAGAACGACCACAACACCCGAGGGAAATGCGCTCCCGAAGAAGGATTTGTTCGAGATATGGAGGGCCCATAAACCCGCCTACGTGGCCACCGTGGCGGCTTCGAAGCCCGTGGACCTGCTTAGAAAGTTTGAGAAGGCCTCAGGGATGAAGGGTTCGAAGCTGTTTCTAGGGCTTGGGGTCTGCCCGACGGGATGGGGCTCCGACCCAAGCCAGACGATAAAGCTGGACAAGCTAGCCGTCGAGACGGGGCTGTTTCCGTTAAAGGAGGCGGTCTACGGCGAAGTAAGACACACCTACATACCGCGGAGCAGGAAACCTGTCGAAGAATATCTGAAAACACAGAAAAGGTTTGAACACCTCTTTAAACCCGTGAGACGGGACGACTTGATAAAGCAGATACAGGATGAAGTTGACAGGTATTGGGCCTCCGTAACCTGTTAAACCCCACCAAAGTCAACGGGCGGCATAACCGGTAGCTTGTAAGACATTCTAATGGTTATAGTATACTTTGCTAGGCTGGTGCCCAGTAGAAGTGCTGCGGCCACGGCGTAGGGGTGGGTCCACGGCATGGGTGCAGTGAGTCCCAGAGCCGTTACAGCGACGGCAGCGGCGAGGTAGGCTATGTTCCACTCAGCGGTAAGCGCCCTTTTGAAATGCAGTGTGGCCCCCGGCCATGTTATATAGGATGCGGCCAGTACGATGGTTATCAGGGAGGATGCGGCTGTTGTGAGACGGAGCAGTTGCGTCGGCTCATATAGAACGTTGAGTATGCCTAACCCTGCCAGGATGCTTAGAGCCATGAACAGGGGCGGGGTTGCCGGTGTGTTCCATGCAGGTATCTTCTTAGCGGCAGCGGGCATGAAACTCTGGCTGACGAGGTAGGCGAGAGAGCAGGCCCATGCAAGGAATCTCAGCACAAGGTTTGGGCTGACGAGGTCGAGAAGGGTGAATAGAGCAAAGCCCGACGCGGCCACGGCCTCCCTCGACATCCATGAGGTCCTAATGTTTCGCATCACGTTGTAGGCTTTTAACGGATTTCCGGCTTCCGCGCCAACACATAGCAGTCCTCCAACCACCAGCATAAGGGAGGCAATCGAGATGGTGCTGTCGAGAATGTTGAGGGCGTATGCGGCCGCGTACAAGCCCCCACCCATTCCTCCAAGCAGGAAGTTCCCGTACGCCAACCACCCCCATGTCCTCTGTCTTTCAAGCATCATGTACATCACCAGACATAGTAGATTGAAGGGTCTGTGCCCATCTCTGTCAGAAGCCTGAAGCCATTCTTCTCCCGGATAAGCCGTGAGACCTCACTGTTCGGGTCGTCCAGGTCTCCGAAAACAAGTGCCTTTGCTATGCATGAGTTGACACACATAGGTGTTGCGTCAGGGTCTACTCCAGGCTTTAGACCGTTGGCTATCCCATAGTCGATCCTGTCTACACAGAAATCGCATTTCGTGCAAACACCAACTTTATCGCTTAGAGGGCTGAGTTTCTCGGGCTCCGTCAAAAGGTTGTTGAAGAAACCTTTCCTACCCTTTATCAGCCATCGGGCCTCATACGGACATGCAAGGATGCAGTAACCGCATCCAATACATTTTGAGTAATCTATGTAGACGATGCCGTCGCCTCTCTTCCTCGTTGCCGTTGTCGGGCAGACTGTAAGGCATGGGGGGTCTGCGCAGTGCATGCATTGGAGAGGTAGGAAAAACCTCTTGACGCTGGGATAGCGGCCAATCTCTACGTCTCTAACGAGTCTCCAGTAGACATTGGGAGGGGTGCCGTTGTCGAGCTTGCATGCAATGGTGCAGGTCTGGCATCCAACACATCGCCTGAGGTCCACAACCATACCCCAGCGCGTCATCTTCTCACCCGCTCAACCCTCACCTTTATGAGGTCGGAGCCGCTACCCGTGCCGTCAGTCGTCTCCAAGGCCAGAGGGACAAGCTTATTCATGTTGGGCAGGTTTATGTCTTTGGCGACAGGGGTTACCCAGTGTCCAAACTGCTGTAACGCGACAAGTGTATCAGGCCTTATACCTTGCCTCAGCAATACCCTCCCTCTAACCCTCCCTATCGCCGACTCGATCCAGACCTCGTCCCCGTCCCTCAAACCCATCCTCCTCCCGACATCCTCGTTCATCATAACAGCCCTGTGGCCCATCACATGCGAAGACACGTCAGCCAAAACAGGCACCGCGACATTCGCACCCCATGAATACTGCATACTCCTTGTGGTTACCAGCCAGAAATCATATTCCTCAGGCTTCCGGCCAAAGACCACGGAAACCTTTTCAAATATTTTCGAGAAATCATGACATTCTGGGAGGGCGCTGTATTCTTCGAGCTGCGCGTCCCACCACCTTATTCCATGCTCGTGTAACCGCCTGCCCAGCTCCAGCCCAACTCGGGCTACTTTCTCCTGGTATGGAAGCTCATACCTCAACCTCTTCGCAACCATCACGGGATGCAGATACCAGTTAATCTGCCTGTAGGGGACAAGGTAGAAGCCGTTTTTCTTAAACCAGTCAAGCCCATACTCATGTCTTCCGTTGCTCAAAGTCATGGTCGCCGCCCTACATATCCTGTCCCATATCTCCTCTGCCCTGTATTTCCTCTCCGGGTCAAGGCTATAGTCATAGAGCGGTGTCTTCAGCCTGAAGCCTAGAACACCGTTGTTTATCGCTGTGTTGTATTCCCTCAGAAGACCTATTCTGTCCGCCAGCTCTGTCGCTATGTCCGTCATGTCCATTGTGTTGTAGGGGGGTTTGGCTACAGGCTGCCTGATGGCTACACCCATATAGTTCCAGAACTGCTCCTGATAGCTTGTCCCCCCGACACGGTATAGCTGCCACCCCTCTAAATCAGTGTTATCTGGGAGAAGGACGTCTGCAAACCAGTTGGTTTCATCATGGGTGTATGCGAAAGCGGCTATGAACGGGAAATTTTTAATGCAGTCGGCTATTAGGTCGGGGTTCCAGCCGGAGATAAGTGGATTGGTTCTGTATATAATCCATACGTCAGGCGGTGTTGGGGTTGGCCAGTTTTCAGGCGGATGTTTCATAAATAGCCATGGCAGGTGGGCTGGGCCCAGGGCCTGGCTCCATGAGGAGTCGAGGACCAGAGGGCTTAGTGTCTTGTAGGCATTTCTGACCTTCGGCCTTGCCTCCCACTTCTCACCGTCTGTCGGGTTAAGGTACTGAGCCATAAAACCGTCAACCCCGACCCTAACGCTCTCAAGCCTATCGAACATCGGCCTGTTCAACCTGATGGTCACTCCCAGTATTGAGCCAGGTACCTCAATAGCCCCGACCAGCATCTGAAGAACTGTCCTAGCCCAGACAGCTTGGTAGGCCCCCCAGCCGTTTGAAACAGTCTTCCCGAGAAGAATGGCGACAGGCCTCAAGGGTAGCTTGACGCCGTCGACGACAACACTGGCACCGACCATGGCGTTTTCAACAAATTCACGCGCCAGACGTCTAATGGTTGACGGGTTGACCTCACATATCCCGCCAGCCCACTCGGGCGTATATTTTTTCATATGTTCTAGGAGTAGGGTAAACGCCGTTTTACCCACGACATCCCTGTGTTCGAAGACCTCGTTGTCAGGCCCTATCTCCACAGCCTTGTCGACCAAGTATTCACCAGCCAGCGCCGGGTCTCTGAGCCGTCTATCGTCGTATGTCCGAACAGCATCCCCAAAAGCATCCCATATGAGCGGCTTCCTGCTAACGGGGTCTCTGAGATAGTATCCGTTAGGGCCTACTAGGTAGGGACTGTTTGTCCTCCATTTGAGAAACTCGTGGTCGGCAACCTTTTCCCACCCAAGCTCGAATAGGGCTGTGTGAAGCATGCCATAGAGAAAGACTGGGTCTGTCTTCGGCTTTATGGGAATCCATTCATCCGCCGTAGCACCCGTCACTGATAGATGCGGCTCAACCTGAACCCATTTCATTCCACGCGCTCTAGCTTCTGCATTCCTCCAAACACCTGTTACACCGCCTGCTGCGTTGTCGTTGTGTCCGAAGGAGATAACAAGCCTTGTGTAGGGGGCGTCATGCGCTACGATAAATGCTCTATGCCAGTATTCTCCAAAAAGGTGTTCTGTATGGTAGCATTTCACTCCCTGGCCGCTTCCGAGGCTGAAGTCGATTGGGCCCCAGACGGCGAAGAGGGCGTTTAGCGTGCCGAAATATGCCTGCGGCGTCCCAGCTCCCCCGAGCGTGACAGCAAGCCGTGGATAGCCAACATCATCCACCAACCCCTTTTTCCTGATCTCCGACAATTTCTCCGCCACGAGGTCTAGGGCCTCCTCCCATGACACGGGGGCCCACTGTGGGTCTTGGTCAAGCCCCTTCTTCTTGTTCTGCCTAATCATGGGCTGCTTAACCCTGTTGGGGTTGTACATTTTCTGAACCAGGCCATATGCTTTGACGCAGACCCTTCCTGCAGCCGGATGCATTTCAGCGGCGTCAAAATTAGGCTCAACAGCCACTGGAACTCCGTCCTTGACAACAACCTTTAACAAATCGGGGCCGCATACACACTGGTAACAATACGTCGGGACCTTCACTATATCAGCCGTTTTCAACGGGAAAAGGGTTCGAAGTTACGCATTTAATTTTTCAACGCTATTTATATAATTTTTTCGCATAAATGCCTGAAAGACGCATAACATCAGTTAACTCCTAAGCGGGTTAAAGATCCTGTTGGCTGTTGCGTCTGCGATAGCTACGCAATGTCCCGCGACTCGTCTGAGGTCCCTCGCCACAGAGAGAATTGTAACATTCTCCTCCAAATCTCTGACATTTTCCATAACCTCTCTGTTGAGCCTCTCCTCGACAGCCCTCACCTCCTCCATAAGCGAGGTTACAGTCAAGGCCTTTCGGAAATCTCTGTCGATAAAGCCTTCTACCGCAAGCTCCTGCATCCTATACGTCAGCTCGGATAAAGCCTTTACCGAGGGTATGGCTGCAGCCGTTTTTATTTCGCGGCCAAGCGTCACAAAATGTCTTGCGAGATATAGACAGTGGTAAAAAATTCTGTGTAGGTCTCTGGCCAGTAGAGCATAGATGACGAGCTCGTTGCTGTCTCTAATCCCAACCATATAGGCGATTTCGGGATGCACACTACAGAGAGATAGGCTTCTAATCAGCCTCCTGTATACAACCAGCATATTTTTTTCACGTTTAAGAATTTCGCGCGCCTTTTTCAGGTTGTTCTCAACAAGTGCTTCAATAGCATCCCTATGTGTGAGGAGGGACATGTCGTGGATAGCGTAAACCATTTCATCTATTTTCGTCTTCTCCAACTCTGTTGAGACATTGAAAACAATGCTGTTAGAGTTTTCATACATTATCTCCAGCTCGGGTACGTCGTACCTTAGTTCTCTAAGTTTCTTCCTCTTATCGTGTGGAATCATCTCCGAGGATTTCACCATTATTTCATATGCGCCCTGCATGTAATATGTAAGGATGCAGTATCTTACAGATCTCATATCGCTCAAGCGGTCTAAATTAAGCTCAATCCTCCTCCGAAGCATCTCGGGATTTCTTATTGAAAACCTTAGGGAGTAGCCGTCCTCGACTGTGAAAAGTTTCTCACCGGTCTTCAACTGATGTTTCTCAACCCACCACTTTGGCACCGAGACGATGTAGCTTCCACCCTTGATGGACTGCAAGATTCTTATGTTAGGTGCGTTTGGAATTGTTCTTCCCATCTAATTTTACGTCAATATATCAATGTTATATAATTAGCGGAAAAAAGTAACAAAAAACACGTATATTTTCGTGAAAATGTTGCCGAAAATTTTATCTCTAAAATTTCACGTGAATGATAATTTTTATTTTAGATTTTACACAGTAGTCTTTGATGCAGACCTTTAGCAAAGAAATGTACTGGGAACCGAGTGTTGAGCTTATGAAGAAGAAAGAGCTTGAAGAGCTACAGCTTAAACGGCTAAAACGCATTCTACGATATGTCTATGAACGGAGCAGGTTTTACAGGGAGAAATTCAAAGAATACAACTTAACACCTGACAGTCTCAAATCCATTGATGATATCAAAAAGTTTCCATTCACCACTAAGGACGACCTGCGGAAATACAGCTACCCTTACGGGGGTGATTTCCTATGCGTTCCTAGAGAGGAACTTATCTGCTGGCACATGACCTCGGGCACAACAGGGAAACCGGTTGTCGGACCATACACCTTCAAAGACTATGAAACATGGATGAATCTCATGGCAAGATGTCTTGTCACAGCCGGTGTCAGGAAAGGAGACATATTACTGAACATCTACGGCTACGGCCTCTTTACAGGGGGTTTAGGATTCCACCAGTCAGCACACCTAGTCGGCGCTTCAGTAATTCCGTGGAGCGTAGGTAGGACAGAAGCCCTCTTGATGATTATGAAGGACTTTCAACCCACAGTCATGACCGGCACACCGTCCTACGAGCTCTACGTGCTTGAACAGCTCAGAAAACAAGGGATAGACCCAGCCAGGGAGCTGAGCCTTAGGGTGACCATGCCTGGGGCGGAGATGTGGACAGAGGAGATGAGGCGGCGGATAGAGGAGGGCTATGGCCTGCGTGAAAAAGGCGGCGGGGCTAGAAACGTGTATGGGTCTACAGAGACATTGGGGCCCGGTACGGGAATAGAATGCCAGTATGAGCAGGGTTTCCACTTCTGGGTTGACCATGTATTCTTAGAGTTGGTTGACCCTGAGACGCTTGAGCCTGTCGGGCCCGGGGAGGAGGGTGAGATGGTTGTAACGACCCTCACAAAAGAAGCTCTGCCGCTCATAAGGTATCGCATGAGAGATATAACTCTCGTGGACTATGATGGATGCGAGTGCGGTAGGGACGCCTTCCCAAGATGCAGGTGGATTAAAGGAAGGATCGACGACGTGATACACTATAAGGGCGCCAAGATATGGCCCAGCAACATACAGGAGGCCCTGCTCAAATTCCCCGAGGTGTTAGAGTACCAGGTAATTGTAGACAAGTCTCTTACGGGTGGAAGCTTGACGATTAAGGTGGAGCTAGCCGGCACAAAAGATACGCCTAAATTACGTGAGCAAATAGTTAGCGAGCTGAGAAGAAGCCTGATATTCGTCACACCGACCGTTGAATTCGTAGCCGAAAACACTCTCCCAAGATATGAGGGTAAGTCAAAACGCATCCTCGTCAAGGAGGCGTAGTTCTTGGAAAGCATTGAAATAATATGTGAAAGGCTTCGCAGGGTCTTGGACGAGTTAAAGAACGTTGAAAAACTCTCAAAAGACTCCCAGTTCTACGGGATTGAACGCTCCACGGCACACATAAAAAGTCACGTTGAGGTTTTGTTGGAATCCCTCATGAAAGCACCCTTATCCGAGGCAGGGAGTTGAGGGGAACCATGGAAGACCCGATGCTGGAGTGCCATAACATTACCAAGAGATTCGGCGGAATAGAGGCACTCCACGAAGTATCCTTTGTTGTCGGCCGGGAGGAATGTGTAGGGATAATAGGGCCCAACGGGGCTGGCAAGACCACTCTCTTAAACGTGATCTCCGGACACATGAAACCAACCAAGGGTAAGGTGAAGTTTATGGGGAGAGACATAACTGGCAGGCGTCCAAGCCAGCTGGTTAAGATGGGTGTAGCTAGGACTTTCCAGATTGTTAGAGTTTTTAAGAACATGACCGTGTTTGAGAACTTTCAAACAGTGACCGACACACCGGAAGCATATCTCTCGGAGCTGGGACTTGAAAGGAAAGGAGGATATCTTGCGAAGGAGCTCTCGATGGGTGAGCTGCGGAGGTTAAACATAGGTCTTGTGCTTGCCACGAAACCGAAGCTTCTCCTCCTCGACGAACCCTACTCAGGCCTCAGCCCAAAGGAGAGCGCCGAGCTTAGCAACCTTATCCGCTCCCTAAGAGAGAAGGGGATGACCATGGTTATTGTGGAGCACAGGCTACGGGAGCTTTTCGACAACGTGGAGAGGGTTATAGTCCTTAACCAGGGGAAGCAAATTTGCGACGGAACACCGGAGGAGGTTGTGAAGCATAGCGCGGTTATTGAAGCATATTTGGGGCTGGGCTACGAACAGCCGGAGAAGGTGGGGGTTTGAAGGTTCTAGAGCTACAGGGCTTGAAAGCTTACTATGACAAGGCGTTGATACTAAGAGGTATCGACCTTGAGGTAGGATGGGGTGAGACAGTTGCCGTACTTGGTCCAAACGGCGCGGGTAAGACCACACTAATGAAAGCCATAATGGGAACAGTGAAGACAGAGGGGAGAATCTTTTTCAACGGCGAGAACATAAGCAAGCTACCGACACACCAACGTGTCGCGCGGGGGATAACTCTGTGTCCAGAAGGGCGGCAGCTTTTCCCCGATATGACAGTTGAGGACAACCTAAGGCTGGGTGCTAGAGGAAACAACGTGGATGACCGGTTAGAGCTCGTATACGGCCTCTTCCCAGAGCTGAGGAGAAGAAAGGATAACCTGGCTAAGTTCTTGAGCGGGGGTGAACAGCAGATGACCGCTATCGGAAGGGCCTTGATGGCAAACCCGAAGATACTGCTCCTCGACGAGCCTTCCTTCGGCTTGGCACCCATAGTTATCTCGCGCATCCGTGAGGCAATAAAGAGGATAAGGAGCGAGCTACCTGTCCTGTTGGTTGAGCAAAACGTCAAGCTGGCCAACGAGCTTTCGGACAAAATATGCGTGATGGCCAACGGCGAGATAATTGAGAAGGCCGACGCACGCCAGATAAACGTTGACAGGCTCTACTTTATCTAGCCCCCCGAACCCCTTAAAGACGGCTGGGTCTGTATAATACCCCGGTTAAACCTGGAGGGGATTGCTCTAGGCAGTTTAACTAGGCTGCCCCAGATTCCGTGAGGTCTAACTATGGCCAACGCTATCAGGGCCGCGTAAAGTATCATATCGTCGTTCAGCGGAACCCCAGTGGGCCATATGTGCTCGTAGACAAGCGGCTTTAACCACCAGTTTTTAATCGAGTAAACCAAGAATCCGCCGGCCACCGGGCCCCATACTGTTCCCGGCCCTCCCACCACAACAGCTAGGATAACCAGAAGGAGTAGGGGGACATCGTAGAGGTCGTTGTTTGCGACAAGTCTGTAGTGTACGGTCGCCGCCCCGGCAACTCCGGCTATGAATGAGCTCAGCACAAACGCCGCTACACGGTACCAAGTTGTTGAAAAACCCAAGGCTTCGGCCAAAACATTATCCTCCCTAATCGCCTTCCACCTCAGACCAATCCTGCTTGTGGTCAGGGCCAGAACACATGACAGACAGACAAGCAGCATGGCAAGCATCGCATAGTATTTCTCAGCAACCGTTGAACCAATAGAAGCATGCACCACAAATCCCTCCTCACCGCCGAAGATGTTCTTCCAGACGTATGTTGTCTGGACAAAGACCAGGGGCAGAATGGCTGTCACGAGGGCGAAGTACCAACCCTTGAGCCTAAGCGTCGCCGTACCAACTGCAAGCCCTATTACAGCCGCGACGAGGCCGCCGATTAAAATCGTGACATAAACCGGCAGTCCCGACACGCCGGAGATGAATGCGAGCTCTGTGTCCTTGAGTCTACTGGCCTCCTGCAGAAGGGCGCTTGTATATCCACCCAACCCCACGAAGACAGTAAGCCCTAGGTTGACAACACCGGTGTAGCCTGTTACAAGGTCCCAGCTGACGGCCAGCATGACGAAAAGAAAAGCCATACCAAGAATATATGATAAGGACTCGTCAACCACAAAAGGCAGGGGGGCTAACACGGTTGCCAAAACCGCCACGCCCACAAGGTTCTTGACGTAGTTTCTCAGCCACGTATTTTTCACTCTCTCACCCCGAATAAGCCATAGGGTCTTATCACAAGGGCCGCAATGATTGTCAGAAGGGCTGCCAGCTCAGACCACCTAGCCCCCAGCATTATTGTCACCAAGATTATGATGTAACCCATGATGAAGGAAGCTACCACGCTGCCCTTCAACGACCCAAGCCCTCCGAAGATAACTATGGCGAATGCAAGAACCAAAACCCTTAGAACCATGAAGGGGTTGACACCATATACCTGTGCGTAGAGCGCCCCCCCAAGGCCCGCGAGAACAGATGAGACGAAAACGCTCAACAGAAAAAGTTTTTCGATACGGAGACCAATTATCACAGCCCCCTCTAGATTCTGTGACGCGGCAACTATCTCCTTGCCTGTCCTAGTTCTTGAGACGAAGACTCCTAAGAGAGCTAGCGTTACTATCGAAACCGTCAAAGCCAAGACCCGTATTGCCGAGATGGGTACGCTGAAGATTTCCACCACACCCGTGATTATTGGGGAGACGTTGAGACCGTGCTCCCCGAAACGTATAAGCAAAAGCTGCTCAACTATCAAGGCTAGGGCAAGGGTCACGATTATAACGGTTGCCTCCAGCCCCTTGATACGGGCTAGAAGGGCTCTATACACCGCAGCACCCAGCGCCCCCACACCTATCGCGGCGAGGGCTGTTGCGAAAACAGGGCCAATACCGAGCGACGATGCAACAATATATGCTATGTATGCTCCTGTGGCGAAGAAGGCGCCATGAGCCATGTTCAAAATTCTGACGACGCCGAAAATCATTGTAAACCCAGATGCGAGAAGGGCCAAGACCCCGCCTAAGGTCCCCCCATAAATCAGGATTGTTATAAGCGTGTCTGTGGATAGCATGAGGGTCACCGTAGTGTGGAAAAAATGGGTGGTATGGGTTTATTCTTAGCTCTGTGTTGTTCACCGGAACCATGGTGGAAGCTTGAGGTCGGCGTTCTTCAGCCAATCAGGCTGGAGCACCATCTGTTTTCCTCCCTGCCACTGGGACATCCAGTTCTTTACGTAGTCATCACCCCATATCAGGTCGTGGTCTGTGCGGGTTCCATCAGGCCCCCATGAGCCCTTCGGGTAGAAGGCTACCTTTCTAGTCCATACAAACGGGTTATTGTAGGTGTATCTTTCTATGTAGGGAACTAGGGTGTCTGAGTCGAAGGGATTTTTCTCACCCGCCAACGCAGCCTCCTCGACAACCTTCTTGTATAGGTAGACTGCGTCGTAGGCTCCGTAGCCTTGGTGGGCTTCAGGCGGGTATCCATACTTCTTCGTATAGTTATCAATAAACCTCTTCGCAACATCAGTTGGTGGCGCGGTACCAACAACACCGCCATCCGCCATAAAGATCACGTACTCAGCAGCTCCGCCCGTCTTATCCCAATACCCTAGGTCGATGGCAGCGAGGTCATGCCCAATTAACAGCAGCGGTTTCCTCAAGGTAGCCCACTGCTTTGCAAGGACATCACCCGTGCCTGATATGGCTAGTGCCATGAAAATTGCTTGAGCGCCTAGGTTGCTTGCCTCAAGCACCAAGGGCTCATACTCTGTGAAGCCGCGCGGCACCTTCACGGTTTTTACTACCTCGACGTTTCTGTCGGCCAGCAGCTTCTTCAAAAGTGGCTCCCATTCATCAACCCATATATGTTCATCACGGATTAAGTACACCTTATCGATGGATACTCCCTTTTTCCTGAGGTAGTCTATTTGCTCGGCTCCGTCTAGGGCGAAGGTTATGCCGTTGTTCTGTGTTATCCTGAACCAGTACTTGTATTTCTCGTAGTCGGCGCCGACCTTTCTGGAGTGAGCCGGTGAGGAGGCGTCGGCGAAGAAGATTGTCTTAAGCTCGGCCATAACCTCCATGGTCGCCGTCATAACGCCGCTGGAGAACCCGCCTGTTATTACGTCGACTTTTTCAGCGGTTACAAGCCTCCTGAATTCTGCGACCGCGGTATCGGAGGATAGTTTGTCGTCGGCTACAACAAGCTTGACCGGCAGCCCGAGGATTCCTCCCGCCGCGTTAATTTCTTCGACAGCAAGCCGTGCGGCATTTTCCTGAACCTTACCCTCTCTAGCCGCTAAGGGGGCTAGGACACCTATCCTGACCTCTGTTTTTCCCGGCGGTGGTGAAGGCTTAGGTCTTGTGGGGGTTACGGTTACCGTGGTCGTCTGCGTTTGAAACACGGTAGTACCTCCTACAGTCTGGGTTACTGTCGTCCCGCCCACCGTCTGGGTCACTCTCTCAGTCCTTGTGATTGTTTGCGGTTGGACCGCGCTGCCCCCAAGTGCATACCCACCTACTCCCGCAACAACACCCGCCACCACAGCGCTTGCCACATACTTCAGGACGTCACGCCTAGTTCCTGTTCCGGGATTCTTTTCACTCAATGCACAAATAATATGCATCAAGTCAATATAAAAATTATGTTATATAATTTCAAGAAATAATAATTAAAAAACCGCACATATACGTTTCTTTCTCAACCATAAAAAAGCAGGACATAACTTTACTGTTAATACCTTATGTTGGAACTGCGGCTGAGATTACATAGATATCAACGTCGGATATTGTTTGTTCGGGTTTGGAATTTTTATATAAATAAACATTAAAATTTATTAAAGGCTATGAATTTATAGTATTTTTGGTATTTGCTAAGAGCTGTCGTTGAGCTGCGGGTTCCCCACGGCTGCCTTCTGTCGGCATCGAAAGAGTTAGGTGGTGAGCTGGTGGTTAAGGGCTACACATCCCTCGACGGCGTACTTCGACACTACATCGTCATCAACAGCAAGAACAAGAAGAGAGAAATGTCGGAAATTTTGAAGCGACATGCGGTGAGTGTTTCTCGTATCTCAAAGATTTACAACAACCAATATGCCGCAGTGGCTGAGACCTCTGTCTGCATGCTTTACTCCCTCCTTGTCAGTAGTAAGTGTTTTCTAGAATCAGAATACTGCGGCTGTAACAGCAACCTCATGCGCTGGCAGATAATCTGCCCCTCCCGGAAAAAGCTCCAAGCCTTCACCTCGGAGCTTCAGAGAAATGGCATTTACTACAAGCTTGTATCCGTCCATAGACTGCGGCATGGACCTAATACTTTGACGAAGAAGCAGACGGCCCTGTTAAAAACCGCGGCTGATGCAGGTTATTTTGAGACACCTAAAACAATAACTGCAAAGGGCCTTGCCGAAAAGCTGAATACTTCTCCTTCTTCCATATCGGAGACCCTGCGGAGAGCGTTGAAGAGAGTTGTAACACACTATCTGGAGGAAATGCCCTAGTTTTAATAAAATAATGGGGAGAGGTTTACCATTCGCCCTTGTTAGCGTAGGGTATGCTCCACAACGCAACTGATAGAGTTACAGCCTTGAACCATGCGTTGTACATCTTCTCGACGTCTTCGGCTGAATGGCCTTTTTTCGCGAGGAAAGGCTTGATGGTGGCAGTTATCGGTACTATGAATGCTATCATGTAGCGCAACGGTATGTGGTCGACCGAGTCCACCTTATCTGTCTTATTCTTCTTCTCACGGTGATGGCGGCGTCCGATCTCGTACTGGTAGTTAAGCCATTCCCGGTCATATTCCCTGAAGCATGTGTCGAGTATCCACTGACCGAACCTCTTCCTGACCGCTGACAGGTATTCGCCTATTGGCTGGCCTGTCTTCCTGTCGCCGAAATAGTAGACCAGATGTTTGTTAGAGCCTACCCAGCCGTACCAAAGGTCAAGCACATTCTCTATTTGGTCTTTTAAAACCTCGCCTGCCATGCGGAGGTATTTTATGTCCTCGTCGGTCATCAAGACCGTGGTCTTTAGGAGTTTAAACTCCTCGTCAGACACAGGGGCCTGTGGAATCTCTCTCGAGCCATAGGCATAGCCTGGTATTTGGGATGCCATGCAGCCTTGGAAACCGACCATATTTAAGAAACTTCGCTGATAAAACGGTTAGACAGTTACCAAATTGAAAGGCCTGTCGGTCCATTAGGGTTATATGTATGTGCTATTTTGTTGTAGCATGGCTTTACACACGGCCACCGTCCTCGACCTGCCGCTGTTTAGGTGCAAGTGGTCAGTTCCGTTAATGGTTGTACTGTCCCGTCGACCTCACAGGTTTTCAGAGCTTGAAAAAGCTTTAGGGGTCAGTCCGAAGGTTTTGTCCCACAAGCTAACGACACTCTCTTCAATGGGCTACGTCGAGGCTGATAAGGGCCTGTATTCTTTGACAGGGCCTGGGATGCTGCTAGCCGAGCACCTAAAGACAGTTGCAATGAATACAATGGAGGCCGCGGTACTTGCAGAGGTTTTGAAATGTAAGTGGTCAAAGGAGTTGTTGACCCTTCTTTTAAACGGCCCTAGGCACAGCGTTGAGCTTGTTAACAGCGTTCCGGGCCTGAGCTGGAAGGTTGCCTCGGAGAGGCTGCGAAAGCTTGAGCAGATGGGTCTTGTTTCACGGCAGTGTATATTCGTGAGGTTTCCTGTGAGGGTTGTCTATAACTTGACGGCACGAGGCAGGCTAATTGCGGGGTGGCTACAACTACATGCTGGCGGGAGAATCGGCGGCACACAGGTGATACGACAGGTCACTTAACGATACTTTTTTCAATATCCCCTAGCTTGGATACCTGTTGAAAAGGCGGATAGAACAGAGCACGATAGGGCTCCTGCTTTCAAGGAGGTCGATTAGAAAGTTTCGCAAAACCTCAATAAACGATGAGGAGGTTAGGCTTATTGTGGAGACAGGCCAGGCCGCTCCATCCTATTTCCAAGCATACTCGGTTATCTGGCTTAAGGACAGAAACCTTGTTGAAAAGGTTGCGGCCATATGCGATTCGGAGACCATCAAACATGCTGCAGCAACATTCCTCGTCTGCCTCGACCTAAACAGGCCGGCACTTCTCCTCCAAAAAGTGTCTCCGGAAAACTTTTTCAAACTCGACACATATCCAGCCGAAGTCCTCCTCTCCATTCTCGAAACAGGCCTTTTTCTGGAAAACGTGATAACCGCATCTGAGGCCTTGGGCTACGGCTCACTCCTCCTTGACTGCGGCCTCTTTGAATGTGAAATGCTTGTCGAGCTGCTCAAGCTACCATATGGGGTGATTCCGCTTGTGCTGCTGCTTATTGGAGAAAAGGATGAAAACCCGCCGGCGAGGCCTAGATGGGGTGTGGAAAACATATTGCACATCAACGCGTACAGGCAGGTTGCCGGCGACGAGGTGGAGAGATACCTAGCGCACGTCGAGAAAACGCTCGCCTCTGAGAACTATTTGCTGAAATACGCTAACTACAAGGGGTCGTACAGGGAATACCTTGCGGAGAGAACAGCCGCTGATAAAGAGATAAAGCAGCTTTACGAGAGGCTTTCAGCGTACCTAAGGAAGAGAGGTCTGAGGGTTTAACGGTTCGTGCTTATATGATGGTGTAGGTATTTTACGGTGATGGAGCTGGAGGCCGAAGTTCTGAAATTCATTGGCGAATACTCATCCATGGTAGAGGAAGCTGTTGAAAAACATGTACCTAAGAACTTCACAATCAGTTATCTAGTTACCCATTTCGGGGAGGCACGGTTTAAACACAGCCCGGAGCCATTGACTGAAGGGCTGTCAAAGCCTTTCTGGGAGCTCTTCAGTAGGGGCGGGAAACGTTGGAGGCCCGCTCTAACAATACTTACCTTTGAGACACTCGGTGGCCGTGCCGAGGAGGTGGCCTTTGCGGCGGCTGTGCCGGAGATAATCCACAACGCAACCCTGATAGTTGATGATGTTGAGGACTCGAGTCTGCTCAGACGCGGTAAACCATGCATACACCACATCTATGGCTTGGATGTTGCAGTCAACTCGGGAAACGCTCTATACTATCTTCCCATCTACCTCTTGGCACAGAAAACCAGCGGAAAAACAAGGCAACTGCTTCTCGAAAAATATGTGGAAATGATGACTAAGCTCAGCTTTGGCCAAACCATGGACATTGTATGGCACAGAGGGCTTGTGCCGCAAATATCGGAGGAGGACTACCTCCAGATGGCTTCATACAAGACGGGGGCGCTTTCACGGTTCGCGGTCGAGATAGCATGCATATACGCAGGAAGGGAAGACCTACTCGACGTCCTAGGAACCTTCGGTGAAAGTATTGGAACTGCCTTCCAGATACAGGACGACTACCTCAACATCTTCGGGGAAGAGGAGAAATACCGTAAGGAGATTGGAGGAGACATTACCGAGGGAAAGTATACTTTGATGACGGTCTACGCCTTGAGACATCTGCCGCCTGAAAAAAGCTTGCGACTCCGTAAAATACTTGCGAGCCACACATCCGACCCCGAGCTGATGAAGGAGGCGATTTACCTGATAAAGGACTCGGGGGCTGGTGATTATGCTAAAAATGTTTCACGCAAAATAGTGGAAGAAGCGTGGAAGGCTGCTGAAAAATACCTGCTGGATTCGCCTGCAAAAACAAAGCTAAAGAAGCTTACAAGCTTCCTTATAGAGAGAACATTGTAAACCTAACTTAATGTGTCAGTCATACAAGAGTTGTCTTTACACCAAGCTCCCGGGCCTTCTCAGCCTGTTTCCTATCTGCTGTTACCAGCTCTACCTTTAACCTTTCCGCGAGGGCTATGTAGAATGCGTCATATACCGTTATGTTTAGAGATGTGGAAAGGTTGAAGGCATCCAGTACAAGGTCTTCTTGAGCCGCAAACCTCACGATCCGCCCCTCTGTAAAAAGTTTCAAGACCTGTCTTGCATCTTCTAAACCGACCTCCCCTCTGATGACCCGTTTCCATAAAGCATTACCCAGCTCCTTTAGAGCAAGCTCAACAGTTATACATCCATGGAGAATATGGTTAACTATGGCTTCATAGCCGGATTCCCTATTCACATACTTTACTAGGGCGGAGGCGTCAATGACTTTCACGGTCCTCCCTCACACTTTTGACAGCAAAATCCTGCTCCGCTGGCGGGATTTTCTCAAGAAGTTTCGAAAGCTTCTCGACGGATTCTCTGACCTCCAATTTCCACGCAAGCTCTTCTAAAAAACGTTTAACCTCCTTGTTTACATCTACCCCCGCCCTTTCAAGTATTTCTTTCACCCTTTTGTCAACTCTTACGCTTACAACACTCACAAAACATATGTATACATCTATAATATATATGTGTGTAAACAGGTTTGGAAGCCCGCCTTCCCGCCGCCTCGAATAGAAGCTGAGCGTGGCTGGGAAGTGTTAAGAGCAGCACTACGCCGGGCTTCTCTCTCATCTTGAACAACGGTGCATAAATAATCTGGGCTAATTTAACATGGATACGCGGGAGATTTTCCTGTTTTTCAAAACGCCTCATTTCAGGTGGATGTCTTCACAGCCGCATTTGGGCTAATTTTCAGCTAGTGTCTTCTAGTTTATTGTTCATATGTTAATTTGGTTCAGTTGTTTCATTCCATGACCCACAGCTGGAAGGGGGTAAATGACGAAGTCTGATATATCTTCGGGAATTGCTACAAACTTGAGGTGTTCTCGGAAGCCTTACCATAATTTCGAGCAGGTTGACCTTTCGCCGTTGGCGGTAACGGTGTTATGTCGGATGTAGGTCATTTAAAAATTTCTACACCTTGACGGAAGATTTATTGACACGGTTAAACACGGGGATTTCATGGCAAGTGTGAAGCTTGAGGTTGTTGATGTAAAAATTCCCGAGGGCTGCAACGCGGTCTTTGGCATAGCTCACTTCATCAAGACGGTTGAGGATGTCTACGAGGCTGTGGTGAACACTGTGCCTGGGGCTAAGTTTGGGCTGGCGTTTATGGAGGCGAGCGGGGAGTGCTTGGTCAGGCATGAGGGGACCGACCCCGAGCTCCGCAGGCATGCGGCTGAAACCATGCTCAAAATAGGCTGCGGCCACACATTCCTACTCTTCATCAAAGGCTTCTACCCCATAAACATCATGCAGAGGCTTAAAGACGTGCCAGAGGTCTGCACAATACTGGCCGCCACAGCCAACCCGCTGCAGATAATTGTCGCAGAGACGGAGCAGGGACGTGGCGTGTTAGGTGTCGTCGACGGCTACAAACCTAAAGGAATAGAGGATGATAAACACATCGAAGAGAGGAAGACATTCCTGCGCAAAATTGGGTATAAACTGTGAAAATCAGAACGGGTATCTTCATCACAGCTCAGAAATACCCGCTATGCATCATCGCTGATATCTGCGGCACGCCACAATTTATGCCATACTGTTGCTGTTTAGATGTAGAGGTGAAAGGCTGATAACAAGGGTTTAAAGAGGTTTTGGCATGGTCGGGGTGGGTGAAAAGGCGGTTGACTTTGAGCTCCCGGCCCACACGGGGGAGACTGTAAGGCTCTCCAGCTTCCGTGGCAAGAGGGTTGTCCTATTCTTCTACCCTAAGGACGGCTCGCCGGGATGCACCCGTGAAAACTGCATGGTCAACGATATGTTCTCAGAGTTTGAGAAGCTGGATGCGGTTGTGTTAGGTATAAGCAGGGATAACGTGGAGAGTCACAGGAAGTTTGCTGAAAGACATGGTCTGAAGCAGCTGCTGCTCAGCGATGTTGACGGCTCTGTCTCACGCGCATACGAAGCTCTGGGATTTCTGGGGGCTAGTAAGCGGAAGACATTCGTAATAGACAGGGATGGAACAATTGTTAAGGTTGTTGACGGTGTTCTACCGGGTAGGCATGTGAAGGAGGCTTTGGAGACGCTCAAACAACTGAGCTAGGGCCTTTTCTCAAAAGCTCATCTCCGCAGCCTCTGTTAGGCTTCCTCGCCTACCTTACCTTCTGCTTTCAGTTTTTATTGCTCCTTCAAATTCTGTGGCTGCTGTTCTGAAGGTGTTGGTGGGGCTTCTGCTGGTTTCTCACTGGTGGCTTGCTGGGCTGCTACAACGGTTGCCGGGGCCTGTGCCTCGGCCTCTGTTTGCCGCCGCTCTTCACGTCTAACTATCCCTCTTAAGCTGCTGGAGGCCGCGTAGCCTGTGTATAGAAGGGCCGCTGCTAGGACGGCTAACCCCGCCGCCGTCCACGGCACCTTCTCAACCTCCACAGTCCTTTCCCGCACCTCTGTGACAACTTTCTCGGAAACGACTGTCTGGGTTTGGAAGACGATAGTTGTCGAGGTGCTGGTGACGTATTCAGTGGCTGTAGCGGTGATGGTTGTGGTCACCGTCTTCGGCTTTCCAATAAACACTGTGAGGCTGTAGGTTCCGGTCGAACCGCCGAACCCTGTAACAACTATGTAATGTGGTCCATGCTCAGCCGCGACATACTCGGCCTGGTCGGTTAAACCAGTGGGTCTTATGCTTTGTCCCACAATCTCCCTCATCGGGTTGAGAAGGTAGAGGTCGAAGTCCTGGTTTGTAGCCATCCTCACCAAAACCACAAGCACATCACCCGGCTCCAGAACAACCTTGAAGAAATGCAGCTCACCCTGCCCCAAGTGGAATGTATACGTACCCGGCCCTAGCTCGAGCGCCGAGTTAAAGCCAGCCCCGGGCACCAACTCATCTCCGTACGCTGAAAGAATAGGGACCAAAACCAGGACTGTGGTGAGAAAGACGATTCCTTTCATCCTTGATTGATGGCTTCTACCTCCTAATAACATTTTGTGGTTTGGTGAAAAGGTTTTTTGCCACGTAAATACGGCTATTCTCAAATGAAGCTTCAGGTTGTGCTGGTTATTTTGTTCCTTGTGGCGTCTTCGCTACTAGTAGGTGTTTTGGCTAACGAGGAGGAGAGAGAGGGTAAGCTTTCTGCAAAGGTCTTTAGGCCTGTGGAGTTTCTTGGTGAGCGGATGTCGGGTGGGACAGCTTTCAGGCTCGGTGCCGAGGCTAAGATGAGGGAGGTTGAGGGCATGGCCATAGAGCAGACTGAGGCCCGTGCTGAGCCAGCCGGGCCCTTGATAACCATACCCTACCGCTCCCCAACCGCCAAGTTCAGCCGAAACCTCATAGTCACCTACGACATAGGCAACCGGCCCTACCAGAACGAGCCCCACATAGCCGTCAACCCAAACAACCCCGACCACCTCGTCGTCGTCTCACACGACTTTGATGTCTCATGCGCGGTTGCCTACGCAAGCTTTGACGGCGGGGAGACATGGAGGGGGCCGAGCACGACAACCCCTGGCCCGGAAGATACTTTCTGCAGCGACCCCGTAGTGGCCTTTGGGAGGGATGGGGCGGTTTACTACACCCTGCTCTCAATAGGAAGCAGACCTCTTAGAATTGGACGTCTCCTATTTGTGGCAGACATTGCCAGTGTAGCCGTCTCTGTGTCTCGGGACGGAGGCATTTCCTGGGATAGGCCCCTCATAGCCTCCCGGGGCCAGGTGATACCCTCAGCAGATAGAGCTGCAATAGTCTTCCTCGACAAACCGTGGATGGCGGTGGGACCCGACAGACAGAACCCGCAAAAAGACGCGATATACGTAACATACACAGAGTTTAAAACAATCTACCCATTCCTTGACTACTACCCGTTTGTCGCAGAGCCGACCGTGGAGGTCTCGATAAAGCTTGTCAAGTCAACCGACGGCGGCGTTACGTGGACAAGCCCTGTAGCTGTGAGCCCGGTTTTCAGCGCCCTTGCCGGAGACGAGGATGCACGCCTAGTCCAAGGCAGTAATGTGCATGTGGCCCGTGACGGGACGGTCTATGTCGCCTACTATGATTCACTCGATGACGGGCCGTTCAAGGGGCTTTTCACCCCGATGGTGACTGTCTCGAAAGACGGGGGGAGGACGTGGTCGAAGCCATCTCCCGTTGTTCCCGGCGGCACGTGGGAGCAGCCCTTCTTCCTCAACCCGACATACTTCAGGTCATGGTCCTCCATGTTCCCGGTCCTAGCCACAAACCCCCAGAACACCGACGAGGTCTACATAATCTTCGGGGCGCGCGGCCTACAGCCCGGCGACAACTCCGATGTCTTTTTCTCAAAATCAACGGATGGAGGCAGGACTTGGACACGACCCAAACGGGTCAACGACGACCTAACAACACGCAACCAGTTCTTCCCAACCATGACAGTCTCGCCGAACGGAACACTACATCTTATGTGGGGCGACATGCGCGACGACCCAGACAACTACAGATACCACATATACTACACGCGGTCGGGTGACAGGGGTGAGACATTCATGGAGAACTCGAGGGTCACCGACTACCCCTCCAACCCAGCATACGGCATAGCCGTCTTCGTCGGCGACTACTGGGGTATTGCGGCAGCGGATAACGACGTCTACATGGTCTGGACGGATTCAAGGGCTGGTTTCAGGGGCTCCCCAAACCAAGACATAGGTTTTGCGAGGATAAGGCCGGTCAGGCCTCCCAGCATCTTCATCAGCCCGCCGCAGGGGCCTGCGGGACAGGTTATCTCGATTGTTGGGGATGGGTTTGCGGCGCGGCAGAAGGAGGTCTTCATAGAGGTTGACGGCGTCGTCATATCCTCATTCCCGACAGATAACGCGGGAAGGTTCGTAGCAACCATATACATTCCTGTCTCAGGTGAGGGGCCGCATCTCATCAGGGCAATCGACGTTCTCGGAAACGTCGCAGAGGCAACATACTATACGAGCTTTGGCTTCAACAACGTCAACGACCAGCTCCGGCGGCTGGAGGAGAGGATGTCCAGCAGGATTGACGAGTTGCTGAAGTCCATTCCCGGCGAAGTAGATGTTGAGAAGCTTGCCGACGAGGTGGCTGCAAGGCTTAGGCCCAGCATGCAGTCCGGCTCCAACCAACTGGCCGAGATTGCTTTAGGCATTGCTATTGTGGCCGTTGCTGCTTCAGTGTCGGGAGCATTGCTAAGCAGGAGGAAAACCTGACATGATGCGTATAGTCATGGCTACGGTTTTACTGACACTACTTCTGACGGTTCCCGCACTCGGTCAGCAGTACACACCACCTCATGACAAGCCCGGCCCCGCCGTCGAGACAATCAGGGTTAGAGCCTACGCCGAGGAGGTTGCTCCACAGGTCCTCGAGCGGGGGGACATGGACATATACCTGTACAGCATGAGAGTTTCACGGCTGCAGGAGCTTGAGAGGAACCCCGACGTAAAAATGGTTAGGGCGCCCTCGCTGCTTCTCTCACTCATCCTCAACCCGGCGCCTGACCCAAGGGGCTTAAACCCCTTCAGCATTAAAGAGGTAAGGCAGGCCTTCCAGTACCTCGTCAACCGCGACTACGTAGCAAGGGAGCTTTACCGCGGCCTGGCATCTCCCATGATAACCCACCTAACCCCATACGACTATGACTACGCCACATTCTTTGAAGCCATAACAGCAGCCGGCATAAAATACGACCCAGAGTACGCCGGCAGACGCATCTCCGAGGCTCTGAGCGCCGCAGGCGGGGTTAAGCGTGATGGGAAATGGTATTTCCAGGACAGGCCTGTGTCCGTCAAGTTCATAATCAGGACAGAGGATGAGAGACGTGAGCTAGGCGACCTAGTTGCCTCAGAGCTTGAGAAGCTGGGCTTCACGGTTGAGAGAATTTACGCACCATTCGCACAGGCCATCGCAAGGGTTTACACGACAGACCCAGCTGAGTTCCAGTGGCACATCTACACAGAGGGCTGGGGCAGGGGGGCGCTTGAAAAATACGACACATCCTCGATAAACCAGTTCTGCGCCCCATGGCTCGGCAACATGCCTGGCTGGCAGGAGTTCGGATACTGGCAGTACCAGAACAAGCTCCTCGACGACCTAGGCCAGAAAATATTCAAGGGAATGTACAGCAGCCGCGAGGAGAGAAACAGCCTCTACCTGCAGGCCTTGAAGGAGTGTATATCGGAGTCTGTCAGGGCCTGGGTTGGGGTTGTACTCCAAAGCACACCCGTGGTGAAGAACATGGCGGGGCTGACGGAGGACCTTGCGGCGGGGGCCCGAGGACTCTGGACTCTGCGCGAAGCCCACATACCCGGCAAGGATGTGTTGAACGTGGGCCATCTATGGGTCTGGACACCTAGGACAGTTTGGAACCCTGTTGGAGGATTTGGGGACGTCTACAGCGCCGACCTCTTTAGAGCTGTCTCGGACCCGCCGATAACACGCCACCCCTTCACAGGTCTGCCGATACCTTTCAGAGCAAGCTACAGCGTCGAGACAGCGGGCCCCTCAGGCAAGCTCACGGTACCGTCCGACGCGTTCACATGGGATGCTTCCACAAAATCATGGAAACAGGTGCCGCAGGGAACAACGGCGGTCAGCAAAGTCGTCTTCGACTACAGCGCTTACACCTCATCAAAATGGCATCACGGCGTCAAAATCACGATGGCCGATGTCCTGTACAAAATCTACCAAACATACGACATGGCGTACGACGAAGTGAAGAGCAAAATTGAGTTCGCTATCGCATACACCGCCAGACCCGTGCTGGAAACATTCAAGGGCTTCAGGATACTGGATGAGAACAGGCTGGAGGTATACGTCGACTACTGGAACTTTGAGACCAGCTACATAGCCGAGTATGCCGAGGTCTTCGGCGGGGGGATGCCTTGGGAGCTTTTGGCGGCCAGTGACGACCTTGTCTTCAACAGAAGACTGGTGGCATACAGCGATACCGCCGCAGCCCGTTTCAGGGTTGACCAGCTAAACCTCGTCCTCAGGGAGCATGTAAGCCTCGTCAGAACAGTTGTCAACGACTTCATCTCCAAACAGCTCTACCCTGAAAAAGTCTTCACCGTCGCCGGAAAGAGATATGAGACCCTGGAGGGGGCCCTTGCAAGGTACAGGGCGCTTCAGGGCTGGCTGAACACATACAACCTCGCCGTAGTCAGCTGCGGCCCCTACATCCTAGCCGTCTTCGACCCCGCAGCCCAGTATGCAGAGCTTCGGGCATTCAGAGACCCCACATATCCCTTCAAGCCTGGGAAATGGTATTTCGGGACGGTTGACAGGCCGAGGCTTCAGAGGGTCGAGGGCGCTGTGACAATAGGGGCTGATACGAGGATAACTTTGTCGACGGCCGGAGCTGGGGAGGTGGTGGTCTCATACATCTTGAGGGACCCCGTGACAGGCTCTGTTGTAGACAGCGGCGGGGGCAGGGTGTCCGGCGGGGTTTTCACAATAAACCTACCCGCACAGAAGACATCACGGCTCACGCCCGGATACCTCGAGCTCACCGCAGTCGTCTACAGCGAGGAAGTGGCCCAAGCGAACACGGTAACCCAGCGGGTTGAGGTAAGACGTGAAGGGCCGGCGACGACGGATACGAAGACAGTGCAGACAACGCCTGTAACAACCCAAGTGCAGGAGGCGCCGCAGCCCCCCATCGGACTAATAATAGCAGTTGTGGGTGTGGCCGTGGTTGCTGCTGCAACCGCGCTTATCCTACGGCGGAGGAAAACTGCACCTACCGCTGGCTGAGCAGGTTGGATAGGCTGTCTATGTGTGCGATGAAGACGAGCATCGCCTCTTCTCTGAACTGGTTAATGGCGTCTTGGTATTCGTTGACGCCGGGCGGCGCAGTGAGCAACCAGTCTATGTAGAGCGGACACCACCTCACAATCTCCTCTCTCGAGGTGCCTGTCAGCGGTGGGAATTTGTCCAGCCAGTCGAAGTAGAGGTCGAGGCTTGCCAGTATCTTGTCAACCGTTAGGGCGAGGTTTGGGTCACTCCTCAGCGCAAGGGCCCTTGTCTCGTTCCAGTAATCCCTCGCGCCCTCCCTCTCCCCGGGCGGGCCCGACCTAATCCAGCTGATGAGTACACGGTCGTTCTCCAAAAGCTCGACAACCTTCTTCACCTGCTCAACCTTGTTTTTGAGGCTGTCCAGCTCTCCGCGGGTTGTTGAAAGCTGCGACCCAAGCTCCGAAACCTGCCTGTCAAGTGTTTCAAGCCTTGCACGAAGCTGCTGAGCCTCACGCCTCGCCTCCTCGATAGATGTCTGGAGACTCCTGAGGTCTGCCTGAAGCCTGCTGCTCTGGCTGTTCGCCTCGGCGAGAAGGTTTTGGAGACGCAGGTTCTCGGCCCGCAGCTCAGCCATAGCGGCCTGAGACCTCGACTCAACCTCGCCGAGGACGTATGAGTAGTAGACGGCCGTGAATGCCACACCTGC
>OGCH01000240.1_pt1 | contig 32556 bp, 30 predicted proteins | sample 1570111 | NCBI WGS metagenome assembly OGCH01 (sample SAMN03436243, study PRJEB24508) | hot springs metagenome | biome: Desert Springs; feature: Hot Springs; material: Water | place: USA: Great Boiling Spring, Nevada | collected 2008-12-01 | depth 0 m m | reverse complement strand
ATAGGAAAGGGTTGGGGAAGATAACGCCATGACATTTCAAATTAGGAATAAAAGATGACATTGACATTAGTAATAACCCATATCGCGATTCTTTTTGTAGGGGGAACCAGTAGACGGCTAAAGCTATAAAAGCTTGACCGCTTTAAAATAGACAGTATTATATTTGAAGAGAAGCCGAGGTGGCGGAATTGGCAGACGCGCTGGATTCAGGATCCAGTGGGTGTTAAGCCCGTGCGGGTTCGACTCCCGCCCTCGGCACTCAAAAACTAAAGGAGGGCTATAGCAATGGGACTTCAGAAGGTCATCACCACCTACATACCACAAGGTGTTTTTATCATAACCTCAAATGCAGAGGGAAAGATAAATGGAATGACTGCTGCTTGGGTTTCTCAGGTGTCCTTTAAGCCAAGGCTTCTTGGTGTAGCCATTGCCCCTCAAAGATATACCTTTGAGCTAATCCAAGCAAGCAAAACCTTTGGGATAAATGTCCTTGCCGAAGGTCAGGTAGACCTGGCTAAACATTTTGGCTTTAAGAGCGGAAGAAAGGTAAACAAGTTTGAAAAGGTTCCCTATAAGCTTAGCAAACGCGGGAACCCGATTTTACTCGATGCCATTGCCTTCTTTGACTGCGAGGTTGTGAACTCCTTCGAAACGGGGGATCATTACGTCGTGGTGGGAGAGGTTATGGATTATGAAATTTTAAAGGAAGGGGAAAAGCCTTTAATCTTTCGCTGGGATGACTACTTTGGAGGAGCTGAAGGCTAATGCTGGAAGAGGATAAGCTTCTACGTTTCCACGAAAGGCTAAAAGACTTTGTTAGCAAGCATCTAAACCTTTTTTTAAACATCGTGGGAATTCTTGCCCTCCTAATTCTTCTTGGATTTGGCTATACCTATTATAGTAAAAAGAAGGAAGAAAAGGCTTTTATGGAATTTTTCACCCTGCTTAACCAGGGGGCTAAAGAAGAAACTCTACTTAGCTTTGCGGAAAAACATTCTAACACCGAAGCAGGAAAGCTTGCCATCCTTTACCTTTGGAATTCTGCTATTGATCGGGGTGAGGTAAACACCCTCTTCAAACTTGCGGAAAAGCTTGAAAAAGTTTTGTCCACTCAAGGAAAAGCTTACATCAGATATGCCAAGGCTAAGACCTTTGAGGAGAAGGGAGATTTGGATGTCGCTTTCAAGGTCTACCAATCTATAAATAGGGATGAAAGTCCGCTAAAGGAGCTTGTCTACCTTGACTTGATAAGGTTAAAAGAGGCAAAGAAAGACAAAAAATCAGCAGCAAACCTTGCTCAAGAATTTCTGAAGGCTTATGGGAACTCAACCTTAGCTGGTTACGTTTCTGCAAAGCTAAAGGAGCTATCAGGTTCCTAAGAAGACTTGAAGGAAGAAGGCATATGCCCTTTTCAATCCTAAGGCAGATTGCTGAAGAAAGAATAAAAGAAGCGATGGAACGGGGGGAGTTTCAGTGTGAGGCGTATAAAGGCAAACCTCTTGACCTTCGGGAGGATCCTTTTGTTCCTGAGGATTTGCGAGTTGTGTATCGGATTTTGAAGAACGCAGGCTTTCTTCCTAAGGAGATTGAGCTAAGAAAGGAGATATATCAAACGATAGAGGAGCTTCTTGACGAGGAGCATCAGGAAACCTATCAAAAGGTAAGAAAGCTCTCAGCCCTTCTTTTTCATCTAAACCAAATTCGGGAAAGACCTCTTAACATTCAGGATGACGAATACTACGCCAAGGTAGTAGAAAAGATAAAGGTAGCTAAAAAGGTAAAGCTTGGAGAAGGTTCATCCTCTTCCAAGGGTAAACCCATCGACTTTTCAAGGCTTCAAACGCTGCTTTCAATCAAGAGTTTTTATCGCAGAGGCAGTGGAGGCTCATCTAAACGCTAAGCTTAAGGTTCAACAGGACTTCAGAGGTGGCTCTTAAGTCTGACGAATACTACATGAAGATTGCCGTTAAAGTTGCTTACCTTGGACTTGGATATACTTCACCCAATCCTGCTGTTGGAGCAGTCGTCGTTGACCCAAAGACAGGGGAAATCGTAGCTAAAGGTTATCACAGGGCTTATGGATTGCCCCATGCTGAGGTTGAAGCTTTGGAGAAGGCAAAAGAGAGGGCAAAAGGAGCTTATCTTTATGTGACCCTTGAGCCCTGCTGTCATCAAGGAAAGACTCCACCTTGCACCGAAGCTATAATTAAAGCTGGGATAAAGAGGGTAGTCTGCGGTATAAAGGACCCCAACCCTATTGCCTGCGGTGGCTTAGGTATCCTTCAAAGTCATGGTGTTGAGGTAAAAAGCGGGGTCTGTGCAGAAGAGGTTGCTTATCTCACTCGCTTTCATCTAAGCCGAGTCTTAAGGAAAAGACCTTGGGTAATGATGAAGGTCGCCTCAACGCTTGACGGAAGGATCGCTACCTCAACAGGCGAATCAAAATGGATAACCGATGAGCCTGCAAGAAAGTTTGCACACAAGCTGAGAGCTATAGCCGATGCCATACTGGTAGGAAAAAACACTGTGCTTAAGGATAACCCGGAGCTAACGGTAAGAATGGTAAAGGGCAAAAACCCTATAAGGCTTATCCTTGACACGAAGCTTAGCCTATCCCCAGATTATAAGGTTTTTGAGGTTGACGAGACGAAGCAAACCATAATTTTTTGCGGAGAAGAGGCGCCAAAAGATAAGGAGAGGATTTTTATTGAAAGAGGAGTAGAAGTAATAAGACTTCCTTGCGGAGAAGATGGGGAGGTTCAACTAAGGGCTTTGCTTTCCTTTTGCCAGGAAAGAGGAATAACTTCCATCCTTGTTGAGGGCGGGGGCAAAGTTCATGGGAGCTTCCTTAAAGAGGAACTTTACGATGAGGTCTTTTTTATGTACGGACCTTTGATCCTTGGAGACCCTTTGGGTATCCCATCAATCCAGGCAAAGCCTTTAAAGGGCCTTGAGGAAGCAGTAAGGATTTTTCAGATTAAAATTAAACGGTATGGAGGCTCGGTTCTCATCCATGGCTTAACAAAGAGCGGTCTTGAGCTGATACAAAGAGCCGTAAAGCTCACTTTAGAGCCCTTATCTTTTTAGATGCTATACTTTATTCTTTCTTTTTTAGCGGTTTATGCCCTTTTTCATCTATACGTCTATCTAAGGCTTAAACTACCTAAGATATTCATCCCTATTTTTGTTTACTTCTATCTTTCTCCCCTACTTTGGCGGTACTTTGATAATCACGTAAGCGACCTCTATGCTTATCCTTTTATCCTCTCTTCCCAATTATGGATGGGTTTTATGGTTTATTTTGGAATGTTTACATTACTGACAGACATTTATTTGATAATTTCTTTTATTTTGGGTAGGTTTTTTGGCATAATTTTACCTAAACCTGAAATTAGAATAAAGCGTTTAATGATTCTTATCTTAAGTTTAGTTTTTTCTATTTATAGCTACATTGAAACTTTAAGCTTAAAAGTTGAAAGATATGAAATAAGGACTAACAAGCCTTTATTTCACAGACAAAAAATAAAAATTATGCATATCTCAGATGTTCATTTTGGACCCATCATGAGAGAAGATAAGCTAAGTTTGATACGAGAAGTTTGGCTTAAAGAGAAGCCAGACATAGTTTTTTCAACGGGAGATTTAGTTGATGGCAATATAAAGAAAATTGAGCATATTGCTCAAGCTTTGAGGGAGCTACCTGCTCCATTTGGTAAGTATGCTGTTTTAGGGAACCACGAATTCTATAGGGGAGTTAAGAATTCGGTAGAGTTTACTGAAAAGGCAGGATTTACGGTGCTTCGGGGAAGATGGATAGACCTTGGAGATATCGCTATCGCCGGGGTTGACGATGATGCCTGCCAATATTTTAAAGCCTGCGTTGAACCTATGGATGAGGATTTGCTTTTAAAAGATATACCTCAAGATAAGTTTATCATATTTTTAAAGCATAAACCAAAGGTTAAAAAAGAAGTAATCGGTAAGTTTGACCTTATGCTTTCTGGGCATCTGCACGGAGGTCTTTATTTCCCTGTGGGGGAGCTGATACTCAAAAAATTTTTCATCACCCATAAAGGGCTGATTAAAATAGACGGGTCCAATGTTCACGTGAGCAAAGGGGTAGGAACAGGCGGTCCTCCTATGAGGTTTCTTACTCCACCAGATGTAGCCATAATTGAGATAAAGAACAAAGAATAACCTTTGCCAGGCATGGAAAGTTGGTTTTAAAGGTTAGAAAGAACCCTTTCTACTTCTTCTTTTAGCTTTGAAAGTGGTACTTCAGAGCTAAAGACCCTGTGAGCTTTTTTTATCTTTTCTTCAAGGGGGGTCTGCTTATCAAGGAGGGGTAAAAGATGAGACCTTCCTTGTTCTGCTAATCTTTTTATTTGCGTCTCCTTTTTGCAAGCTATTACCCAGACTTCGTCAAACCTCTCTTCCCATCCTGCCTCAAAAAGAAGTGGCACCTCTACAAAAACAGCCTTTACACCCCTCCTTTCAAGTTCTGCAAATCTCCTTTCTAAAAACTCCCAGACCTTGTTGTGTATAAACTCTTCAAGCCTCTTTTTAAGGCTATCGTTCCTTGCAATTTTTTCTAAGATAGCCTTTTTTTTAACCCTTCCCTCCTGGTCCAAGACTTCCTCTCCTAAGACCTTGACAAGCTCATCCTTTACCGGCTTCTCTTCGTAAAGGGAGCTTACGATTTCGTCGCAGGATAGCACAACCTGCCCAAGCTCTGATAAAACCTTAAGAAGGGTTGATTTGCCCGTTGCAATTCCACCGGTGATTGCGACTTTTTTCATGTGCTTCTTAAGAATGCTATTCCTCAAGGAGCTTTAAATACCGTTGAAAATCTTCTGGCGGTTCTTTAGTAAAGCTTAGATAAGCACCGGTTCGGGGATGTTGGAAGCCTATTCTGTAGGCGTGAAGCATAAGCCTTTCAGCTCTTGGGGCGTCTGTTTTTAGTCCACCGTAGATAGGGTCGCCAAGGATGGGATGTCCGATGTGGCTAAAATGCACCCTTAGCTGATGGGTTCGCCCAGTTACCGGCTTTGCCAAAACTAAGGTTGCCTTTTTAAAAAGTTTAAGAACCTTGTATTTGGTTATAGCTTGCCTTCCTTCTTTTACAACAGCCATCTTCTTCCTTTGCACAGGATGCCTTCCTATAGGAAACTCAAGCGTTCCTTCTTTTTGAGTTAGCCTTCCATACACTATGGCTAAGTATTCTTTCTCAATCCTTCTTTCCTTGAAATCTTGGGTCAACCTTTTATGGGCAAAGTCGTTTTTGGCAACAAGCATGATCCCTGAAGTATCCTTGTCAAGTCTATGGACGATGCCAGGGCGTAGCTCTCCACCAATTCCTGAAAGAGATTTTAGCTTAAGCAAAAGACCATGCACCAAAGTATCCTCAAGATGCCCAGGTGCTGGATGAACAACCACACCAGCAGGCTTATAAACAACCGCTATGTCTTCATCCTCATACAGTATTTCAAAAGAAACCTCCCTTGGCTCAAGCTTGTATTCCCTTTCAATAGGTATCCTTACTACGAGACATTCCCCACCTTTCAACTTGTAGGATGCTTTAAGTCCCTTCATAGGATGTTCAAACCCTGAAGGCAAAAGAAGGGAAATGTAGCCCTCTTCGATGAGCTTTTTAATCCTCTCTCTACTAAGCTCAGGAAGTTTATTTCTTAGATAGACATCAAGCCTCTCGCCTTTTGCCTCCTCTTCTACAAGGAAGGTATGCTCCTCTTTTATGAAGATTTCGGCTACCTCTGACATTGTGGACAAAAACTTGTCGTTCTTCCTGAAATTTTTATCTTCTGTATGGTTGCTCCGCATCTTGAGCAAGGTTTGCCATACTTTTTATACACTAAATGCTTGTTTTGAAACATCCCAGCTCTCCCCAGCCCATCCACATAATCCTTAATCGTTGACCCTCGAAGCTCTATGGCTAAATTGAGAACCTCTTTCATAGTTTTGTAAAGCCTTTCTAATTCTACATCTGACAGAGAGCTTGTTAATCTTTGCGGGTTTAGTTCTGCTCGGAATAGGATTTCATCAGCATATATGTTGCCTATGCCTGAGATGATCTTTTGGTCGAGCAAGGTGGATTTAATGGGTTTACGCACCCCTTTTAACCTTCCTTTAAATTCTGAAATCTCAATCTCAAGAGCATCAGGACCAATTCCTCTTAAAAATTTTTGAAAGCTTTCGCTGTTGTAAAAAAGATATACTTTCCCAAATTTTCTCATGTCAGAAAAGATCACCAGGCTCTCTGAAAAAGTTAAACCTAATACAGTGTGTTTTACTGCTACCATATTCTCTCCTACTTTATGTAGAATTAAAGAGCCAGTTAGGCCAAGGTGGAATCCGAGGATAAGCTTAGAAAAGTGAAAGAACAAATATTTTCCCTTCCTTGAAAGATGAAAAAGCTTTTGCCCTTCAAGTTTTTTTAGCTCCTGAGAAGCTATGCCATTTCTTTCTAAATAGGAATTGTCGTATATAGCTACCTCTTCAAGACGACTTCCTACTAAGGGACTTAGGTCTTTTTTTATAGTTTCAACTTCTGGGAGCTCGGGCATAGGGTTATTTAAGTTTTCTCTTGAATGAGAGTTTGATAGACCTCTATGACGGAAAGAAATAGTCCTAAAATTAAAGGTCCCAAGAATAAACCAAGAAAACCAAAGGCTATTATCCCACCGAGCACAGAAAAGAAGACGAGAAGATTGTGAAGCTTAGCCCTTTCGCCTATAAAAAAGGGTTTAAGGATGTTGTCAACTTGGGCAACGGTTAAGGAGCAGGCTCCAAGGAGAAGGATGCCTTTTAAAGGGCTTTCAAAAAGCAAAAGATATATTCCCAAGGGGACCCAGATAAGAGCTGTTCCGAGAAAGGGTATAAAGCTTGCAACGGCTGTCAAAACACCCCAGAGCAGGTAGCCAGGGACGCCGAAAATAAGATAGATAATGGTGGCAAGCACCCCTTGGACCAAAGCTGTAAGAAGAGTCCCATAGAAAACAGCTTTTAAAATTATGCTTACTCTTGTAAGAACCTCTTCTTTTTTTTCCTGAGAGCCAGGGATAATTTTTTTAACTATGGCTACAATCCTTTCTCCGTCAACAAGAAAGTAGTAAAAGGTAAAAATGGTTAAGACCAATTTGAAGATGAGGCCAAAGGTTGCTTGGAGGAAATTCTTAAAAAGATTAAAGGTGCTTTTGAGCATGTTTGACAACTGTTCGCTAAGCTTTTCTTGAATGTTTTCAAGATAGTGGGATAACTCTTGATAGAGCTTTCCCCAAAAGGGGTGAGACTTTAAGGCGTATGCTTTAGCTTGAAGCTCTTGAAAAAAAGCCTGGTCAAACCTTGCTAAAAAATCTTCAACCTGATAGACGAGCTTAAGGCTTATAAAAAATAACGGGACAAAAACAAACAGGATGATCAAAAATATTAAGGCTATAGCGGAAAGCTCTGCTCTTCCTTTTAAGGCTGACCTTATCCTTCGGTATAGAGGATAAAAGTAAAAGGCTAAAATTCCTGCCCAGGCAATAACCGTCCAGAATGGTTTAAGCAGATAGAGAAAAAGCCCAATTACTAAGAGAGATAAAACAGTGAGTATAGTAAAGGAAATTTTTGAATTTTGAACCTGCATGATAAGGATAAGTATAAGTCAAAAGAAAAAATAATGTAGGGGCGAGCGTTCGCTCGCCCATCTCAAAGGTTTAACAATCTTTAAAAAAGAGCGCCGTTTTTCAGGGCTATGACTACACCTATAACGACCATCACGACAATCCAAGCCCACATTAGATAGATAGAAAGCTTCCCGAGTCCCTCGTAGCCCACCTCCTTTATACCTTTGCCAGACCTATAGGCAACGATGGCTGTGTAAAGAAGGACTATCGCTCCCATGACAAAGGTTGCTAAGAAAAGGATGAGGGAGCCATAGGATGGGTTTACAGGGTAGTTAGCCATGCTATAGCCTGCTTTAGCAAAATAAGCCATACGTAAGGCTTCCCGGGCTGCGCTCATCAAGAGAACAGTCAAGATAAGTAGCCCTGCTATCGGTTTGGCAAACTGAGAGGGTGAAGCTTGAGCCTTAAAAAGGAGGGCTAAAAAGATTAGAGCAGAAATGAGGGCAAGGATGAAGAAAGGATTGGTGTAAAACTTAAACTCCGGAGGTAAAGTAAGAAGCCAAATAAAGCCTACAACAGCTTGAATAAGTGAAAAGTAAAGGGCTAATTTTGCTCCAAACTGCTTGACCCAGTTTAAATATTCCTCAGAGTATTTTCCTGAGCCTTTAAAGTAGTCCCCATAAAAGATAAGCCAAACGCCAACAACAGCTAATGCTGGTACCATAAAGTGTAAGAATCTGAAAAGCTCAAAGGCATGTAGGGATGATCCAGAAGATAAATATTTTCCACCCTTTACTACAAAGCTTGGCCATTTTTCAGGAACAAGTTGAGCAACCGCTAAGGAGTGCATCACAATTCCAGCAAGGAAAAGGAAAACTAAGCTAATGATTATCCAGAGAGGGGTTCCTTTTCCTTCATATCCACCGCCAAGGTAAAACACATAGGCTAAAACAAAGGCAATGGCAATAAAAGCTAAAAAGCCAAGAGCCCACCAGGCAGAAATGGTGTTTGCCGTATACCAGAAGGGGTCGTAGATAACTTGCACGAAGAGAAGAGGCGCAATCCCAAGAACAATAGCCCAAGAAAGAGAATTTACGAGTAAACGGGAAAGGGATTGGGAAAGCAACTTTGCGTTCGGGTTTGAGCTAAACCTCCCATAAAGTATTAGTAATGCTGAACCGATAACTAAATTGACGAGTAAAATATGAAGGGCAAAGGTAAGAACCAAAAAGAAGTCAAAGATGATGGCAGGGCTTGGCAACCCTGCAGGGTCTCTCATGGCATTAAGATAGGTCCCTATGTTCATGGCACACCCCCTTATTTCTTTTTGTTTACTAAAGTAAATAGATACTCCGCAGCCGCCTTTCTTTCCTCTTCATTTCCGATGAAAGGAGGCATGTAGGGAAAGGCTGATAAAGCAGAAAGGAAGGCGTCTATGTCTTCAGGGGACTCAGGAGAAAGCTTTTTGAAGAGGGCTGGCAGAGGTCTTAGTCCGCTTTCTGTGAAGGCATGGCAGTTTGCGCAGTTATGAAGGGCAACGATCCTTCCTACTTCGAGGCGGTTCTCAGGGGTTATTTGCCTTAGGTTTTCAGGCAAATATCCAAGCCTTGAGAGAAGCCCCTCTTTTTCAAACCTTTCTACCTCACTCTTAATATTTTTTGCTGGAAGGTCCTTGGCTACAGCCTGATGCCCATACATAAAACCAAAGATTATGTAAGGTCTACGCACACCTTCTCTGATTCCTTCAGCAGAAAGGATCCCGATAAAGGTTGCGATTATAAGGATAAAAGAGAGAACAAAATTGTTTAGCCTTGGAACAATGAAGGCATTGAGTAAAAAGTAGAGGGTGAGAATAGCATAGACTATTAGAGCAACCTTAGCGAGTGTTTGAAGATACGGTAAGGAGTTTATAAGTTGATGAGCATGGTCTGGAAGCTTCTTATAATACCAGTAGCCAAAAATGATGCCTAAAATCATGCCAGCCAAGGCAAAGCGGGAGATGATCTTTGTAATTTCAAGCCTTGTGTCTCCCTTTAGAGTTGAAGCAATGAGCAATCCATAGATTCCTGCAACGCCAAACATTACAGAAGTTCTGGTAAGAAGTTGAGGAAAGTAGGTGGGGTTAAAGAAGCCATCGAAGAAATCACCAGTCTCAAGCCATTTTCCAGGCGTTAACTGGAAGGCAAGGATACCGGTAATGATGATCATGCTTATCCAGGCAGCTAAGGCGTATAGATAACCTATTCTTACGTGTGTTTTTGGGTCAACTTTCCCTAAGGTGTAGTAATAGGCATAGATGGTTGCGATCTCAATCAAGAAAAAGACCCATTCCGTGGCCCAACCCCAAACATAGTTATGGATTAGGGCTGAGATTCCTCTTGGAGAGGAGACAGTTGCGGAATACCAGATGCCAATTCCTGAAAGCGACCCGAAGATAAAGGCAAAGATCAGCAAGAGCAGGGTAAAACGTTTGATAAAGGCGAAGTACTCCGGTCGGTTTTTCTCTAACCCTATTTTTTCAATAAAGACAGTGACCCAAAGGGCTCCCACAGCAAGGTGGGATGGCAAAACATGAAAAGAAGCAATAAGACCTATAATCAAGGCACTACTTAAATAGGGGACCTCCCATATTGGATACATAGCACCCCCTCCTTTGAGAAATTTTCATTTACTAAATATTATTGAAAATGGCTTTTGGTGTCAAGAAAAAAATTTAAAGTGCCCAAAGCTTACTTAGAGTTCATCCATATGACCTTTACCTTTGGAATGCCGAGCAGTTCAAAGGCAGAACCTTCTCTTACAGCAATCTCAAGAAAACCTTCGCTCCCGAACAGGGCAATAAGCTCTCCTTTTTGAGCATAGGCATAGGATGAAACAAGGGGAATTTCTCTTTCGTTCACCAAAACCTTAAACTTTCTTTGGCAGGCGCTTTGATGAAGGGCAGTTATCAAGTTGCCAAAGCGGTCAACATCAATGATCGGAACGACCAACCCATCCTCAGTCTCTACAACCTTAGGCAAAGGAAGGACTATAAGCTCATGTTTCGGGAACTCCTTGGTAAAGCCTTTTAGGTCTTCTCCTTTAATTAGCCTTGCTATAACAGGTGCAAAAAGGTCCCTTGCATGAAAGGTAGAGCTATAGGGTGGTTCAAGAACCTTTTCCTTATCTATCTCAAAACAGGCTTTTATAGTTTCCTTTTTGATGATGTAGCTAAATAGGCCGTTATCTGGTCCGACAAAGGTATGTTCCTCTGTTTGAAGGATTATCGCCTTTCTTTCTGTGCCAACACCAGGGTCAACAACGCAGAGGAAAATCGTCCCCTTTGGGAAGTATTTGTAGGCAAAGAAAAGGACTAAAGCACCCTTCAGCACATCCTGAGGGGGTATTTCATGGGTTATGTCCACAAAAACAGGATATTGAGAGGGGGTTAAACCACAAAGGATCTTTCCTTTTACAACGCCAACATAGTGGTCTTTGGTCCCAAAATCCGTAAGCAGGGCCACAACTCTCATCGTTAAACCCTTAAAAGGCTTACTTCCCTTCCTTCAGAAAGGGCAAGCTTTGCCTTCTTTGAACGAGATACTAAGACTTCAAAAAGCTTTGCTTCATCTACCTCTCCATGAATTATAGCAAGGATGGGTGCTGGTTCGCTTAAGGTAAACAAGGGAAATTTACCGTGGGCTATGGCTACTATTTTTTTATTTTCCTCTTCGTTTCTTCCAAGGACAAGCCAGGAGTTTTCGTCAATGTAGTGTCTGCCAAAAACAAGAAGCTTTGCTGTGTCAGAAGAGAGTGGATAGCCCCTTTTTAAGATTTCAAGGGTCCTTTGACCGATGACAGGGTCTGTCAAAAGACATCCTCCCGCAGGGGTTGGAACTTCTTTTATCCCGTATTCTTTGGCAATCCTAAGTTGCTCCGTCCTTTTTCTTCCTTTTATGGCTAAGAGCTTGCTTCTATCCACAAGCCCCCTTTTTTCTACCTCTGTCTCAGGAAGGAGTTTAGCAGAGAGGGGTCTAAGAAGAAGTCCTTGAGTAGAAGATTCCTTCTCAATCATCCTTAGGGCTTGCCGGTTTTGGCTCATCGGTCTTTCCCCAAGCACCTCACCCGTTGCGATAAAATCAGCAGAAACTTCAGGGAGCATCTCCTTAGCGAGCTTAAGCATGAGGATCTTACAATCAATGCAAGGGTTTGCTTGAGAACCGTAGCCATGCTTTGGATTTTTTAAAATCTCTAAGTATTCTTCGGTTATATCTTTAATTATTCCCTTAGAAAAGCCAAGCTCTTTTATCTTAGCTTCAAAGGGTGCCGGGTTCTCCTTAAGATACCAGCCAAAGAATGGAGTTATAAATCTTACGGCGATGACTTCTACCCCTTGGTCGCGAAGTAAAAGCCCGGCAAGAAGACTATCAAGTCCTTCAGAAAAAAGAAGAAGAGCCCTTGGCATCCCCTTTAACTCTTGAGCAATCTTTCCGCAAAGGATAGCTCCTCTGGCTCACCAAGCATCCTGGCAAGCTCTTTTACGCGCTCTTCTTGACTTAACTTTTTTATCACCGTTTTAGTCTCCCTTTCATCCTGAAGCTTCTCTACCAAGAAATGATGATGGGCAAGCTTTGCTATCTGTGGGAGATGGGTTATGCAGATTACTTGATGCCTTTCCGAAAGAGCCCTTAGCTTTTCTCCAACCTTCTGGGCTATGACTCCACCAACCCCAGCATCAACTTCATCAAAGATCAAGGTGGAAGGCTGGGCAAAGGGCATAAGGGATTTTAAGATTAAGAAGATCCTTGATAGCTCACCACCTGAGGCAATCTTTTCTAAAGGCTTGAAGGGAAGGCCAGGATTAGGCTGAAAAAGTATTTCAAGCTCATCAAGCCCAAAGGTTGTTAAGTTTTCAGGGAGCTTGGCTTTTGTTTTCAGGTCAAACACTAAGCGAGCCCCCTTCATCCCAAGCTGAGAAAGCTCTTCTTCAAACCTTTCCTCAAGGAGGGCTTTTTTCTCCCTCCTCTTTGAACTTATTTCTTCCGCAAGATAAAAGAGTTCTTCAAGCAGATTCTCTCTTTCCTTTTTAAGCCTTATTAGCTCATCCTCTCCTGTCTCAAGAGCCGAAAGTTCCTTTTTTATTTCCTCCTTAAGCTTGATTAGCCCTTCGGTGTCTATCTGGTATTTTCTTTTTAGCCGTTCATACTTGGCAAGCCTTGCCTCAACCTCATCAAGGTTTTGCGCATCCTCCGGAAGGTCAGCCAAAAACCTTGAAACCTCCCGCTCAAGGTCCTTTAACTCGTAGTAGAGGGGTTCAAGGGCTGATTTCCGCTCCCCAAAGTTTGCCTCATAGCCAGATAATTTATCAAGAAGGTTTAAAGCCTGCCTTAGGGGAGTGTAAAGGCTCTCTAAGGTAGATTGTAGGGCTGATGCTAAATCTCTTAGGGCTGAAAGGTTTCTGAGTTTGTTCCGCAGGGAAAGTAGGTGTTCTTCCTCCTCAGGGTTTGGGTTTAGCTCTTCAATCTCCCTTAGCTGAAACTCAAGATAGTCCTTTCTTAAAGCGGATTGCCTAAGCCTTTCTTCAAAGGAAGCAATCTCTCTGTTTAGGGCTTTATACCTTTCAAAAAGCTTTTGATAGTCTTCCACAAGGGATGATAAGCCAAGAAGCGTATCGTAAAGCGTGAGCTGGTTTTTTCTATCAAAGAGGGAGTAGAACTCGTGCTGGCTTGTAAGCTCGATAAGTCCAGAGGTTAAGAAAGAAAGCTCAGCCAAGGAAATTGGAGAGCCATTTACATAAACCCTTTGTCGGCTTGAGGTAATTATCCTTCGCACATGGATTTCCTCTTCAGGTCTAAGTCCGATCTCGGATAAACGCTTCTTTAACAGGTCACCACCAAATAAGACAGCTTCGACCTCTGCTGAGGTGGCGTTAGGTGAAAGGTAGTTAGCTCCTCCTCTTTCTCCAAGAATAAGCATTATGGCCTTAAGAAGGACGGACTTTCCAGCCCCGGTCTCCCCAGTAAAAACGGTAAAGCCCTCTTCAAAGGTAAGATGAGCAGACTTAATGGTTATAAAGTTTTCCACCTTCAGCTCAAGAAGCATGTAATAAATATAAATCAACCTTTTTAGAACAAAAATAGCTTGACATAACTTATTTAGAGCTTACATTAGGATGAACAAATCTACTTGAGGAGAAAGTGGTATTAACGCCTATCCAACTTACAGACTTGAAGAAAAGTTAGTGCTTCTTGTAGCACTTTACGAGTATTTAGATTCTACCCTTAAAAAGGATGAGCTCTCCTGTAAGCCTGGATGTTCTGCCTGCTGCACAACAAAGCTTTACGCAACATCCCTTGAAGCTTACTATCTTTTACCTAAGGTCCCTGAAAGACTTTTAGAAGAATTTCGAGGAAAGCATTATCCAAGACCAAGACTTACCCACAACGAGCTTCTTAGGCTTTATCGTCTTGGCGGAACCCCTCCTGAAGAGGAAATAAACACTCTTTTGCCCTGCCCTTTCTTAACGGAGGAAAATCTTTGCTCTGTCTACGATAGGCGTCCACTTATGTGCCGGGTTATGGTCTCTAAAGTAAACTGTCATGAGGCAGGGTTTGCTGAGCCACCCGAATTTCACTACATCGCTGGTCTTATCCTCCTTCAAGTGGTTGAAAACATCGACCTTGGGGGCTTATACGGGAGCTTATTTGACCTTTTACTTTTTTGGAAAGATTTAGAGGAAGGGAAGCTTGATGAGGTGCCCCCTTACCTTCTTTCAAACATTGAAGAGGAAGAATACCCGATTCTTCCCCAGGAGAAGGATTATCAGCGTTTCCTTGGCGGGCTATACAGAAAGGAGCTCCCCTCAGGGAAGACCTTCCGTGAGCTTTGGGTAGAGCTAAAGGAGGGGTTTAGCGAATACTCAGCCTTAAGCTTTCTCAAAGAGATCGCCGATTAAACAAAGATGTATAAAGCAAAGGTCTTAGAAAACAAGGAGCTTTCCTCTTCTATTTTTAGCCTTGTTCTGTTAGCTGATCCCTCGCTTTTAGCTAATTTTTTGCCGGGGCAGTTTGTAAAGATAAGGGTTAGCTTAGGCTTTGACCCTCTTTTACCGAGACCCTTTACGGTTCACGCCATCTATGAGTCTTCTTTTGAAATCCTCTATCAAGTGGTAGGAAGGGGAACCAAAGCCATGACAAGGCTAAAGCCAGGAGATGTGGTTGAGTTTTTCGGACCCTTAGGGAAGCCCTTTCCCCAGATTGAAGGTCCCTATTTAGCCTGTGCGGGAGGAATTGGAGTTGCTGGCTTTGGTTATCTTTGTCAGGGGCTAAAGTCTGAGTATCCTTTACCAGCCAAACTACTCTACGGGGCAAGGACCGCAGCCCAGCTCGTTAAGCTTGATTTTTTTTCAGCCCTCCTTCCCGTTGATGTAGCAACAGATGATGGAAGCTTAGGGTTAAAAGGCACGGTTTTAGACCTTCTCTTAGCCGAGCTAAAGAAAAAGTCTTATCAAGCCATCCTTGCTTGCGGACCAAAGCCGATGTTAAAGGCTCTTGCAGAGCTTGGCAGGACCAATGGTGTAAAGACTTATTTAGTGCTTGAAACTCTTCTTGCCTGTGGAACGGGATACTGTCTTGGCTGTGTAGTTCCAAGGCGAGGGGGAGGATACTTTAAGCTTTGCCTTGACGGACCAACCTTTGATGGGGAGGAAATAGACCTTGAGTTTTTACGCTAAGATAGGGAACCTTGAGCTAAGAAGCCCCCTTCTTCTTGCCTCAGGAACTTGGGGGCTTGGCGAAAGTGAAATCCCTGGAGTTGAATACCTTTCTGCTCTCATCACAAAAGGGATATCAAAGGAGCCTATGCCTGGGAACCCTCCTCCAAGGCTTGCCGAAGCACCCTGTGGTCTTATAAACTCAATCGGTCTTGAAAACCCTGGGATCGAGATTTTCCTCGAAGAATACCTTCCACGGATTAAAGAGCTTTGTCCAAAAGTAATCGTTAATCTTCACGGTGAATCCATAGAGGATTTTTGCTACCTCGCAGAAAGGCTTGATAGCGTAGATGTTTCTGGGATTGAGCTAAACATCTCCTGTCCAAATGTAAAAAAAGGGGGTATTCACTTTTCGGAATCTGCAAAGGATGTTTTTGAGCTTGTAAGTGAGGTGAGAAAAAGGTTTAAACGAGTTTTGATAGTGAAGCTTAGCCCAAGGTCTCAGGTTTTGGACATAGCTTTTGCCTGTGAAGAAGCAGGGGCTGATGCCTTAACCGTTGCCAACACCTACCCAGCCTTAGCGGTCGTAAGCTTAAAACCCTTCAAACTTCTGCTTGGTGGTCTTTCTGGTCCGGCAATCAAGCCATTGACCATGCGCTTAGTGTATGAGCTTTCCAAAAAGGTGAATCTTCCTATAATTGCAAGCGGTGGAGTAATGACTGGAAGAGATGTAGTAGAATACTTAGCCTGTGGTGCTGTTGCTGTGCAGATAGGGACAGCCCTTCTTGTTGACCCATTTGCTGTAAAGAAAATCTATAAGGAATTCGAGGAGCTTTCTCAGGAGTTAGGATGGGGAGGCTAATTAGGGCTTTGCCTAAGGGTCTTAATTTTAGAGCCTTTGCCGTTGAATGTCGGAATGTGGTTGAGACGGCAAGAGTGCTTCAAGATTTAAGCCCTGTTGCCACAGCAGCCCTTGGAAGGGCCTTAGCTGGAGTGGCTCTTCTTTCAGCAGACCTTAAATTTGGGAAAGTCCTGCTTCAGATAAAGGGCGATGGTCCAATTGGAGAAATCCTTGCTGAAGGAGACCATGAAGGGAACTTGCGGGGAACTGTCCACAATCCCCATGTTTTCTTAGAGCCTGAAAATAAAAAGCTCCCCGTTGGGAAAGCTGTAGGTAAGAAGGGCTTTATTTCTGTGGTTAAAGACCTGGGGTTAAAGGAAATCTATCAAGGGTCATCTGAGCTTATCTCAGGAGAGATTGCTGAAGACCTTGCCTACTATCTGACGGTGTCTGAGCAGATACCATCGGTTGTAGCTCTGGGCGTTCTTGTAGACCGGGATGGAAGCGTGCTTCAGGCAGGTGGCTACATGATACAGAAGCTTCCTCAAGCAACGGAGGAAGAAATAGTCTTCGTAGAAGAAAGACTAAAGACCACTCCCTCCACAACAGAACTTCTCTCAAAGGGTCTATCTCCAAAGGAAATACTTTCCTTTATTTTTGGTGACGTTGAGGTGCTTGAGGAAAGGGAGGTAGTCTTTCGTTGCACCTGTAGCCTTGAAAGGGTAAAGAATGCGTTAATTGCCCTTGGGAAAAAAGAAATAGAGGAGATGATTGCTAAGGGTGAGCCTGTTGAAGCCACCTGCCATTTTTGCCGAACTACCTATAAGTTAAGCATTGAGGAGCTAAAAGAACTCTTAGACACAATTTCGGAGGTGTAAAAAATGTTTAAGCTTATAATTTGGATAATCCTTTTGCTTTTAGTTGTGTTTTTTGTTGTCTTTAACGTTGAGCCAAAGGTAACGGTTCATTTGCTACCAGGTGTTAGTTTAGAAAACATACCTTTAGCTTTGGTTATCATTGTGAGCTTTGTCCTTGGGGTGCTTTTTGGTCTAAGTTTTTCCCTTGTTCAAATGCTTAAGCGGTCCTTAGGAAAGAGGACGGAAAATGACCAAAAACAGGATAAGCAGAATATTTCAGCTCCTTAAGGAGGGGGTTAATAAGGGGGTCTTTCCGTCGGCAGTCTGCGGTGTATCCCAAGCTGGTAAAAGGTATATCGTTGCCTGCGGATACCTCTCCTTAACGCCCTTTGTTGAACCCGTTGAAGACTACCATGTTTATGACCTTGCCTCTCTCACTAAGCCCCTTGCCGGAGCCCTGATACTTATCCATAAGCTCTCTGAAGGAAAACCAGTAGACCTTTTTTCCTCTATCAAAGACTACCTGCCTTTAGATGTCCCTTTCTTTCGCCTTCTAAACCATACTGCAGGGTTTAAGCCTTGGCTACCGTTGTATAGACACAAACCCTTAACGATTGAGAGGGCAGTTGAACTTATCTTAAAGGAAGAGTTAGCCTATAACCCCGGAGCATCGTCAGCCTATTCAGACCTTGGATATTTTTTGCTGACCTACCTTTTAGAAAGGATGTTTGGTAAAGATTTTGAAAGCCTTTTTGAGGAGGCAAAGTCTAAGGTTTCCTTTTCAAGAAGGGCAAGGCTTATGTATAAGCCTATTGAAAAGGGGGTTGATGTGGAAGACATCGCCCCAACTTCTTATTCTGAGGAGGAGAGGATTTTGCTTCGTGGTGTGGTTGAAGATGAAAACACTCGAGCTTTGGGTGGAGTTTCAGCGGTTGCCGGTCTCTTTGGAAACGTCTACGGCGTCCTTGACCTCTTAGAAGCGCTTCTACTTTCCTACATGGGATGCGGTTCTTTTTCCCAAGAGGTTGTTAAAACCTTCGCTGAGTTTGAGGATAGAGTAAGTGAGTATAGCCTTGGTTTTATGAGGGTATCAAGGAATGGTAAGTCTGCCTTTGGAGATAGATTCAGCACCAAAGCCTTTGGGCATCTTGGCTTTACCGGCACTTCCTTTGTTGTTGACCCAGAGAAGGAGCTAATCGTTGTTTTGCTTACAAATCGGGTTCATCCTGACCGGAATAACGATGCCATACGAGATTTTCGTCCGGTTTTTCATGATTTGGTTGCTGAGATTTTTTGCTCCAAATAGTCTTTTGGCAAAGATTTTATTAAAATCTCTAAAATTCAAGTTGAGAGATTAGGGTTTCGCAGACTTTAGCTCCAGCTAATAGAGCTTCTCTTTCTTCGGGTAATAGTTCAAACTCAATAATCCTTTCTACTCCCTTCCTTCCAAGGACAACAGGAACACCAAGGAATACGCCAGAGATGCCGTATTCACCTTGGAGTAGGACTGAGCAAGTCAACACCCTTTTTGCATCCTTAAGGATGGATTCTGCCATCTCTATCGTGGCTAACCCTGGGGTGATGAAGGCGCTCCCTGTCTTGAGAAGGCTTACAATCTCCCCTCCTCCATACTTTGTCCTTTTCACTATTTCTTCAATTTTCTCTTGAGGAAGAAGCTGATGTATGGGCACCCCAGCCACATTAGCAAGCCGCACAAGGGGCACCATATTGTCGCCATGGATGCCAAGCACAAGGGCGGAAACATCGGCAGGGCTTACTCCTAAGGCTTCGGCAATAAAGTATCTATAACGAGCAGAATCAAGAACCCCAGCCATCCCCATAACCCTTTCCCTTGGGAAACCAGTTACCTTGTAAGCTAAATAGACCATAGCATCAAGTGGGTTTGAGACAACGATGACAATGCTATCCGGGGCATATTGTTTGACCTTCTCTGCACAGGACCTTACAATCTCTGCGTTTATCTTTAAGAGCTCTTCCCTTGTCATTCCAGGGGTTCTTGGTTTTCCAGCAGTGATGATCACTACATCGCTTCCTGAAAGGGCTGAGAAGTCTTCCGTTCCTTCTACCTTTATGGAACGGGAAAGAAGGGGAAGGCTCTGGGCAAGGTCTAAAGCCTTCCCTTTAGCAAGCCCCGGGACGATGTCTATGAGGACTACTTCTTGGGCAACCTCTTTAACAACCGCCCATTGGGCACAACTTGTCCCAACAGCCCCGGCTCCGATGATGCTAAGCTTCATGCGCACATCCCTTGAGCTTAAAGCTCAACTCCTTCCTTAGCATACTTAGCAACGAGGTCTCCCACCTCTTGGGTGGTGTAGCCCATCTTACCGGCTGATAGGCTCTTCAGATGGTCGCGACAGACCTTGATCACGGCTTTTTCAATGGCCTCTGCCGCTTCCTTTTCTCCGAGCCATTCTAACATCATCATCCCTGCGCAGATGGCAGCCAAAGGATTGATAACGTTCTTGCCAGTATACTTTGGTGCTGAGCCTCCGATGGGCTCAAACATGGAAACCCCTTGAGGGTTGATGTTCCCGCCTGCTGCAATGCCCATCCCCCCTTGGATTATCGCCCCAAGGTCGGTGATGATGTCGCCAAACATGTTGTCGGTGACGATGACGTCAAACCATTCAGGGTTCTTGACAAACCACATACAGGTTGCGTCAACATGGGCGTAATCCTTCTCAATGTCCGGATATTCTTCTCCTACCTCCTGGAATACCCTCCACCAGAGGTCCCAAGCATAAGTAAGAACATTGGTTTTCCCAACTAAAGTAACCTTTTTCTTTTTATTTCTTTTTCTACAGTATTCAAAGGCAAACCTAATACAGCGTTCAACGCCAAACCTTGTGTTGATAGACTCTTGGATGGCAACTTCATGAGGGGTGCCTTTTCTCAGAAATCCGCCACCTCCTGCATAAAGACCCTCGGTGTTTTCCCTTACCACCACAAAGTCTATATCCTCAGGTCCCTTATCTTTGATGGGTGTCCAGACTCCTGGGTAAAGCTTAACAGGTCTAAGGTTTACATATTGGTCAAGCTCAAAACGGATGCGAAGAAGTATTTCCTTTTCGAGGATACCTGGCTTAACATCAGGATGCCCGATGGCTCCAAGATAGATGGCATCGTGTTTTTTGAGCTCCTCAATTCCCCCCTCAGGTATGGTCTCCCCAGTCCTAAGATACCTCTCCCCTCCCCAATCAAAGTAGTTAAACTGAAAGTTGATGTTAAAACGTTCTCCCACTGCTTGCAAAACTTTTACCCCTTCCCTGATCACCTCTGGACCTGTTCCATCACCAGGGATGACAGCAATCTTATAAGTTTTTCCGCTCATGCCTACCTCCTGCAAACTTTTTTAAAGAAACCCCTCGGTCAGGGAGGTTAAATTTTAAAATATAACCCACTCTTTAATTTTACCAAGTCCTCGGGAAGAGTTTCCAATGTAAAGAGAATCAAATTCTTTTAAGTGAGAAAGCTTAATTTTCCATTCCTTAGAAAGCTTGGAATCTATTAGTTTCTTTCTAAGAACCCCGGGAAGGATCCCAAGCTCTAAAGGTGGGGTGTAAAAAGTTCCCCCCCTTTCGGCAAAAAAATTTGAGATTGTCCCCTCAAGGATTTCTCCTTCATCGTTGTAAAAGATGACCTCAGTAAACCCATGCTCTAAAGCCCACCTTTTCTCTTTATCATACTCCTCCCGCAAGCTTGTTTTATGAAAATGAAAAAGGTTTGTCGGGGTCTTTCTTCTTTTAAAAGCAACTCGGATAGGTTCTCCCCAGGGTTCAAAGTGATAAACCTTAAGAGATATGCTACCTTCTGGTCTAAAGATAAGCCTAACCCTTTTTTTCTCACTTCCGGGATGTAAAGGTGAGAGACCGCTTTTCTTTTCTAAAAAATCCAAGAAATCAGAAAAATCTTTGAACTTAAAAGGAAAGTTGAAGTAGAAAACTGAGTTTCGAACCCTTTCAAAATGAAGTCTTAGGGTTTCTTCATCGGAAGGGATAGTAAAGGTTTCGATGAGGTAAAAATGGGGAATAGGATTGGTTAAAAATTTAGCCTTAAGCCAAGTTTCTTCATACTCGGCATCTTCCTCACTGTCCCAGACTATGCCAGAGCCTATTCCAAGCTCACCAGTGTAGTCTTTCTCTTGTCTTTGAAGATAGACCGTTCTTATGGCAACGTTGAAGATGAAATCGCAGGATGGATGGATTAAGCCCACTGCTCCAGTGTAGACGCCTCGTGGCTTTTTCTCAAGCTCTCTTATAATCTCCATAGTCCTTATCTTTGGAGCACCGGTCACCGACCCACAAGGAAAAAGGCTTTGGAAGATAGAATAAAGGTCAGTTTTTTTGAGCCTTCCCGAGACGGTTGAGACCATCTGGTGTAGCGTTGGATAAGTTTTGACCTTCAAATATTCGTGAACCTTAACAGACCCAAAGACTGAGACCCTCCCTAAATCGTTCCTTAAAAGGTCTAAGATCATCAAATTTTCTGCCCGAGTCTTTAGGCTTTCACGAAGTTTTGTTTTTTCTTCTTCATCAAGGTAAAGAAGGTTAGCCCTTTTAGCGGTGCCTTTCATGGGCGAGCTTATAAGAAGCCTTTCCCTTTTTTCAAGAAAGAGCTCAGGAGATAAAGATAGGACTACGAAATCTTCTCCCTCAAGATAGCAAGCATACTCACATCTTTGAGAAAAAAGCAAGGCTTTAAAGAGTTCAAAGGGAGAGCCTGAAAATTTGAAAAGGAGCTTACAGGTAAAGTTTACCTGATAGGTATGTCCAAGCGCTATGTATTCTTTTATCCTATGGATAGCCCTTTTAAAGTCCTCGGCAGAGATGTTTAGTCTTTCCTCATAAATTTTGATTTTTTCTTTATCTGCCGGTTCAGGGTAAAGCTCGAAAGGTTCTATGTTCTTTCCGAGGTAGAAAAAGGCTAAAGGGCAAGATGGGGGCTGATAAAGGTGGTTTAGGCGTTCTTCCAAAAGGTAGCCAAGTTCATAGGCGATGAACCCCAGGGCGTAGTAGTTAGCCTTAAGATAAGAGGAAAGTTCAAGGAAAAATTCTTTTACTTTGGCAGAGGTGACCCCTAATGGCTCAAGCCTTAATACTGCCTCGGGTGCCAAGGAAACACCTCTATAGGGTATATCTTTGGCGTTGACCCAAAGGGCTTTAATTCCTGTCATTTAGCTTAGCCCTTCTTTTCTATGAAAAGGACGCTAAACAGGACGATAACAAGTATAAAAAGAGAGCTTACGATAAAGCTCCCAAGGGAGGGGAACAAGCTTGTTTCAAACTCAGGAATGAAGAGAAAAGTAGCATGAAAGATTAGGTTTATACCTTCGGCTATGCTAAACTTTTTTACGAAGCTGTAGAGCTTTTTTCGGAATTCCCATTTTTTCTCAAGTTCTGGCTTAGCCTTCTGTAAATTTTCAATAATTTCCTTTAGTTTTTTAAACTCACTTTCAAGGTATTTTAGCTCTTTGCTCGGTTCAGACCTTTTAAGTCTTCTGTCTATCCTTACAACCAATTCTTCAGCCCTTTTTAAGCTTTGACCGAAGAAAGCATCTTCCACCTTATAGGGATAGACAATCCAAAATTCAGAAAGCTTTCGAAAAGTAAATTTTAGGGGTTCAAGCTCCTGTTTTAGCCTTTTTATCCGGGAAAAAACATAGCTGTTAAGCTCGAGTGCAAGCTCAAGAACCTGTTTGCTTGCCGACTCAACGAGGGCAAGCCCGCCCTGATTGATATCTTGAGAGAGCTTTTTTAACCTCTCAAGATACATCTGAGAGGTTTCATCAGGCATCACCTCTTTTAAAGCATGGTATTTATCCTCAGCCTCCTTTAGCCTTACTACAGCTTCTTCTTTGTAGCTTTGGTAGATTCTATCAAGTAGCTCTTCAAGCTCCTTCTCCACTTTTAAAAACAAAGGTTCAAGATAGGATAGATAAAGGGTGTAGGGATGGTGAAAGTAGGGGCTAAGCTTATCCAAAGGCTCTTCCTCAAGATAGCGAATCAGCCCTAAAAAGAAAAAAGATGGGGCATTGGTGGTATCATCTCTTAAAGCTTCTTGGAAGCTTTCTTCTGCTAAAGCCCTTTCCCCAAGCTGGAAATAGATAGCCCCTTTTAGATAATTTAAATAGCCACGAAGAAAAGCGTTTTTAACGAGGCTTAGGGCATTTTCAACAAAGTAGATAGCCTTCGGAAATTCTTCCTGCAAGATCTGCACAAAGGCTAAGCCAAGCTCCCTCCTAAAGTCTCCTTCTTCAACTTCAGAGAATCTTTTCTCCGCCGTATCCAACCTTCCAGCCATTAGTTCTTCAAGCCCAAGTCCAAGGTCTCCACCCCTTACCGGAGTTGGTAGATGAAGAGGAACCTGAGAAAAGGAGTTTATCTCCCCTGCGCGGTAAAAGATTATCTTCAGAAAAGCTGGAAAGTTGAAAAAGTATCGTGTGTAAAAGTAGTTTAGGGCTTCTCTGTTATCTTCTCCGAAGATAGCTTTGCTTACTTCCTCAGCTATTGCCCAAGGTGAAAGGGTTAGCATCCTGTAGAAGGTTTGCTGAGGTTCTCTTTCATTAAGTCCAGGGCAGTCTGATGTGCCATGCTGGTATGCACCGCAGAAAAAACATCTCTTATCGTTTGGGATGAGAAAAAGGTCCTTAAAGGGAAGGTAAAGCTTTTGGTCTATGGTTGCCGGAAGCTTTAGCTCAAAAAGGTCCCCCCATTTTTCAAGCCTAAAATGAAGGTTTGCCCTCTTTAACTCCTCTTCAACCTTACCTTCGAGTCCCTCTTCTACATAAACCTTTCCTGGTCTTAAAGGTTTTTTTAGACCCCCTGTCGTCCCAAGCAAAGCAAGGAGCTTATTTCTTTCTTTAGTAATCAGGATGGAAAAGGGTGGGGGTGCTGCCCCAAGGTCTCTACTAAAATGTTCTTTATACTTAAAAAGAAGTTCGTTAAGCTTTTCTATTCGTCCCTCAACTTGAAAGAGGTTTGAATCAAGTGGAGGAAGGACATCTTTGAGTATCGTGGGAAAAAACTCAAGCAAATCCCTTGCTCTGTAGGAAAAGATAAGCCTTGCGTAAGTTCGGTAAGGAATTAATCTAAGAAACATCCCTTAAGCTTTCTTCTTAAAGTAGGTAAAGGCAAGAACTGCAACTCCAATGGTTATGCCAAGGTCGGCAACGTTAAAGGCAGGCCAGTGCAAGCTTCCCGCATGAAGGTCGATAAAATCCAAAACACCCCCGAAAACTATCCTGTCAACCAGGTTCCCCAAGGCTCCTCCCCAAATTAAACCGAAACCAACCCTTTCAAATCCCTCTGCTTTCTTGCTCATATAAAAGATAAACCCAAGGGCAAGGGCTGTTGCCATCATAAAAATGAAGTTTGCCGAATCCGCAGAGCTAAAAAGTCCAAAGGCAACCCCCCTATTCCAAACTTTAACAAGAGCCAAAAAAGGTAAAAGCTCTATCCTTTGATAATCGGCTAAAAGAACCAAATATTTAGTTAAACGGTCAAGAATAAATACAAAGCTTGCGGTTAAATAAAAGTTTCTCATAGTCCGAACTCGCTTTGGACTACCTCAAGGCACCTTGAGCAAAGGTCTTTAATTCGTAAGCTTCCAACTTCCGGTCTTCTCTGCCAACACCTCTCACATTTTCCATAAGAGGTTTCCTTAACGTAGATGATAAGACCCGGAAACTCTTCTGACCTATACTCAACGGGGAAGGTCTCTTCAAACTCTTCCCCAACCTCAAACCTTGCTATCATCAAGAAGTATTCCCAAAAGGCTTTGTCAGTAAGATATTCCTTTAAGTTCTCTGGTGAAACAACATAGCACTCAGCAGAAAGGGAGTTTCCGATGATCTTTTTATCCTTCCTTGCTATCTCAAGAGCCTTCAAGAATTCTTCCCTTAATGCTAAGACCTTCTCCCAGTGTTCTTCTTCCTCCCTTGAAATGGTGAAAGCGTAATCAGGGAAATCTGTTAAAAATACAGACTCTTCTTTTCTTGGATAGGGAAGGTTCTGCCAAATATCCTCAGCGGTAAAGGAAAGGATAGGAGCCATAAGCTTAACAAGACTATCTAAGGCATAGTAAAAAACCGTTTGAGTTGCCCTTCTTTTTGGGCTATTTTGAGCTTCGCAGTAGAGGTAGTCCCTGTTTATGTCGATGATGAGGGAAGAAAGCTCAACAACGCAAAATCTATGTAGCTCATAGGTCACGATATGAAACTCAAAATCCTCATAAGCCTTCTTTACCCGTTCTATCATTCTTGTTAATCTATGAAGGATATACCTTTCAAAGGGCGGAAGCTTCTCAAAGGGCACTAAATCTTTCTCAGGGATAAAGTCATAAAGATTTCCGATGAGAAACCTGCAGGTGTTCCTGATCTTCCGGTATGTTTCGACGAGCCTATCGATTATCTCTTGGGATATTTTAATGTCGTCTCGATAGTCCTCTGCTGAGACCCAAAGCCTCACGATCTCTGCTCCGTACTTTTTGATGAGGTCTTGAGGATGGATTACATTTCCAAGGCTTTTTGACATCTTTCTTCCTTGGCCATCAACAACAAACCCATGGGTAAGGATGGCTTTGTAAGGTGGAACCCCCCTTGTTCCAACGGAGCATATCAGAGAGCTCTGAAACCAGCCTCTATGCTGGTCAGACCCTTCAAGGTATAGGTCTGCCGGAAACCTAAGCTCAGGTCTTCTTTCAAGCACTCCAGCAAAGGAAACCCCAGAGTCAAACCAAACATCAAGTATGTCCTTTTCCTTATCAAACTCTTTACCTCCGCAGGCTGGACAGACCGTTCCTTCTGGTAAAAGATTTTCTGCAGGTTCAACAAACCATGGGTCGCATCCTTTATCCTCAAAGATCTTCAGCACCTTTTCGTAGTAAGACATATCTTGCAGGATCTCTCCGCAGGATTTGCACTTAAAAACGGTGATGGGAACACCCCAAACCCTCTGACGCGATATACACCAATCCGGTCTTACTTCAAGCATTGAGGTCAACCGGTTTCTACCCCAATGGGGAATAAATTTAACATCTTTTAAGCTTTGAAGAGCCTTTTGCCTCAATCCCTTGGCTTCCATGGAGATGAACCATTGATACTCTGCACGAAAGATGACGGGTTTTTTGCATCTCCAACAGTGGGGATAGCTATGGCTAACCTTTTCATGATGCAAAAGATGCCCCTTTTCTTTTAGCTCAGAAATTATTATCTCGTTTGCCTTATAGATATCGAGACCGGAAACTAAGGGTACATCTTTATAAAACTTTCCTTCCTCATCGACGGGCACATAAACAGGAAGATCATACTTTAGCCCCACCTGATAGTCTTCCTCACCGTGACCGGGCGCAATATGAACTATACCCGTTCCTGTGTCAAGGGTTACAAACTCAGCAAGGATAAAAAGGCTTTCCCTTTCATAGAAGGGGTGAAGAGCTGTCTTTTTTTCTAATTCCTTTCCTGAAACCTTAGCCAAGACCTCCGGGAGGTCCTTCCCAAGGATGGCGCATAGGGCAGAAACCCTGCCCTCAGCCACAAGATATACCTCGTCCTCTTCCTTCCACCGAATGAGGACATAGTCATACTCAGGATGAAGGGCTAAGGCTAAGTTCGCAGGAAGGGTCCAAGGCGTTGTCGTCCAAATAAGGGCATAGCTCTTCTCCGGTAGTTCAATGCTTAGCTCTTTTTCCAAAAAACTTTTCGTTTCAGGGCTCAATGGAAATTTAACATAGATAGAAGGTGAAGTCTTTTCTTCGTATTCAACCTCAGCCTCGGCAAGGGCGGTAACACAGGTCGGACACCAGAAAACCGGCTTTTTTCTCCTGTACACTTGCCCGGATGTTAAAAAGCGTAAAAATTCTCTTGCTATAACTGCTTCATACTCTGGGCTCATGGTAAGGTAGGGCTTATCCCAAAAGGCAAAGACCCCAAGGCGGCGGAATTCATCCCTTTGAATGTTGATAAAGCGTTCAGCGTATCTTCGACAGTTCTCTCTTATGACAAGCGGTGGAAGCTCCCCTCTCTTTACTCCAAGCTCCTTTTCTACGTTGAGCTCAATGGGAAGTCCATGGCAGTCCCATCCTGGAACATAAGGAACGTAGAACCCAGCCATGGATTTGCTCTTAACGATGATGTCTTTTAAGACCTTATTTAAAGCCGTCCCAAGGTGGATGTGTCCATTTGCGTAGGGTGGACCGTCATGAAGGATAAAGATGGGAGAGTTTGCCCTTTTCTCAAGCATCTTCTCGTAGATTTTATTCTTTTCCCAGAATTCGATAAAGCTTGGTTCCCTTTCAGCAAGGTTTGCCTTCATCGGGAAGCTTGTCTGTGGAAGCTTAAGTGTCTCCTTCCAATCCATCCTTTAGCCCTCCAAAGTTTATGAAGGCGCAAACAGTTGTTTGCCCTTTTTAGGTTTTCCTCTTGCCCCAATTTGTATTTTACCACGATATTTTAGATACTTTGATACCCTATTCTATGCTAACTTCATCTGTCTTATTATTTTATTGATGCCCCAAAAAGCTTGTCGTGTTTGCAAAAAGGAAGGTCAGCTAATTTCGGGCTTTCTTGGTGTTTGTTTAGAATGTTTACGGTTTAGGACTGATGAGGCTTTGCCGCATGTAAAGAGGGCACATGAAGAATCAAGGTCAGCTTTTAGACTCCCCAAATCTATTCCTAAAGATGAAGGCGGAAAAACTTGTTCTCTTTGCGCCTTAAGTTGTAAAATTCCTGAAGGAGGGGATGGCTACTGCGGGCTAAAGAGGGTTAAGAAGGGTGTAGTCTTAGGTCTTGATGCAAGGTATGCCAAAGTTTCCTGGTATCTTGATCCTTTACCGACAAACTGCGTAGCAGACTGGATTTGCCCTGGAAGTAGCAAAGAAGAAAGAGGTAATTACAACCTTGCTGTCTTTTTTCATGCCTGCAATCTAAACTGTCTTTACTGTCAGAACTGGCATTTCAGGGAGCTAACCTATTCGAGCAAATGGGTAAGTGGAGAGACGATGCTTTCTGCCTTGACCGAGAGGGTCTCTTGCGTTTGCTTCTTTGGTGGAGACCCATCACCGCAAGTCCATTTTGCTTTGAAATTTAGCGAGAAGGCACTCAAAGCAAAAAAGAGATTAAGGATATGCTGGGAGACTAACGGACTATTTTCTAAAAGATTTTTGAAGAGGGTTGTTGAGCTTTCTTTGGAGTCTGGCGGCATCATCAAGTTTGACCTAAAAGCTTATAGCAAAGAGGTTCATCTTGCTTTAACGGGTTACGGAAACGAGGTCATATTAGAAAATTTTGCCGAGGTTGCTCGGTATTTTACTCATAGGGAAGGTGTGCCATTGCTTACTGCAAGCACACTTCTTGTTCCAGGATACATTGATGAGGTAGAGGTGGAAGGCATAGCTAAGTTTATCGCAAGCCTAAACCCTGAGATACCTTATAGACTATTAGCCTTTTATCCTCATTTTTACATGCGGGACCTACCCCTTACCTCTAAGGAATTTGCCTTTAGAGCTCTTGAAATAGCCAAAAAGGCAGGTTTAAAAAGGGTATCAATCGGGAACGTTCATCTTTTAAAGTAGGCTTCCTCCAAAAAAGTAGCAAAGGGCTTGCAGGTCAAAGTATCCAGTCTATGGCTTTCTATGGCATTCTTTTGCCACCGCAAAGGGATCACATAATCCGGATAGAGTAAAAGCTTAGCTAATTGAAGCTTTACCTCATGCACTATCATGATTCGATGAAGAAAAAATGGTTTAAGGCGCTACCCAAGGCATACTTCGTGTGGCTTAGGTTTTAGCCGAAAGACCTCCCATACATCCTCAGGGGCGAAAGTCCCGAAGGACCTAAGCAAAGAACATCATTTCAAGATTTTACCTCATTACCAAAGGATTTTTCAAACAGCCTCTAATTATCGCTTGCTTAAAACTTTGTCTAAAGTATAATTGTTTTTTGAAAAATATATTCCTGGAGGATTGTTTTATGCTCGTCAAAGATTGGATGTCAGAACATGTTATCACATTGGATGAGAATACTTCCATCATCAAAGCTCTTCAGGTTTTTAAAGAGCATAAAATAAGACGGCTCCCTATAACCTCAGGAGGCAAGCTTGTAGGCATAGTGACAGACAGGGATTTAAAAGAGGTTGCTCCGTCAAAGGTTAGTATTATGGAACTTCATGAGCAATACTACCTCCTCTCTGAGCTTAAGCTTAAAGACATCATGACTAAGGACCCAATAACTGTTTATCCTGACGATACCGTTGAGTATGCTGCAGTCCTTATGCTTGAGAATAAAATTTCTGGGCTTCCGGTTATAGATAGAGAAAGGAGAGTAGTAGGTATAATCACTCAAACAGACATCTTTAAGCTCTTTGTCAAAATAACCGGGGTGTATCATAGCCCCGAACAATTAGCCCTTATAATCAACTCTGTTGAGGATTTATCTTCTCTCATCTCTATCTTTATCAAGTATGGTATAACAATTTACAGCCTCCTAACCTGGAGGGAGGAAGTGGCTTTCCCAGTTGAAGGAGAGGGATGGCAAGCCTTTGATGAAAAGAAGGCTCGCTTTGTGTTCGTGAGATTTTCTAAAACAGAACCTAAGGTCTTAGAAGGATTACTTTCTGAGCTAAAAGAAAAATTTTATTTATTATACCATAAAGTAGAAGATATTCATCAGTTGCCAAGAAAAAAGGGAGCTTTAGAAGAGGAGTAGAATTTACTCGTGCTCGGATGTATCATTTGTTGTGCCATTTGAGATAATGTCTGCTGGTGGAATATAAATCGGTAGGGGTTTAGCTTCATGCTTTGTCCCTTGCATAAGACTTAACCACAGGGGACAGGCGATCTTCCCTCCTGTCTCTCCTTTCCCAAGGGTTGAGCCTTTGTCATAGCCCACCCAAACTCCACAGGTGTAATCAGCTGTAAAACCTATAAACCAAGCATCTCTATACTCTTGAGTGGTACCTGTTTTTGCGCCTACAGGAAGCCCAAGGGCAAGGGCGCATCTTCCTGTCCCAGACCGGACTACCTCTTGCAGAAAATCGTTCATTATGCTCATAGTTTGAGGGCTAAATACTGGCTTACTTTCCGATTGACTTTGATAGATAAGCTTTCCTCCGTAGATCTGGTCGTAAATTGCTTCGATAAATCGGGGTTTTAATTTATATCCCAAGGTGGGGAAGATGGTGTAAGCGGTGGTTAACTCTAAAGGGGTAAGTTCATAAGTACCAAGGGCGATACTTAAATTTATAGGCATGGGGAATTTAAATTCCATTTTTCTTACCAGGTCTACCAAGCGGTCAGTCCCAAGCATTAAAGCTAAGCGAACCGAGACGGTGTTCCGAGATTGAGCAAGGGCTTGCTTAAGGCTCACAGGACCTAAATACTTACCATCGTAATTGCCTGGAGACCAGTCCTCACCAGCGTTTGCACCAGGTAGAGTTATTGGTTCATCCGGAATTACAGTATCTGGGGTAACAACTTCACTTTCCAAAGCCTGAGCCCAGATAAAAGGCTTAAAGGCTGACCCAGGTTGCCTCTTCCCTAATACAGCCCTATTGTAGGTTGAGTTTAGATAGTCCTTTCCACCTATCAGAAACCGAACTCCTCCATCGCGGTTATCAAGGCAAACGGCGGCTATCTCTGGAAGATTTCTATTTGAATAGATTTGTTTTAGCTTATTTATAAGGTTTAGGTACCCCACCCTTTGCCAGTCCACATTCATAGTTAGCTTAATCCTCAGACCTCCTTGTTCTAATCTTTCTTTTGGGATAATCTCCTCAAGCTCAGCCTTCACAACATCGATAAAATACCCCGTATAGGCTGGTATGTTTACGTTTTTTGGATTGAGGATAAGAGGCTCTTTCAGATAACGGTTTAGCTGGTCTTCGGTGATAAATCCTACTTCAGCCATTCTCCGGAGGACATAGTTTCTTCTTTCCAAGGCTAAGGTTGGATTGTTTAAAGGGCTATACCTAACCGGAGAAGGGGGAAGACCAGCAAGCACTGCCGCTTCAGGTATGGAGAGCTCCCAAACGTGTTTGCCAAAGTAGGTTAAGCTTGCCGCCTCAACTCCGTATGCTCCTTCACCGAGATAAATGTGATTTAGGTATATGTTAAGGATCTCGTCCTTCGTTAGATGCTTCTCTATCTGCCAGGCTAAAAACATCTCTTTGATCTTTCTTGAGAAGGTTCGTTCAGGTGTGAGAAGAAGAGATTTTGTGACCTGTTGAGTAATGGTACTTCCGCCCTGAACAATTCTCCCGGAAAGGATGTTTTTTACGAGAGCCCTCATAAGGCTGTAGAAATCTACTCCTCTATGTTTGTAGAAATTAGCGTCCTCAGCCGCTAAAAAGGCTTTTATCACATGCGGTGGAATCCTGTTTATAGGAACATAGATCCTTCTTTCCTCTCCAAGATAGCCAACTATCCTGTCCTGATAATCCAGGATGAGGTTTGTTTGCTTTGGCTGATAATTTTTAAGCTTTGCAATGCTTGGTAGGCTTATCTTAAGATAAAGAAAAAAAACAAGAGCTATCACACCAAGAAAGATTAAAAAACTTAGGGTTAAAAGACCAATAATTTTAAGAACAGAATTCATGGTTTGTTTAAAAATTATACCCTTTAAAAGAAAAATATGTCAACCCAGCAAGAAGTTGTTTTATAGATGTTTTTAGGCTAACTCTGCATAAGTTTGGATGTTTTTTCTTCATGTCACCAGACCGAAGGGAGGGGTCTACCTGAAGGTGTCTCGCTATCGCCCGGCAGGGCAAAGCGGGAACTTTATCAAAATATTTTAGAATATCCCTTGAAAGTTTACAAAAGTAGATTATATTTAGAATAAAAATTTTTAAAAGGAGGTTGGCTATGTGCGTAAGACCAGGACTTGCTGCACCGGAGTTTAAGACACAAGCTTATTTCCCAAATGGCGAGATTAAAGACATTTCCCTTTCTGATTACAAAGGCAAATGGGTCATGCTGTTTTTCTATCCGGCAGACTTTACCTTTGTTTGTCCTACAGAGCTTGTAGATGTTGCTAAATACAAGGATGAGCTTGAGAAGCTTAACGTGCAGGTTATCGCTATAAGCATTGATACGGTGTATGTTCACAAAGTTTGGCAGGAAGTAGAGCTCTCAAAGCTTATCCCTGGTGGTTTCCCCTATCCAATGGCTTCTGACTTGGGCGGGAAAATCGGAACCCTTTACGGGGTTTATGATGAGAATGCAGGAGTTAACCTCCGTGGGACCTTCCTTATCGACCCAGACGGTGTCCTTCAGTTTTCCATCGTAAACTACTTACCCATTGGAAGAAACATGGAGGAAATCTTAAGATTAATCCAGGCTTGCCAGCATGTAAGGGCTACGGGTGGAGCAGAAGCCTGCCCCGCATCCTGGAAACCCGGTAAAAAGACCCTTAAGCCAAGCGCTGAGCTTGCCGGTAAGGTCTACGAAGTCTGGAAACCATCAGAGCTTGATAATTAAAGAAAGTCTTTAAAATTCATAATTCAAAAAACTGTCCTTTCTTTTTCGCCC
>OGCH01000239.1_pt1 | contig 32598 bp, 39 predicted proteins | sample 1570111 | NCBI WGS metagenome assembly OGCH01 (sample SAMN03436243, study PRJEB24508) | hot springs metagenome | biome: Desert Springs; feature: Hot Springs; material: Water | place: USA: Great Boiling Spring, Nevada | collected 2008-12-01 | depth 0 m m | reverse complement strand
ACTTTGTACAGCGGCAGCCTCCCCATGTAACGAGCATCTATCAAGGGTAATATAAACAAGACGTATAAACGCATCACTATCGCAGACGGCTAACGGTAAGTGTGATACTAAACAAAGCTTAATAACGCTCGGTTGAAGATTTCAAATGATGGCAATAAGATGGGGGTTATATCTTCAGGACATGCATGTGCGCGAAATGGTTAGTCATGCTCAATTGGCTGAGCAGCATGGTTTCGAGTCCGCCTGGATTGCAGAGTCCCGTCTTGCACGTGACGCCCTCACCCCCATGACCGCCATAGCGACCGTCACCTCACGGCTTAAGGTCGGTGCAGGGGTTATCAACACTTGGACTAGGAACGCCGCCCTCATCGCCCAGACCTTCGCAACCCTAGACGAGCTGTCCGACGGCAGGGTCATGCTCGGGCTTGGAGCTTGGTGGGACCCTCTCGCGTGGAAGGTGGGCATCGAGCGTAAGGAGCCACTGACATGTATGAGGGAGTATGTGGAGGTTATCCGCAGGCTTTTCAGGATGGAGGAAGTTACGTTTGAGGGGAAGTTTGTCAAGATGCGTGGCGTCAGGCTTGACGTCCTACACGGGGCTGGGGAAAAACCCCGCAACATCCCAATCTACATCGGGGCCACAGGCTGGAAGATGATGGAGCTCGCCGGCGAGATAGGCGACGGTGTCCTGCTAAACTACCTTGTTTCGCCGAAATATAACGACACAGCGTTGGAATATATCAAGAAAGGGGCTGCCAAGAGGGGGCGAAAGCTTGAGGAGATAGACAGGCCACAGCTCATAGCCTGCTCGATGGATGAGGACGCTGACAAAGCCATCAAGCTTGCGAAGAAACATGTAACCATGACCCTTGGGCAGCAGCCCCACATCATGAAAGCCAGCGGCGTAAGCGAGGACCTCATCGCAGAGGTTCAGAGGATAATGGGGGGATGGCCGGCTAAGCCCAGCGGAATCGAGAAGGCCGCTGAAATTGTTCCAGACGAAGTGGTTAGGATGATAACGGCTTCGGGAACAGCTTCAGATGTTGTGGCGAAGGTTAAGGAATACATAGAGCATGGCTGCACCTCACCACTTCTTCTCCCGTTAAGCGGCAACGTGGAGTACGTGGTCAAATCGATTTCAAAGGTGTAGCGGCCTTGGCCTCTGAGAGAACGCTGCTCAAGGGCGGCGTAGTTGTTACGATGGACTCGGCGCGCAGGGTGATACGAGACGGCGCCGTGGGCTTCGAGGGCGAAACAATTGTTTTTGTCGGAAAAGCCGAGGACGCCAAGGGTTTTGAAAACGTGGTTGATGTACGCGGATGCTTTATAATGCCAGGCCTCATATGCGCCCATACACATCTTTACGGCATAGCGCTCAGAGGGGCTACCCTCAACATCAAGCCTTCAACCGACTTCCTTCAGAACCTGCAGCGTATTTGGTGGCCTGTCGACCTTCAGATGGACAACGAGGACGCATATGCCACAGCCTTGGCCGCCTCCATGGAGATGGCGCTCAACGGCACAACAACTTTCGCAGACACCTACTCGGCGCCACAGCATCCGGAGGGCTCGCTGGACGCGATAGCGAAGGCCGTCAACGAGGTCGGGATAAGGGGGGTTATCTCTTTTGAGGCCACGGAGAGAAGGAGCAGGGATGAGGGGCGTAGGGGTTTAGATGAAAACATACGGTTTCTCGCAAAAGGCGGGGAGGGGCTTGCCCGCGGAATGGTGAGCCTCCACGCATCCTTCACAATAACAGACGACCTCATAGCCCGCGGCGTCGAGGCCGCCGACAAATACAACGCTCCCATCACAATACACGTCTCCGAGGGCCCGAACGACGTGTACCACAACCTTGAGAGATACGGTAAACGCACCGTTGAGAGACTAAAGGATACTGGCCTGCTGGGGCCCAGGGCCATCCTAGCCCACTGCGTCCACCTGAATAGAGCCGAGATAGGGCTTCTGGCTGCAACAGGCACCCATGTGGCGCACAACCCGATGAGCAACATGTTGAACGCGGTCGGCGTCATGAAGCTGCCTGAAATGGTTGAGGCAGGCGTCAACGTAGGGCTGGGAAACGACGGCTACGTTTTCGACGGCTTCGAGAACATGCGGGCCGCGTTTCTGCTGCACCGAGTCGACAGACGTGACCCGGCGATCGTCCCGCCGCAGCAGGTGGTTGAAATGGCCACGGTCAACGCCGCCCGCGCATACGGCCTAAACCAGGTCGGCTCGCTCGAGGCTGGGAAGAAGGCTGACATTATCGTTGTGAGGCCGGAGGTTATGGCGACGCCCTTAACCGGAAACGTCTACGGTTATATTGTGAACGGCTTAAGAGGCGGTGATGTCGTCCACGTCTTCGTGAACGGTAGGCAGATAGTGAAAGACAGAGCCTTCACACTTATCGATAAGCGGGAGGCTGAGAGCCGTGTTTTGAAGACGGTTGAACGGCTGTGGGCGAAGGTCGGTGAGACACCTGCTGAGGCAGTCGAGCCGCTGAGGTTTACAAAATGATGCAGTTAAGCCGTCTAAGCCTCCCACGCATAGAGGTGTTGATACCCTCTTCGTTGGCGGAGGCGGTCAAAATCATGGATGCAGAGAAAGATGTCGCAGTAATAGCGGGCGGAACACATATCATTCACGCACTGCTCGAAAACCGAACACGTGTCAGAAAATTTGTAGACATCTCCCGTCTCGACGAGCTGAAAACAATACATGTAGACGGCGGAAGGGTACGTGTCGGAGCCTCAGTAACCCAGGCCGAGCTTGCGAAAAAGATGATGGGAAAAATAAAGGCCTTCGACTCATTCATGGAAAAATACTCCACACCGACAATAGCCAACATAGCCACTGTTGGCGGGAGCATCATGTTGAAAAAATGTTCCGAAGACCTCATACCCATACTTCTGACGCTGGACGCGGGACTCACATTCGCGGATAGAAACGGTGTTAAGGAAGTCAGCTTGGATGAGTATATTCACAGACCTATGCCGTCGAACATGATTTTGAAAGAGATTTCATTCAAAGTTAGCGGGGGCTGTGTGTTCGACAAGCTCTGGCTGGGTGTTTCGAGAAATCCGCTCATCTCGGTTGCGGCCTGCGTGGAGGGTGTTGAGAAGGTCACGTTTGCCAGAGTCGCCGTCTCCCACATGGACGGCTTCACGCCGGGAAGGGTGGTTTCTGTTGAAAGATATCTTGAGGGGAGGCGTTTAGAGAGCGGGGTTGTTGAAAAGGCTGGGAAAATAATGTCATCCAGCATTAATCCCTCAGCCGACGTTCTTGCATCCTCAGATTATAGGCGGGAGGTTGCGGCCGTTCTGTTGAGAAGGCTTCTAAGCGGTGTTGGGGCGTGATGCAGATGAGGTTTAGGGTTAACGGCGTCGACTACTCGCTTGAGGTTGAGCCTAACGAGAGGCTTTGCGACGTCCTTCGTAATAGGCTGGGTTTGATGAGTGTAAAGACTGGGTGTGGGGTCGGGGACTGCGGCCTATGCACCGTCCTCTTGGACGGCAAGCCGGCGCCATCATGTCTTGTGCTGGCCTACAGGGCATCCGACAAAGAAATAACAACGGTTGAGGCCCTTGGTACGGAGAAAAACCTACACCCCCTCCAAAAAGCCTTCATAGACGTTGGCGCTGTCCAGTGCGGGTACTGCATACCCGCGGCCCTGCTGGTCCTCAAACACATACATGACACTAACCCAGCTGCCCGACGTGAGGATGTGCGGCGGGCGCTTCGCGGCATCCTCTGCAGATGCGGCAGCTACCTTCGGTTCGAAGAAGCTTTTGAACTGGTGAGAGGAAAGTGAGCGAGGAAATCGTCGAGCGTTTCCGTCAGATAATCGAGGCACGGGAGTTTCTGGTGGTCGGTAAAAAGGTCGCCAGAGTTGATGCGTTGGACGCGGTCCTCGGAAGACCCATCTACACGGGCGATTTTGTCACAGGAAAAACCCTTTTCGTCAAAGCTGTTAGGTCAAAGCTCCCCCACGCATATATCAGGGGAATCGACACCTCGAAGTCTAAGGCAGTTAAGATACTCACCCACAGGGACATACCGGGGGTAAACGATGCCGGGAGCCTAATACCCGACAGGCCCCTGCTGGCCGTCAACAAAGTACGCCACATAGGTGAGGCGGTTGCCCTCGTCGTCGCCGAGAGCATGCAGGAAGCAGAGGACGCTGCGGAGGATGTGGAGATTTGGTACGACCCGCTCCCCGTCGTGAAAAGCCCGCGGGAAGCCATGTCGCCGAACGCACCCCGGATACAGGAGGATAGGGACAACGTAGTAACCCATTTCAAGATTAGGAAAGGCGATGTGGAGAAAGGTTTCAGGGAATCCGATGTAGTAATCGAAAGAACATACAAGACGCAGTTTATCACAGGACTTCCTTTAGAGATAGAGATTGCATACTCCTACCCAGACCGTGACGGCGGGATAACCTGTATATCCTCCATGCAAAACCTTTACGATGTTTACAACAAGGTATTGAAGATTCTCGGACTACCGGCTGAGAAGCTGCGTGTGGTCCAAGCGGCCACCGGAGGTGGCTTCGGCCCAAAGTCGGATGAGACACCCATCGATGTGGCGGCATACGCCTGCCTCGCAACCCACCACACCGGTAAACCAGCCCTCGCAGCCTTCACACGGAGCGAGGCCATAACAGTTCAGTGCAAGAGACACCCATTCGAGATAACCAATACAGTCGGTGCCTCAAAGGATGGACGCGTTCTCGCATGGAAATCAACCCTCCTCGAGGACACAGGCGCATACATCTCGAAGGGCCACCTTGTTATCGGGAGGGCCACATTCCACTGCACAGGGCCCTACGAGGTCCCTAACGTCTGGGCCGACGGATACTGCGTGTTGACGAACAACACGATGGCGGGGTCTACGAGGGGCTTTGGAGCACCACAAGCACACTTTGCGGCGGAAAGCATCATGAACGAGCTGGCCGATGAGCTCGGAATGTCACCCCTAGAGATACGTGAGATAAACATGCTCAAGCCCGGAAGATATACGGCAACCAGCCAGAGAATAGAGGATGACGGCTTGTTGAGATGTTATCGAAAAGCCGTAGAAGCCTCCTCCTTTGAGCGTAAGCTGGTGGAGTACGGTGAGTACAACAGGTTAAGCAAAACCGTCAAAAAGGGTATCGGTATCGCCTTGCTCTACCACGGAAATACGCTGGGGCCCGAAGGAGACGACTTCGCCACCGTCCTGACATACATTGACAGAGACGGCACCGTCCACGTCCAGACAGGGCTGACTGAGTATGGCACAGGGGCCCTCACCTCCCTGGTTATCGTAACAGCCGAAACCCTTGGGATACCCACCTCAAGGGTGCGGCTTGAACGCCCAGACACAGCGGCGATACCAAACTCTGGCCCAACCGTAGCGTCAAGGACCACGGTAATAGGAGGCAGGGCTGCCTTGGACGCGGCGTTGAAAATCAGGGCCCTAGTGGCCTCTGTTGCCTCTAAAGCCCTAGGTGTAGGGCCTGAGGAGCTGGAGTTCAGAGATGGCCGGATACTGCACCCAAGCCGTGGGCATGTAACATGGGAGGAGGCTGTGCAACAGTGCTTTGAGCAGGGGGTTGAGCTGAAGGCCATCGGCCACTACATGGCGCCCCCGACAAAATGGGACCCCGAGACCGGTCAAGGCTCCCCCTACAACCAGTACACCTATGGGGCACTTGTTGCAGAGGTCTCCGTCGACGTCGAGACAGGGTTCATCAGGGTTGAGAGGCTTACGGCCGCCTACGATGTAGGCAGGGCCATCAACCCCCTCGGCCTCGAGACCGTCTTCCAAGGAGGAAGCATCATGGGCCTAGGCTACGCACTAACCGAGGAAATAATCCACGAAAACGGATACGTCGTAAACCCAGACCTCCACTCATTCATAATACCCACATCAACCGACTCGCCTTTAGAGATCAAGAGCATAATAGTGGAGGTTCCGGGGCCGGTGGGTGTTTTCGGAGCCAAGGCTATGGGGGAGATACCGGTTGTCCTCCCAGCAGCCGCCATAGCAGGAGCGGTCGCCAACGCCACAGGCACATACATAAGGGAGCTTCCCCTCAAGCCCGAACGTGTTCTGAAAACCTTAAAAATAAAGTAACAATCTACACAGACCATGACTCTGTTGGACCTACATGGCCGCGACCTGATATCTTCGCAGGATTGGAGCATTGAGGAGATCGAGGCAACGATGGAACTGGCCCGTAGCCTGAAGATCGCGCGATCCGCGGGGAATGTGCCGGAGCTTTTCAGGAATAGGACGATGTTTATGCTTTTCTACAACACCTCCACCAGGACGAGGGCGAGTTTCGAGGCCGCCGCCACGATGCTCGGCGGCCATGCACAGTTCATAGACTTCGCCACAACCCGCGGGGCCGAGGGAGAGTCGGTCAAGGACATAGCCAAGATGTATGAGAGACTTGGACACGTTCTGGGGGTTAGGATTCTCGAGTCAGCAGTTGACTACGTGTACGGCCGCGGCAACGCCGTAATCCGCGAATACGCAGAGCACTCCAAGATACCTGTCATAAACATGGCTGACGACATGTACCACCCCAGCCAGGCCATAACAGACCTCTACACATTGAAAGAGAAGCTCGGCAGGGTTGAGAAGAAGAAATACGTCTTGATGTGGGCCTACAGCGACAGAATTAGGAGCTGGGGAAGCATACAGGACGAGATGCTCATCTCAACCCGCTTCGGCATGGACGTCGTCCTAGCATATCCCCCGGGCTTCGACATAGACAAAAACCTAGTCGAGCTCGCGAAGAAGAACGCGGAGGAGAGCGGCGGCAGCTTGGAGGTTTCCCACGATTACAGGGAGGCTCTAAGGGGTGCTGACGCGGTATTCCCGAGGAGCTGGGCAAGCTACCAATGTGTGATGACGGGCATGAATAGATTCGGGAAAGATAAGGAGGTTGAGCTCCACAACAGGCACAGGGACTGGAGGCTTACGAAGGAGTTGACCGACCTAATGTCGAAAAACGGTGTCGTCACACATGTTTTGCCTGTGTTCAGGGGCCAGGAGGCCGACGACGACGTGATGGACGGACCACGTAGCATAATTTACGACCAAGCCGAGAACCTTCTCTACGTCAGGGCCGCCATACTCGCATTGGTTGCGGGAAATGTCTAGCCGGGTAGGATATGGGTCCCGGCCTTCCCTTCCAGTGCTTCCTTAAGCTGTGAGAGCTCTGCTATAACCGCCTCCTTCCCACCTGATTCCACAAACCTTATGCAGGCAAGGACTTTGGGAAGCATGCTGCCGCTGCCGAAATGGCCTTGTTCCAGATAACGCCTCGCTTCAGAAGCCGTTATTTTCTCCAGTTTTTTCTGGTCGGGTTTTCCAAAGTTGATGTATGCCCCGTCAACGTCGGTTAGTATGATGAACCTTGTTGCACCTATCAGCTCAGCCAGCCTCTCACCCGCAAGGTCTTTATCAATCACGGCCTCGACGCCTTGTGCGCGGCCGTTCTCCTCAATTATCGGTATGCCACCGCCTCCACTTGCCACAACTATGAAGCCCTCGTCAACAAGCTTCCTTATGGCGAATCTTTCAGCTATTATTTTAGGGTCGGGTGAGGGGACGACACGTCTCCAGCCGCCGCGAGCCTTGTCCTCGGAGAAAATGAACTCCGGATGCTCGGCCTTGAGCTTCTCCATCTCCTCCCGGCTGTAGAAGGGCCCCACAGGCTTGGATGGCTTCTGGAAGGCGGGGTCATTCTTGTCAACTATGACTCTAGTCACCACTGTTATAACGTATTTGTCTATGCCCCTCCTCTTCAACTCGTTCCGCAGGTTTTGCTGTATGATGTATCCTATGAAGCCCTGTGTCTCGGCCCCGCATGCATCCATCGGGAATGCGGGCAGGTTATGCAGCTTCTGCCCAGCGTCATGTCTCAGCAGGGTGGCCCCTACCTGTGGCCCGTTCCCATGTGTTATGACCAGCCTGTAGCCCTTCTCCACCAAGTCAGCCAGATAAACAGCTGTCTGCCCAACGTTTCTGTACTGCTCCTCAAAAGACCCTTTATCGCCTCTTCTCAGCAGTGCGTTTCCACCCAACGCAACGACTATAAGCTCACCGGCGTTCATGCATATCCCCAAAAACGGCTTTTATATTAACTCATGCCAAATATTCAGTCGAGTCCTCTACACCCGCATCCTTAAATGACTGTTTGCGTGCCAGACATCCTGGACAAGTACCGCAGTGTTTCTCGTAAACAGACCAACAGCTCCACGTAAGTTTTAGCGGGGCGTTTAGCTCGTATCCGAGTTTGATGACTTGGGGTTTTTTAAGCGCTGTCAAAGGGGTTAGAAACTTAACCTCAAACCCTTTCAGCGACTGGTTTAGGAGCGCCCTCAAGCTGTTGAAGAAGTCCTCCCCCACGTCGGGCAGCCTACCCAAGTCCTCGTATGTGTGTCCGCCTGCGACGTATTCGGCGTCTTCGTAACAGGCTATGTGCGCGGCTATTGAGTAGAAGATGATGTTTCTGTATGGTATTAGGATGTTGGGCGGGTTAGATAGATGCTGTAGGATTTTACTTGCCTGCTTAGGCGGGAAGTCCACCAACTCCCTTAGGTAGCTTGTGTCTATCACCCGCAGCCCGTATCCGCCGGCGTTTTCCACGATTTTTTCAACAGCCTCGAGTTCCCGCTTGTTCCTACGGTAGGTTATGAAGGTCACCGGGATTAGTGTGTGGTCTTCACGTCTAAGCTTCCACGCTGCTACGGTTGAGTCTATGCCGCCTGAGAGGAGGATAACTGTTTTTTTCATGCCGTGGAGGTGGCGGACTTGCCGAATCCTTCCGACATCCTGACCGAGACTTTACGTATGTTTCTGGGCATCAAAGCCTTAAGCCTGTGGGCTATATGTTCGGAGATGTTTTCAACAGTTGAATCCTTCTCAATAACGTATACTGAGTTGACTGGTAGGATTAGAGTGTACTCACCCCCAATCCCCTTAAACGAAACCTTAACACGGTTGTCGTCAAGACCTTCAACGTACTTGCCTGCGACGATCAGTTTATGGTCCATCTCGTCGATAACTTTTTTCACCATTTTCTTTAGCTCGCCGAACTCCACCACCATATCTTCATGAATTTCTCCATAAACCCTTACGTAGAGCATCGAGGAATGGCCATGCAGCACGCCGCACTTAGGTGATGGGGGGAGAAAATGTGCGTAGTCAAAGTTTATACCCGGTCCCCCGACCTCAATTACCTTGAACCGTGTCTCCTGCCCAGCTTCAACCAAACCCCTTCATCGCCGTACTGGTGGTACTCTAGTGTATATTACTCTTAATGTTTTACAAAATCGCATCGTATATTCACTCAGCGGGACGGGGACTTGTCGGGGGGAGGAGGCCTGTCTACCTACATAGGCCGCATCTCTGCCCATGGACTACGGAAACTCTTTTGAGTGACAGCCCTAAAGCTTCCATAAAATAAGAAAATAGTTGACGGAAGAGTTCGTCATCTTTAGGAACGTAGCTTTCTATTCACAGGTTTGTCAATAATTTTCTGATGCACGTCTCCAGTAATCATTTGGACAGGATATCCTCCAGGTCTATAGCTAAATATCCTTCTTCACGTAGCTTTTCCTTTTTCAAGATTCTCTTAGCGACTATTCCGTATATTTTTTGTTCCATCTTGACATGGTGGCTTTTTTCAACAAGTTGTAAAAGAATAGTTTTCGAGTCCTCGTAAGAAAGTTCTTTCCATTTTATTTCGAAAAGTGCTCCCTTTTTCTCATGGGAGGAATAAGCAATAAGGTCAATCTCTTCAGCTCCATCCTGCCATCTTCCCACAATGTCTGCATCTATAGCTAGTTCTCCAGACTTAACCTTTGATACTATGTACTCTTTCGCAATCCCCTCGAATACATTCCCCAAGTATGCATTGAAATCTTCTATTATATTATTCCACACTTTTTCCTCAAGTCCGAGCTCTAATGCTGCCTTATTTGGGTTGACGAATCTAAACCAGAATGCGATAAATGGGTCGGTTATTATGTATCTTGATTTTTTTACCCTGCTCAGCACAGGATATTCTCTGGATATTAGATTCAAGGTCTCCAACGAGCTCAGATACGTTGTCAGGTTTTCTCTTTTAATTTTAGTTAAATCCGATATCTCACTTAAGTAGCATTTTCCAAGCGATATTGCTGTTAATATATCCATGTAACGATTAGGCACCCTGAGTTCTTCAAGTAGAAGATATTCAGGCTCATCGTGTAAAATGCCGTCTTTCTTTAGAATTAATTTGATTATGTTCTCTTCAGGGCTTTTGTTTTCATCCACTTTCTCAAGGTAGGCCGGTGTTCCTCCAAAGGAGGAGTAGAGCTTAACCAAGTCCTCTGGAGCGAAAAAAGGGAACCATTCCCTTAGGTCTACGAAATTTAATGGCTTAATCCTGATTGTGGAGGTTCTTCTACCGTAGAGAGGGGCGTCCCCTTTCAGAGCAACCTTTTCTATCAAACCTATTGAGGACCCTGAAAGGATAAGCATCGCTCTCTGCTGGGAAAATTTTTCATCCCAGAATTTTTGTATCAAGGAAATAGCCCCCTCAACCTCTGATAGTCTTTGAAATTCGTCAACAACGACTACAGCCCCTTCTAGAAACTTTCTAGAAAGATATTCCAGGAATGAGCTGAACTCAGTGAATCTGAAACCTGTAAAAAATTCTTTTTCAACTGTTTTCGAAAGCTCTCTTAGGACAATCTCCTCTCCGCCTCTCGGGATGTAGAAATAAAGCCCAGGCTTTCCCTTCAGGAATTCGAGTAAAAGCCTTGTCTTCCCGACCCTTCTCCTACCGTAGACTATTACTAAGTGGGGTTTCCCGCTCTCATAAAGTGAGTTTAGGGTTGAGAGCTCGTCATGTCTATTTATGAATCTTACAATCACGATTGTAACAATCAAGAATCTATAATATAAGCATTATGGGCTAGATGCCTCTCCGATTGGATGCTGAATATCCTACAGCTTGTGCTTGTGGGTTATAGATTACAGAAACTCGGTTATTTCGCTGGCTGGAGAGTTGACCTGAGGGATGTGAAGACATCTTAACCAACTTCTGCGTATTTCTGGTGTAGCTGGTTGTCGTAGCGATAATATTTGTGTATTATCGGGCACCAGTTTTTTTCAGGGCAGAAGCCTAAATGTTTACACTTTTCCCCTACGACAGGGGCGATGGCGGGGGCTTTTTTAACGATTTCATGCATTATCTTGTAGGCTATTCCGCGTTCCTCCCATTGGGCGTAGCTGCATGTCCTTGTGGCTAGGAAGCCGGAGGGGTGCAGTAGGTTGAAGCCGTTGTAGAGCCTTGCCACGTAAAGCCTCAGGGCCTGTGGCAGGACGAGGACAGCGTCGGCCTTGGAGACACCCTCGCCTACGAGGCGTTCGTAGCTGTGCAGAGAGCCCTCGGCTGCCTCGAGGAAGATGGCCTTCAGCCTCTCCTCCTTACATATCGAGGGCGGTATGATGATGTTCTCCTCAGGCCTTTCCAAAGCTCTCTCGGCCGCTGTGTATATCGACTCGACGGATGTCGGAATTGTGCGGTGTCTTATCGCCTGGTGGTATGCTACGAGGGACATGGGTTCGAGGGTGTGGGCTGTGATGAGCGGGTTCAGGCTGTCGTAGATTTCCTTGCTCTGGGATTCGAGTAGGCCCCCCAGTTCAGGCAGGTTGTCTAGGGCTGTGTAGACCGATAACACGGTGGGTTCGGAGGGATACCCGTTTTCTCGGACCAGCCTCTCCATCAAAACGTCCTGTGGCTTGTAGGGGTTTGGGTAAGGGTATGTTGCAAGCCTGTTCCTGAAGCCGAGCCTCGCCTCAACCATTATGGGCGCCAGAGTCCGCGCCAACTCCTCAAACTTCTCAGCGAACTCCCCGACCTCAGCGGGCAGGTATTCCTCGAGGCCGGTGGTGCGGCGGAGCTGCATGAACGCCACATAGTTTTCAAGGCTGCAGCTTATGAAGAGGGAGGTTTTGGTGCAGAGGGGCAGTATGTAGCGGGCGTCTTCAAGCTCCACACCCTTATCCAACAGCCTGTAATAGGTCTGGACAGCTTTCTCCACCGCCGAACCGTATCTTCTGTCTTCTGTGAGGGGCTTCGGGGTTACGACGTAGCCGGGGTCTATTCTAGCCCTTCTCTGGGATTCCTGCAGGTAGGAGCCGAAGGGGGGCGCAACCAAAAGCATGGAGAGGGCCCTGCTGCAGTCCGACACCTCCATCATCAGCTGCATACTCGTGGTTAGGGAGGCATGGCCCCTCCTCGTCGACTCCCGATGCGTTCTCGCAGCCGTCTTCACCACGTCACGGCCCTCACCGTAGAGTTTGGCCAGCTTCCTCTCCAGCGCAACCCCCTCAAAGGTCCCCACACCCTCAACAGCTATGAAAACATCCGGCCCCACATCGACAACCCTGCCGGCCACGTCTACCTTTGCCACCGGCCCGTAACTGTAAAGTCTGAGCTCAACCATACCGCAGACATTTAGGGTATATGTTGGTATATGAACATGCCTAAATGATGGTTTGCCATGCCTGTTGCGGATGGACGCTCAATCCTTCCTGCTCGGGCTTGCCTTTATCTTCCCCGCATACGTCTCCAACGCAACACCCGTGGTTGTTGTCAGGTTTTTGGCGAGGAGGCATCCGATAGATTTTGGCCATGTCTTCGTCGACGGCAGGAGGTTATTGGGTGATGGGAAGACTGTTGAAGGCCTTGTTTCAGGGACTGCGGCAGGCTTCATGACAGGGACCATCATACATCTCGCTGCCCCCTGGCTTCTAAACCTCACCCAGGCCTTCCTACTCTCCTTCGGAGCCCTGCTCGGCGACATAGCCGGCGCATTCATCAAGAGACGTCTCGGTGTTTCGCAGGGCGGCCCCGCACCAATATTGGACCAGCTTGGCTTCCTAGTGGCGGCGCTGGCCCTAACCTATTTCATCGCAGGAATCCCCACATGGCTCGACTCACAGACTTTGCTCGCGCTAATGCTGTTCACAGCACTCATGCATGTAGGCACAAACACCTTAGCATACCTATTAGGCATTAAGGAAAGGTGGTTTTAATTAATATTTGTAACATCAATGTATGCTTAATCAGTTTTACGTAGTACTTTTTCATCATACTTATATATGGTCCAAATATGATACTGGTATGCGTGTCAAGGCTAAAGTCGGCCCTAGGTTTCAAGTTGTCATTCCTAAAGAGATTCGTGAGATACTTGGGATTAAGAGAGGCGAGATTGTTGTTTTCGAGGTTAGGGAAGGAGAGCTTGTGCTAAAACGTTACCGCGGACGAGGCAGTGTTGAGGAACTTTTCAACATAGTGCCTGACAACCGTAAATTAAAGGAAAGAGTCGATGTGAAGGGGTTGATTCTATCTGAGGCGATAGATAGATGGTCTATTTGGACTCAAACGTCTTCATCTACGCGATAGCTTACGACGCAGAGCGTTTTTCGGAGGCTGTTAAGGCGAGAAAAATTTTGCTTGATATGGATAAAGGAGTAAAAAGGTTTGTGTCGTCTTTGGTTACGTGGGATGAAGTTGTCTGGGTAGTTTGGAGACTTTTCGGCTACGAGGATGCTGTTAAAGCCGGCAGTGTTATGCTGAAATTAGACGGACTAAAATATGTGGAGTTATCTAATGCGATTGTCATAAAGGCTCAGGAGTTGGTTGATAAATATCGGTTAAGACCAAGAGATGCTATACACATCGCGACAGCGGTAACAGTCGGTGAGAGGGAGATTGTGAGCGATGATAAGGAATTTGATGTTGTTAAGGAGGTTAGGAGAATACCGTTGAATGAGTATAGATGACCCTATAGCGCTAGTTCAGGCTTTATAGTCCTCAGCAAGGGCAGAAGCTTTTTGAAGATGTTTTCAAGTGTCTTGCATTTATCGTAGTTGCTGCGTGCATTGAGGAAGCGGGCTGTTTTCTCCAAGTCCGCGTTGTGTAGGCCGAGGTGTTGTTCTACGAACTGTCTGATGTCGAGGTGCATGAGCATGTGGATGGGTGATGGGTCGACGCCATGGTGAAGGGCCTTTGCAGTTAGGAGGGTTGTAGGCGACACCTCGCTTCCCCAGAAAACCAGCAGGTCGTATTTCTTCAAAGCCTTTACCAAGTTTGAGACAATTTTTCTCTCACCACCCCTATGAACGTGTTCTGCGCCGTCCAGCTCCTTAAGGGCCGCGGCCTGGATAACAGAATCCATTACACCGTTTCCCGTCAAACTGATGTCTATGAAAACAGTTCTCGGCCTAACTGCCCTCACGTCCCCAGCTGCCACGCCTTCAAATACTCAACCTGCTTCGGTGTAAGCTGCTCCAGCTCCACGCCGAGGCTTTTGAGCTTCAGGGCGGCAACGCCCCGGTCTATTTCCGGAGGCACCATGTGGACCTTCTTCTCAAGCCTTTCATGGTTCTCCACTATGTAGCGGAGTGATTCGGCCTGCAGGGCGAATGACAGGTCCATCACCTCGGACGGATGGCCCTCGGCGCAGACAAGGTTGACCAACCTCCCCTCTCCGAGGAGGAGAATCCTCCGCCCGTCTCTAAGCCTGTACATGTCGACGTTTTCCCTGACGCGTTCAACACCCGTGGACAGCTTCGCCAGTTCATCTTTGCTTATCTCGACATCCATGTGTCCTGCGTTGGCCAGTATTGCGCCGTCCTTCATCCTAGATATGTGTTCGCCGCGGATGACGTCTGTGTTCCCCGTTGCCGTGATGAAGACGTCTCCGTATTCTGCTGCTTTCTCCACGGTGGTTACTGTGTAGCCGGCCATGTATGCCTGCAGCGCCTTTATCGGGTCCGGCTCCACGACGGTAACCCTTGCACCGAGCCCGCGGGCCCTCTCCGCTATGCCGGAGCCCACACGGCCGAAGCCGCAGACAACCACGTTCTTCCCAGCGAAGAGTATGTTTGTGGCCCTCATGATTCCGTCGAGCGCCGACTGGCCTGTTCCGAGAGGGTTGTCGAAGAGGCTTTTTGAGAGGGCGTCGTTGACCGCTATCACCGGGTATTTGAGAAGACCCTCAGCCGCCAAAGTCCTCAACCTGTTAACACCCGTCGTTGTCTCCTCCGTCCCACCCCAAACAGACTCCACATACCGGCCGATATCGCCCGCGGCCTTCACCACTATCTCGACGCTCCTGTCAACGATTGAAAGGGCTGCCTTGTGGAGTGATGTCACAAGGTCTGCGCCATCGTCCACGGTTAGGTGCGGCCTATGCGCCAAGGCCCTACCTATGGCCCCGTAGTAGTCCTCTTCCGCCATTCCTCTGAACGCGTAGACGTTGACCCCTGACTTTGCGAGGGCTGCCGCCACATCGTCCTGTGTGCTTAAAGGGTTGGAGGCGCAGAGGGCAACATGGGCCCCCCCAGCCTTTAAAACCCGTACCAAGGCCGCGGTCTCCTTCGTCACATGCAGGCATGCGGCAACCCTGAGACCCGTAAACGGCTTCTCGGCCTCATACCTTTCCTTCAACAACCTCAAAACAGGCATCATCGCCTCAGCCATCTCTATCCGCTTCAGGCCCTGCTCCGCCAGCCCAAGGTCCCTAACGATGTAATCAGTCAAACCGGTTAACCTGTGCGGTGGTCTTATATTTGTTATTTCCGCATAGCCTGTGTCTTAAATAGTGGTCGGCTGGATTATGTTCGGAGTGAGCAACAGGCTGGCTAGCAAGGAGTATTACCTGATGCTGCTGGACAACGTTTTATCGAAGACTTCAAAGCACTCCTCGGCAGCGGGGGACAGGGTTATCGAGATACGTCCCAGCCTCGTCTCCGACGCGAAAAACACAATCTTCGCAAACCTTGGCCAGCTTTCGAAAACCCTTAACAGGGAACCCGCCCATCTGGCACGTTTCATACTAAAGGAGACCGGTAGGGCTGGAACAATCTCCGACGACAAACTAACCATACAGGGCAAGATTGCCTACGACGAGATGAAAAAACTCATCGATCTCTATGTGAAGGAGTTTGTCAGATGCCCGGTCTGTAACGGGATAGACACCCGGATAGTCAGCGAGAAGAGGTTCAGATTCCTCGTCTGTGATGCATGCGGGGCGAAGAACCCTGTCCGCAGAGTCTAAACGATGCTGGGTTAAGACCCATTACTCTAGGACGGGTGAGGTAGTGGTGGCTATATGTGATGAGGACCTGGTGGGCCGCCGTCTGAGGCTTGCGTCTGGCTACTCAGTTGTTGTGGCTGAGTCGTTTTACAAGGGGGCGTTAATAGATGAAAGCGATGTTGTTGGATATATTAGAAATGGCTCGATTGTCAACCTATTGGGGGAGAGATGTGTCGAGGCGGCGTTGCGTTCAGGCCTAGCTAGGAGGGAGTCAGTCATGTATGTTGACGGGGTTCCGCATATCCAGCTCTACCTTTGAGGTGGTTTGATGAGGCTTTCGGAGCTGCAGAGAAAGGTTGAGGAGTTTGAGAAAGCCCGTGGCTGGGAGAGCTTCCGTGAGTCGCTGATTTACGCCCATCTTATTGAGGAGTTGACTGAGATAGGGAGGTTCATTCTTGCGAAGGAGGGTTACAAAAGGGCTGACTTGGGTCACTCAAGCCCCGGAGAGGATTTGGGGAGCGAGTTCGCCCAATCACTCACGCTCTTCGTCCAGCTCGCCAACCGGTTCGGCGTAGACCTTGAAAAGGCTCTGGAGGCGGAGCTTGGGAGGATGGAGAAGCGGTTTAACCCAGATATGTGGCGGCGGGCCCTCAGCGGCGGGACCTAAGCTCGGCGAGTATTTCCTGAGCCCTGTCAACCCTCACCGTCTTCTCCCTCACCATCGCCTCCGCCACCAAGTCAATCTCCTCACCAACCGCACCCGCCATGACCGCTATGTTCTTTGCATGGAGCGACATATGGCCCGCCTGAATACCTTCAGCCGCAAGCGCCCTTAAGGCCGCAAGGTTCTGGACCAGCCCAACGGCCGCCATCACCTCGGCTAGCTCCTTAGCTGTCTTCACGCCGAGGATTTTTAGACAGGCCTTCGCAACGGGGTTCGTCCGCGTTGCTCCGCCGACGATGCCCACCGCGAGGGGGAGTTCGATGGAGCCGTGCAGGTCCCCGTTTGGAAGCTGCTCCCATACGGACAAGGGCTCATACCTACCGTTCCGCGCCGCGTATGCGTGTGCTCCAGCTTCAACCGCCCTCCAGTCATTTCCAGTGGCGATGACCACGGCGTCTATGCCGTTCATGATACCCTTGTTGTGTGTTGCGGCCCTGTAGGGGTCTGCTTTCGCAAAATGGTAGGCCTCCACAATCCCCTTGGCAACCTCGACGCCTCCAACCGATGCCGCAGGGACGCGTGCATATGCCCTTACAATACGTCTGTCCGCAAGGTTCGATATTATACGGAGCCTGAAGGTTCCGCCAGAAAGCCTTGCAAGCATAGGCGCCACCGCCTCACACATGGTGTTCACCGCGTTGGCCCCCATCGCGTCCTTGACATCGACTATGAGATGTGTTATCAGCATCTTCCCCAGCTCTGTGTCGACAACCCGCGCCTCCAAGTCTTTCGCGCCGCCTCCGAGCTTAACCAGCACAGGGTCCTTCTCGTTGGCTGCCGCAAGTATCTCTTCCTTGTTTCGCAGTATCTCCATCTTGGCTGCGTAGGGGTTTGGGACATTGACAAGCTGGACCTGCCCGATCATGAGCTGCTCCCCTTGAAACGAGTGGATGCCTCCCCCGTCCCTAGCCATTTTTGCTGCGTTTGAGGCGGCTGCAACAACTGACGGCTCTTCGATGGCCATCGGCACAAGGTAGTCGACCCCGTTCACAAGGAAGTTAACCGCTATACCCAGGGGTAGCGGGAATTTCCCCACGACATTTTCAATCATCCTGGAGGCAGTATCCAGGTCAAGCCCCCCGGACCTGATGACCTCTGCCTCTCCGTCGGTTAGGACGGCAAACTCCTTCACATGTCTGAGCCTCTCCTCTATGGGCAGCTGGTAGAAACCCTGGATGCGTGAACTGCGCGGCATACCCATTCCTGTGAACTCAGGGTTTTTTAGCTTTTGCCAAAAGCTTCAAGGCTGGGGCTAGGGCCGCGTAGAGGGCCCTCTGCTCATCATGTGCCCCCGCTATAATCATTACGTCGCCTACGGAGGGTTTGAAGAACTCCTCCACGTTTTTCGCGAACTCGGGCCTTTCCTGCGATATGTTGGAGATGCGCGGCATGTGTATTCCGTCAGCCTCCCGTGTGAGGATGATTGCTGCCTCGGCCCCATGCCTTATCGCCTCATCCCTCTCCTCTAGCCCCGACACAACCTTGTCCGCCATACCCTTCACCAAAACCCCCACACTATGCTCCAGCTCCCAAGGCAGGGGAAAAGCCGGCCTACCCATAGATTTGACAACCGTTGAAATGCTTTGGAAGGCCTGTCTACCCTTCTCAGTCAGCGATAGGCCTTTTTTCGTCGTACGTATTAAACCGGCTGAGGCCAGCCTTGAAAGCATTGTCCTAACAGTCCCCTCCCCCAACCCAAGCAGCTGGGCCAGCCTCTTACGGCCGACACCCACCTCGCCTCCGATAACCATCAAAGCATAGGCTAGATGGACAGGTGTGAAGGCTGGTGCAGGGCCCTTCGGCTGCGCAATCTCTTGAAGGGACTCCATTCAGCAGGGGGTATGCGTAAGTTTTACTTAAACATAAACCCGGTTAAAGACGGGTTACAAATAGTTTGGGGCCATCTGATGCTGTATGGACGACACCCACCTCATACTTACGCAAGCCCCAGAGCATCAAGCAGCCTCTGCCGCGGGTTGTCGTCCAAGTCCTCCAGCCCCTGCCCTGTGCAGACGAAGAGCAACGGCTTACCGGTGGCGTGGGAGATCGACACAGCCGAACCTCCTTTTGCGTCCGCATCGAGCTTGGCTAGGACGACGAAATCAACCCCCACCACCTCGTCGAACATTTTTGCCTGGTTTACGGCGACGTTGCCGGCCAACGCGTCCCCGATGTATATGACGTAGTCCGGGTTGGTGACCCGTTTTATCTTCCGCATCTCCTCCAAAAGGCCTCTGTCAACCTCCGTCCTCCCTGCGGTGTCGATTATTACGAAGTTTGAGCGCAGCGAGGTGGCTTTGTTGATGGCGTCTAGGGCGACGGCGGCCGGGTCGGCTCCATACTGCTGGCTGACAACGAGGAAACCCGCCCTCTCGCCCAAGGTCTCAAGCTGCTCGATCGCACCCGCCCTAAAAGTGTCCGCTGACGCGAGTATGGTTGAGTATCCCTTTTTCCTCAGGTAGTGGGCCAGCTTAACGACCGTCGATGTTTTACCGGACCCGTTGGGTCCCACAAACATTATGACCACCGGCTTGCCTGATTTCTTCTTCTCGTCGGCTTTTTTTAAAACATCCGATATGCTGGCCGTCTTTATCAGGGAAAAAAGCGTGGACTTCAAAACATCCTTGACCCACTCACGTTTATCCGAGAACCGGGGAACCCTTACCTCCTTCAAGCTCTGGCGTAGGCTTTCGACCACCGTGTCGGCTGTCTCAACGGCCACATCGGCCGCAATTAGCTGGAGGTAAAAGTCTGAGAGCAGGTTTTCAACATCGGGGCCCGAAAGGGTGGTGGTTGAGACCTTCTCAACAAGGTTTGAGAAAGTCTTGGAGAGGGCTTTGAGCATGCCTAAGTTCCCTGTCGGCGCTGCGCCGAGAGAACGGCTCCCAGGAACCGTCTTAACTCCTCGACCCTCACAGAGTATTCACCAGCCCGTTTTGAGAGGCTGTCGTAGAGTGCTTGAAGGTTTTGGCTTCTTCTCGTCAATAGCTGCTGTGTATCTTCAAGGCCCTTCAGCCCGTAGACACCTGCACCCAGGTTCACGGTCAGCTTTTCAACCGACTCCAGACTGGCTTCGGCGAAAGCCCCCGCACCTATGGGCACCATCAGCTTCAGACGCCCACCAGCCTTCTTTATCTCCTCAACAACCTTCACCGCCTCCTCATGCTCCGCTATGCTGCGCTGTATTGTTATGAGACGTGCCTGCAGGTCGGCTAGAAGCCTCTCAAGGGTTTGCAGCTCCTCCAACGCCCTAGCCACTTCAGCCTCCGACATCGAGGGGAAGCAGTCAGCCAGACTTATAAAGCATATTTAACCCCCACCGCTCCAAACCAGGCCTCTGTGGCGGGCTTAAAGGAGTGAGAAATGACGGAGCGCCTAGGCGACATCTTTTTAGTGCGGCCGCCGCACCAATAGGATGTCGCCGCGACATCTCCTGCGGAAGTGCGCCGCCAAACCCAGCCCCGTAGCCTTTATCTCTGAAACACACGTGATATCGTCATCAGCTCTGGCCCTGTTGTCCTAGCCCCCACGATAACCCCCCGCGAGTTAGCCACAAGGCCGCTTCTGGGAAATTTTACGCCGCCGTCGACGGTTCCAAGCGCCGCCGGCACCTTTAAAACATCCTCCACGAGCTTCAGGTCATCCTCGTCCGCACCTAAGAAGACGAGGGCGCCCGTGTTCGTGGCTGCGCACAGCGAGCCTACGTAGGTTCTTCCAGCAATAGTGGCCGGCACCGCCTCGACACCCAGCACGTCGCCCACTGTTTTCAAGGCCTGCCTCCCGAGCAGGCTGCTGGCCAACGCGCCTCTGTCGTTGCACACAATTAGGTTGCCGATGGCGGTGTATTTCGAGTCAAGCCTATCTATGTTTAGGTCGGGAAGCTGGCTACGTACCTTTTCCACCTCGTTGTCGAGTGTGAGTGGGGAGAGTAGCAGGCCGTTTGAGTTGCCTGCCGCGAAGGGCGAGATAAGTATGCTGTCGGACAGCGATGTTGCTATGGAGACAACTCCGAGGGCGGTCTCAAACACCTTCCTCTTGGATGGGTTGACGTGCTTTGATATAACCAAGTATCTGTCGGTGGCTAGGGCGAATAACCCGACCTCGGAGGTGCCCAGAACGGTCTCGAGCAGTATCTCGGTCAACTTGTTACTCCTTCTCTTCCTCCTCCGCCTTCTCCCCTTCCAATTTCACGTAGACAGTTTCGTCATCGGTTTTTTCCAAGACAACCCTAACCCGCCTAGGCGGGTTCTGGCGGCCATCACGCCAGACAAGCTCGCTAACCTTTGGGGAGATTTTCACGTTTACCGCTTTGGCATGCCTTCTGGCGTATTCTCTTATCAGCCTAATGGCCGCGTCCGCCCTCCTTAACCGGGAGGCCTTCCATGCATCAGCCAGAGGAATTGTGTGTACGGATGAGGATTGTTCGCTCAACCCTGCCGAAAACCCTGAAACGCGCTCTATAAACCTATTTTAAATTAATGGATAAATTAGAACGTCTAAAGGGCTATATCAGATATGTCGGATGAAGCTGTTAAACAGCTTGAGGAGGAGAAGAAGAAGCTGCTGGAGGAACTGCTTTACACTAAGGCGGAGCTCGCCAACCTCCGCCGCATCATGGACCAAGAGGTGAAGAGAGCCGAGGCTGCGGCCGCCGCCAAGTTCGCTGTCAGCCTGATAACCCTATACGAGGACTTTGAACGGCTAGTGAAGGGGTTGGAGGCCGGCGGAGATTCGGCTACAACTATTGAGGCTGTGCAGATGCTGTTTAGGGAGTTGGGCGCCCTTCTCCAGTCCATAGGGGTTGAGAGGATGGATGTGACGGGCAAGGAGTTCAACCCCTTCGACCACGAGGCCGTTGAATTCTTCGAATCAGAGGATGTGCAGGCGGACACCGTTGTGGAAGTCATCTCTCCGGGCTACAGGCTCGGGGACAGGATACTGAGGCCCCCGAAGGTGAAGGTGGCCAGGCCCAGGAAAACCCAAGCAGGCGGCACACCTGGCCCATAGCCTTCAAATATGCTGGCTTGACCGATTCGAGGGGCCTCAACAGCTTATCAACCGTGTTACACAGGTTTTACCCTAGCTGGGAAGTCGTTCGGCCTTTTTGTAATACGTGTCGTTATAAATGGTGTTGTCGAGTCATGTGTAAAAGCTGACATGATTTAAAATCTTATTAAAAGAATGAAAGGAAGGAGGGGAAGGGGTTTGGCTTGGCCCTAGCAGCAAGCCTAAGACCCCAGAACACCGGGATTAAAATTTCGCAGCCCGCTGGCCTAGATTGTGCCAGCGATTAAAATCATGTAGCCCCCGGTGTGTATATGTTCTGGGGTTTCCCCCTTGCTGCAGGGGGCCTATCCCGGTGTCTGGTTTGCCGCCAGTAGTTATTTGAGCGTATTGGCTAATGTCCAGAACTGTCTCCCGTTTGGTACGGCGTGGTATGCCATTGCTAGTCTGACGACCGCTCGATGTAGCCTCTTGTCAGGGACTTGAGGGCTGCGGCGTGTTCTCAACATCCCTCCTTAGTCGTCGCCTTCCCCGGGGTCTTCCGCACGGCTTAAGGCTGCCGCGGCGGGCGCTACCCCAACCTCCGCCTGCAGCCGTTAGCCCATGGTGGGTCCCGAGATGTCTGCACGGTCTATTGCCCCGCTTTCACTGGCCGGTCGATAGCCGGCCCATCTGCCCCGCCGGCCGGGGCATTATGACCCTTTCCCCTCTCACTGCCGGCTGGAAACCATATGTCTCCGGTTCATATAAACATGTTGAAGGGGGTGTGCACTTTCACACCACCCTCAGTGATAGGATTAACATGGTTTTAAGGTCCTGAATGATGTTTTGAAAGCATATCACCCCCTAGATAAGAAGGCCAGTTTACGGTAGGGGCTTCTGTGTTAGGTGTATGGGGGCTTATAAGGACGCAGACAAATGCCCTGATTGCGGAACAAAAACAAGGAAGAAAAGCAGGAAGAACGGGAAAGAAGACAAACCAAGGTTAAATTCCGCCGTTGCCTGACGTGGTTTGGGAACTACTGTAGGGGTGTATAGGCCATGGGTGAGAAGATTATCGGAATCGACTTAGGGACAAGTAACTCGGCGGCCGCTGTTGTCCTAGGCGGACGTCCTACAATTATCCCATCGGTTGAGGGTGTGACGCTTTACGGGAAGGCGTTTCCGTCATATGTTGCCATAACCAAGGAGGGAGACCTGCTTGTCGGAGAGCCGGCGCGGAGGCAGGCAGTGCTCAACCCGGAGGGCACCGTCACGGCCTGGAAGCGTAAGATGGGGACCGACTACAAATACGTCCTCCACGGCAAGGAGTATACACCGCAGCAGCTGTCAGCTTTCCTTTTGCAGAAGATCAAGCGGGATGCTGAGGCCTTTCTAGGCGAGCCGGTTAAGAAGGCGGTCATCACAGTTCCTGCATACTTTAACGACAACCAGCGTCAGGCGACCAAGGATGCGGGGGTTATCGCCGGGCTTGAGGTTGTCAGGATAATAAACGAGCCTACCGCTGCGGCGCTAGCCTACGGGTTGAACAAGCTTGACCAAGAGATGAAGATACTGGTCTTCGACCTTGGCGGGGGCACGTTAGATGTCACGATAATGGAGTTTGGGCAGGGTGTTTTCGAGGTGAAGGCAACCTCTGGAGACACGCAGCTCGGAGGCACGGACATGGACAAAGCCCTCCTAGACTACATAGTGGACAACTACCGGAGGGAGACGGGGATAGACCTGAGAAAGGACCAGTCCGCCATGAACCGTGTCCGTGAGGCTGCGGAGAGGGCTAAGATCGAGCTGTCGTCGATGACCGAAACAGAGATCAACCTGCCCTATATCGCCTACGACGCCTCCGGCCCGAAAAACCTCTACATGCGGATAAACAGGGCTACGTTGGAGCAGGTTGTCAGACCAATTGTGGAGAGGTGCCGTGGGCCGGTGATGCAGGCGCTGCAGGATGCGAAGCTCAGGCCCGAGGACATCGACAAGATTATCCTTGTCGGCGGCCCCACGAGGATGCCTATTATCCAGCAGTTCATCAAGGAGGTTTTGGGGAAGGAACCTGAACGGGGTGTTGACCCGATGGAGTGTGTTGCGATGGGAGCCGCCATACAGGCCGCCATACTTGCGGGAGAGCTGAAGGATAAGGACATCGTCCTGCTTGACGTCGTCCCTATATCGCTGGGTGTTGAAACCCTTGGAGGGATTTTCACGAAGATAATTGACAGAAACACCACGATACCGGTTAGGCGTAGCGAGATATTCACCACGGCCGCGGATTTCCAGACAAGTGTCGAGATACATGTCCTGCAGGGCGAGAGGCCTATGGCCGCTGACAACGTGTCCCTCGGCCGCTTCACCCTCTCAGGCATCCCACCAGCTCCCCGCGGCGTCCCAAAAATCGAAGTAACTTTCGACATAAACGCGGACGGTATACTTACTGTAACGGCTAAAGACCTCGGCACAGGCAAGGATGTGAGTGTCAAGATCACCGCGCCGCACAGGCTTTCGAAAGAGGAGGTTGAAAGGATGATTAGGGAGGCGGAGCAGTTCGCCGAGCAGGACAGACGTAGGAAACAGGAGGCGGAGCTCAGAAACGAGGCCGACGCGATGCTATACACCGTTGAAAAGGCTTTGGCGGAGCTGGGTGATAAAGTCCCAGCTGAGACAAAGAAGGAGATTGAGGAGGACGTCAAAAAGCTCAGAGAAGCTCTTGCGGGCAAGGATGTTCAGGCGATAAAGGACGCCTTGGAGAGGTTGAGGAAGTCGGCGCAGAAGATCGGCGGCGCAGTTTACGGCGGCGGGGGAACAGCCGCAGGCCCCGGACCGAAGAGCTGAAGATGGCGGAGAACGGCAAGGACTATTATGAGATCCTCGGCGTCCCCCGAAACGCTACGAAGGAGGAGATCAAACGGGCCTACAGAAGACTGGCCCTCCAGTACCATCCCGACAGAAACAAGTCACCCGACGCAGAGGAGAAGTTTAAGGAGATAAGCGAAGCCTACGCCGTCCTCAGCGACGACGAGAAGAGAAGGCTTTACGACATGTATGGTAGGGCTGGGGTTTCCCAGCAATACAGCCAGGAGGACCTCTTCCGCTCGACTTGGGTCGACTTTGACGAGCTTTTCCGGGACCTTGGGTTCGGCGGTTTCGAATCTATTTTTGAGAGATTTTTCGGCTTCGGTAAAGGCCCGCGCAAGCCCGCGCCAACCTACGCTGACGTTGAGCTGACTCTTCACGATGTTTTAAAGGGCTGCGAAAAAGAGGTTTCACTCACCACAGCCGCAACATGTGAAAGATGTGGTGGGTCCGGCGGAGAGCCCGGACACGTCGAGAAATGCGGTGCATGCAACGGTTCTGGCAGGAAGGTTGAGCGCGTACAAACAGGTTTCATGTACTTCACATCCGTGACTACCTGCGGTTCCTGCGGCGGCACCGGGCTTAGAGTGAAGCGACGGTGCTCGGTTTGCGGGGGCCGCGGGGTTGTGGAGAGGGCTGAGAGGGTGAGGGTGGAGGTGCCGGCCGGGGTCTCCGACGGTGAAACAATTGTTCTGCGTGGAAGGGGTGTTTTCGACCCTGAGGCAGGCCGCAGAGGCGACCTTGTTGTACGCCTGCACGTAAACCCCGGCAGAAACTACCGCATGGACGGAGATAGGCTCATGATGTTTATTCCTGTATCGCCCAGCGAGGTTGCTGCGGGACGTGAGATAACTGTTCAGGGCTTCGACGGCCCGTTAAAGATAAAGGTCCGGCGGGAGATGCTTGAGAGGCCCGTTGTCTTCAGGGGGCGTGGGCTTCCGCGGAAAGGAGGGGGCCGCGGCGACCTTGAGGTGTTCCTACGGCTTACGCTGCCAGAGAATTTGAGCGGCGACTCTATGAGACACTACGCTGAGCTGTTGGGCCTCGAGTCTGCGTTAATGGATGAGGAGAGACGGCGTATCTTCAGCCGGTAGCTTCAACAACATGCATCAACGGATACTTCAGCTCTTTCACGTAGCCCATCCTCGCCCTAACCCTTGCAGAGCCGTATTCGACGACAACCTCCGCCTCAATGTTCTCAGGGGATATCGTGCCGTAACGGTAGAGCCGGGGCCTGCGAGGTATCCGCCGCAGCTTCACCTTCACCATTCTACGGTAGGGCTGGAGCATAAAGCTCTGAGCCAGCGCCTTCTCTATGTAGGGGGCGACCGTTGACGTAGCGGGAAGGCCAACCGCCGAATGCGTTAGGGCCCCAAGCGCTATGCCCGCCTCGAATATAGCCCTCTCACGGTCCGTGAAGCCCCTCGGAAAATACCTTCTGGCGATATCCTCAACTTTTCCCATAGTTAACACTTCCTTGTATGGTGATTAATTTCTGCTATGCTACAACAAACTTATCCAAAAACTGCAATATAAAAGTATAAGGATTCTCCTACCGTTTATTATTCTCCATCGAAGTTTATTCTTGGTTTGTCTTCTTTTCCGTTTTTCCTCCTAAAACCCTTTTTCCTTGTTTTTGTTCCGCAATAAGGGTATATGTCTGCGTCCTTGCAGGGTGTCATACACCTGACATAGAAACCTCTATTGTAATTAGGTCTGCTTATCTGTGGGGGGCAGTATGTCTTAAAACTTCCTTTAAACACCTTAAAGATAACCCTAATCCTTCCGTTTATGTCGTAAAGTTTACGTCACACCAAGGTTAGCCCTGAAACTATATGTGAACCGGTACCTCACCCCTCTCAGGAATGTTAAGCTCCTGAATGATTGCATTAGGGCTCTTAAGCCTTATAGACGATGAGCTGCTTCATCCTACTCCTGGGAAAGCCATGGTGGATGAAACCGTGGTGGCTCCTGCCCCCGGGAGCCCTGAAACAGCCTCGGCTTCGGCTGAGGGGGCGCGGGGTGAACGGACGCCTAGCCCCGCGGCAAGACAAGGCGCCCAAAGGGGGAAGGCGGTCATATACGCCGACGTTCATCGGACTAAAAAGCATGGTGAGGGCTTCAGGATTACCTTTACAGCCGACGGTATTGCATTCAAGCATGTGGACAGTTTCTTGGACTTGCCGGTGGAGGAAGGCGACATGGTGTTCGTGGACACACTGCCGTTACAACATACTGATGCGGTGATAGAGCTTCTCAGACGAGGTGTAGAGGTGTACTATCTGAGGCGGCTTACATTGATCGCTAAGAAACGTGAAGAAATTAGGTTGTCAAAGACGACCAAGAACGACATAAAAATATTGATGACGCTTGGGGCGAAATGGTTCAAGAGGGTTGATGAAAACTTTCTGGTGATGCGGAGGCTGGTGTCAGCATACAGGATGTTGTTAAAGACACACATAAGCTACACAAACCAATATAAAGCCATGTCGGAGACGGTGAGAAACAACCTGAGGCCGGTAATAAGGGCCCTAGAGGAGGAGATGGATGAGATGGCTGTGAAGATATCAGATGAGGCTGGTAGGAGATATTCGGCCTACAACAAGCTCGTAGCAGAGCTCGGTATAGGTGGAAACGTTGGTGCTGTAGAGGCTCTGGCTGAGATAGTTGCATACCTAGATCTGGATAAAGGCTTTAGGAAGACCGCCAATCTCTTCGGATTCTTTAAACCAATCCGTGGACGGAGGAAGATTTACGACGGAAGGTTGAGGCAGGCGTTGCAGAGGCTGACATGCGCGACAAACGGTATAACATCGTTTAAATTGACAGCAAAGCTGGAGAAGCAAACGCTTTTCAAGGTATGGAAGACATGCAAGGAGGAAACCCGGGGGAGGCTGGCCATACCGGCACAGGGATAAAACCCGGAGGCCGGTATGAGAGGTGATTTAACGCATACCTCGCTGTCGGGTATTGCGAAAGACTTTTAACGTCCGGCCTCCTTTCGGGTTTCCCAGATGTTGCTCGGTTGCGCCAGCCAAACCCCTTTCCCTCCCTTTTTTCCACCATTTTAAACATCTCAGTTTGTTAGATGGGTTTCTACATCCCTTTCATGAGTATTTCTGAGCCCATTAAAGTCTTTAGATGGCTGGACGCGGCCTCTCCATGGATGAGGTCGAACGGTTTCACACAGCCTACAGGGCTGCGCGGGCCGACCCATGCGATGAAAAAATCATAGCCCTGCTGGAGGCCTTGCTCCCCTTTTCACCCCCGGGTGTTGAGTGGGGTGTTGAGGTGGCTGATGTGGCCGGCACAACCTACATGCTTGAGGGGGGGAGGGCTGTGGCTGTAAGGCTCTCGCGGGACGAGTTCGGGCCGTTCATGCAGACATCGGTGGCCGAGATACCTCTGACATCTATACCCGCCGTAGGTCTTAAAGCCCTGCGGGATGTGGACGGATTTGTCAAACGCGTACTGGCCCACCTTTCCGAGTGGGCACGGAGGATGCCTCAGGGCAGCGGCCAGAGGATGCTTGTAGAGAGGCTGCTGGAAAGCTTCAGGGGCTGAGGGGGCTGTGGTTGACGAGGTTGTCTTGGAGGAGGTTGAGGGTGACTACATGTTCAAGGTTTTGCGGGGCAGAGCCCTCTGGAAAGGTGTTGCCGTACGTTTCGAGAGCGTTGTCTACCAGAGCGTCGGCGGCCCCAACGTCAGCGCATCAGTCCTTGAGGAGGATGTGGAGAAGCTTCTCGGGATGGGGTTTACGCGGGAGGATGTGGCTGGGCTGGAGCTAAGGCTGCAGCAGAAGATTTTAAACGGTGAGGTCAGGGTTGGAGGAGGTTAAGGAGGTTCTCGGCTTTCTGGCCAGGGTCTTCGAGGCGGGGAGGAATGGTTTATGGGAGGAGTTTGAAAGCCTCCACAGCCCGGGCTACACAAGGTTCAGCGACCTCCCGCCCTTCAGGCTCCAGAGCCGTGAAGAGGCCCTTAAGCTAAAGTTAAGCCTGCTCACGGAGCTGATAGACTTTGAGTACGAGTTCGTGGAGCCGAGGGTTGATTTCAGGGACGGGTTCGCGGTAGCCTCATTCATCCTCAGGTACAGGGGGATGGCGGTCAACGACTACGCCTTCGAGGGCCGACTTGTTGACAGCGTCGTCAGATGCACCGCAGTCCTCGAGAAAACAGGTGATGGATGGAGAATACTCCACGAACACCTCTCCCGCACACCTGAAGGTTTCTCACCATAACATTTCCTCCCGACCTACAGCCGATTTTGCTGTGAACCATAGATCCCGGCTAAAATTTTTTTCTTAAGCTGTTTGATATGTCGCGGGTTCGTTATTCCAAGCTCCTTAAACTCTCTATCCGCAGTCTCAACCAAATACATAAGCCTATCACGGTAGCTGGAAAGCGAGTATTTATCAACCAGAGACAGGTAGTGGTTCAACTCAATTTCAGAGTAGATTAGGAGAGCTAGGATGTCTATGCGGTCTTTAAGACCTTTAACGCTACCAGCTCTCTCTATCTCGGCTGTTTGCTTGAGAATGAGCAGTACCTCTGGGGTGGGGACTTTAAACCCCTCCAGAACACGTACGTTGGCCACTACGTCTTCTACCGGTATGCCCAGGTAAGAGAAATAGGGTACGTAGACATCGACCTCGACATCGTTTACCAGCAGCCCGTATTTCTTAAGTCTCTCGTTTTTCTTTAACGGAAGCTCCCTCCCCATCCGCCCTAACGTGCTGTAGTCAACTATGAGGTCTATGTCTTTTGATTTTAGGGCTTTCGTGTACAGGTATACGGCCCAGCCTCCCAGTAATATGAACTCGTATCTTTTCCTAAGTTCCTGCAGCACTTTCCAGCTTTTCTCGACTAACGCGTCATGCCAGAATTCCATCGTTGCCCCCGCCTACGGGAGTTTGCTGGAGGTGTTTCTCAAGCTTGGCAATGAATTCACGGGCGTACCATGTTCCTAGGTTCCACAGGTCTACGTATATCTGCGCGAGCGGTATCTTACTGAATTTTAAAAGGTGTTCATCGATTTTAAGGACTATGAGGTTCGGGCGTTCTGTGTACTGGGCTTCGCCGAATCTTTCCTCAAACTCTTCAGCAACACCATAAACCACTACTTCTCCATAGTCTGCGGGAACGTAGCCAAATCTGTGCTTGAAACCAGTGTAGGCGGTGAAAGAAGCTTTTGGTGGAACGATTCCTTCAATCTTCTCGACGGGCATGTCAACCCTGTTAAGATAAACCACATCGGCCCAAAGACGCCTAACATTGCACCAGAAAAGCAGTATTTTCCAAGCATCCAAGACCTCAAACCCCCTGGTATACATCTGTATAGCCCCCATCTGTTGGAGGGGTTTGAGCGCATGACTAACCAGGCCGGCTGAAACACCGCAGCTGGATGCGATTTCCCTCAACCTTAACCTGTAAACACCCACCTCATAAAAACGATGAAGTATCTCCCGGTATACACGTTCTTTTTTCCTCATGTTGTTTAATAAAAATTGAACAATATATAAGTTTTACATCGCCCCATATTAAACAATCTTTGATGATGGATGCTTCTTCTCTAGACAACACGTTTTTCACCTTATTAGGGTGACGACTTCAGGCGGTGTTTTACCGATGTCTATGTACCCTCTCACGGTTTTCTCAAGCTCGTATACGTGGATGAGGCCTGCGGGCGGGCCGTCGGGGCCGTAGGTTACTCCCAGGCCGCGTCTGTAGTAGAGCCTCTCGCCCTTTTTCCCGCAGCAGCTGTGCTCGAGGTATTGTTCGTCGCTTACCTGCTGTATCTCGAAGCATGGCTCTGCGCCCTCTCTGCAGACGAGGACTATCCAGTGCATGCTGGGTCTTGTTTCAGGCATCATGCCCTCGGTGGAGCCGAGTATCTCTGGCCCCCGGACACCTACTCTAATGTGGCCGCAAACTCTGCAACGCCACACGTCAACGACTTGGAGAAACTCTCTTAACCGGTAGATGTTCAGGGCTCCGTGGTAGATGTAGTCGTGGGCTGCGCAGGCCTCCATCCTCTTTCATCATAGGGCTGTTATGCTTTCATTTATGCATTCCCAGCTATTTGAAGGCCCACCCTGTCATGTTTGGAACTAGTATTCGATTGGATGGGTTTTCTCAAGCCTTCTCGTTACAGGGTTTACCTTAAATCCGAGAATCTCTAACGTTGTGTATCCAATTACTGTGGGTTCACCGTCCGCCGCTATAGTTACTGGTGCGATGTCCCTTACATCTTCGATCTCGATTTCAAGATTCCCCAACTCTCTTTCAATAAGCTCTCCAGTGGATAGTTGGACGAGAACCCTACGTCTGGCTTTCATTCCAACCTCCTCTGCTACGCTTCTTGGAACTTTAGTGAATGTCGCCCCAGTATCCACTAAAGAGGTAAGCTCTACACTACCTCTCGGGCCGAAAAATCTTACATTTGTTAAAACCTCACCCAATCCACTTTTTATCTCCTAATTTCTATTACATAAATTTCTATTGTTTCCATGTCGAAACACCCTTCACTAACCGTCTGAAGCCCTCCACTGCTCCTACCTTTCACTAGGAGGGCTTTAAATACATCCTGCCGGAGAGACCCGGCAATAAACATAAACAACAAACGTGAAAATGAGGGAAAAAATTAGGGGAAGGGGTTTGGCTGGCCATACCACGCAACATCTAGGAAACCCAAAAGGAGGCCGGCTGTCAATGTAATAGTCGCTTCACCTTAACGTGGTGAAGCGTCCAAAAGTTTTTCATACCGGCCTCTGGGTTTTATCCCTGTTGGGCCGGTATGGCCAGCCTCCCTTGGGTTTCCTCCCTGACTGTCTTCCAGACTCTATGTAGAGTCTCCTTTTCAAGCCTCGCTGTAAGTTGGAGTGGTCCGATTCTGTTTGCGGATACCGTCAGCCTTTGTAGCGCTTGTCTCAGCCTTCCGTTATAGATCTTCCACCTTCCGCGAACTGGTTTGAAGAGTCCGAAGAGGTTGGCGGTTTTTGTAAATCCTCTACCGTCAATATAGGGGATTATCTCGGCTAGAGCTTCCATGGCACTGGCGTTTCCCCGTATTTCCAACTCATCAACGACCCTGTTGTAGGCCGGGTATCTCTTACCGGCCTCCTCGGCTATCTGTTTTGCTAATGTCTCCATCTGCTGCTCTATGGCTTTTATGGCTGGTTTCAGCACACTCCTCTCATACTCCGACAAGGCTTTGGATTTGTTGAGTAGCTGTTGGCGGGATTTAAGCAGAGACCTGTAGCCAGCTATCATCCGGCGCATCACCAGGAAATCCTCTGTAACTCTACGGAACCATCTATCATCAATAGACATCAGAACCTTTATGTCGTTCTTAGCGCTCTTCGACAGCTTAAGTTCTTCCCGCTTCCTTGCAATCAATGGAAGTCTGCGGAGATAATAGACCTCTACTCCACGTCTAAGAAGCTCTATCACACCGTCAGTATGATGTAGCGGCAGAACGTCCACGAACACCCTATCTCCCGCATTTACAGGTATCTTCAGAAAGCTGTCAACATGTCTGAATGTAGTGCCATCGCTGGTGAAGGTTATCCTATAACCCTCACCGTTCCTTGCCTTTCTGTGGACATCACAGAAGAACGACTTCCCCCCTTGGACGCCTTGCCTTGTCGCGGGGCTAGGCGCCCGTTCGCCCCGCGCCCCCTCAGACATAACTGGGGTTGTTTCAGGGCTCCCGGGGGCAGGAGCCGCCATGGTATTTCCAACCATGGCTTTCCCGGGAGGTCCGGGCCGCGGAGCACCCATCCCCAGACAGGAGGAGATAGTCCTCCCTCCGGAGGCGGATGCTCCAGCGGAGGGGCCTCCTGTCGGGGATGGGTTGGGTTTTTAGGGGGTGTGTTGGGGCGGGTTCTTGACGGTGTCTGTGCATGGTCCGTCCTCATGGCTTGT
>OGCH01000237.1_pt1 | contig 32808 bp, 30 predicted proteins | sample 1570111 | NCBI WGS metagenome assembly OGCH01 (sample SAMN03436243, study PRJEB24508) | hot springs metagenome | biome: Desert Springs; feature: Hot Springs; material: Water | place: USA: Great Boiling Spring, Nevada | collected 2008-12-01 | depth 0 m m | reverse complement strand
CGCCGCTTCCCTCCCCGACGCCACCGCCCCGCCCCACCCCGACCCCAGAACCACCACCGACCCCGTCACCGACTCCCGCGCCAGCTCCTGCCCCGACCAATCCGCCTTCGCCCGCCGGGACACCGCGGATTATCGAGGGCTGGACGGAGTACCGCGACCCCGGTTATCTGCGCGTCCAAATCCCACCCAGTTGGCTCTTCGTCACCACGCCCGAAGCACCCGAGTACAACCTGCGCTCGTGTCACTGTTACTGGATGCTCATGAGCCAGCCGATGGTGCAGAACAGTCCCTCGGCCGAAGACGTCGCCAACTGGTTCGATAGCCTGGACCCCGATGATCTCGCACCGGGCGGTGTCCTCATCGAAATCCTCCGGGCAGACTCCGAGTACGCCCCGCCCGTCGAGTGGGGCGCTCCCTTCGGTCCGGTCGAATTCCGGCCAGGCTTTCCGGCGGACTACTATGACCTCGATCCGGCTGGACGCAAATGGGGATACCGCTATCGCGACGCGCAAGGACGGAGTTGGGTGATCGTCGTCAAGACGAACGACGTCCTCGCCGGAAGAAGCCCGGTGCTGATGGACATCGCGGCCATCCTGGAGACCATCGACCACCGCTGAGCTGCTGGAGACACCAACCGGCCCCCGTACCCCGCATCGTTGCCACTCGGCTCGTGGTCTTGGTCCACACCGTGGGAGGATGCCCTCCGTCGCCCGCTCCGCAACACCATCTCGACCGGCAGCGAACCAGCGCGGGTCCGGTCGCCGACGAGCCAATGGCCAGCCTGGTATGCTTGTTTCCCGGTAAACGGGGACGACGGTCGAGATCGCGGGAGAGATCCCATGCACATTCCTGACGGCTATATCAGCCCGGCAACGGCACTCGCCTATTGGGGAGGAGTCCTTCCCTTCTGGTACATCGCCACCCAACGCTTGCGTCGTCTGCTGGTCGGTCGCACGGTGCCTGCCCTGGCGCTCTTCTCGGCCTTCGTCTTCGTGGTGATGATGTTCAACGTTCCCCTCCCCGGTGGTACGACTGGCCACGCGGTCGGCAGTGTGCTCGCGGCGGTCGTGCTCGGCCCGTGGGCAGCGATCGTCGCCACTTCCGTCGCCTTGATCGTCCAAGCCTTGTTCTTCGGCGACGGTGGCATCCTGGCTATCGGCGCCAACTGCTTCATCCTCGGTGTCGTGATGCCATTGACCGGCTACGGAATCTACCGGCTGCTCGCCGGATCCAGTCCGCTGGAAAGCCGTCGCCGGGTCATCGCCGCTGCCGTGGCCGGCTACATCGGCATCAACATTGCTGCCCTGTTGGTCGGTCTCACGCTCGGTATCCAGCCACTCCTCTGGAGCGAAAACGGTCGGGCCCTGTACAGCCCCTACGGTCTGGAAGTCGCGGTTCCTGCGATGCTCATCCCGCATCTCACCGTAGCTGGACTCGCCGAGGCGATCGTCACGGCCGCAGGACTCGCACTGGTACGCCGGCTCTCTCCGGACCTCTTGGCGAGCATCCCCTCCCAGGCTCCGACACCAGCGCGAAAGCGGTCGCTCGTGTTGCTCATCGCTGCTGTCCTCGTCTTGCTCACGCCACTCGGCCTGCTCGCCTCCGGTGCCGCTTGGGGCGAGTGGTCGGCTGAAGAACTGGAGCAACTGGTCGGCTACGTGCCCAGCGGTCTCGCTCGATGGGAAGGCTGGTGGCGCGCTCCTCTCCCCGATTACAGCCTGCCGTGGATGCCGGAAAGCGCGTCGTTCTCGGAACAGGCACTGGCCTATGTGCTGTCCGCGATCGTTGGCATCGGGTTGGTCAGTGCCCTGATCTTCGGTCTGCGTCTCCTGCTCCAGCCGCGCTCGGCGGACGATCGGTCCACGGCCTCCGCGCGCTAGCATCGATGGTGTCGTATGGCCCACCGCAGCTTTCTGGAAAAGACACTCGCTGACCTCGCCAGCACGATCGAGCACACGGTCTACGCCGAGGCGCTGACCCGTCGTGCAGGGCTCCTCCAAGGGCTCGACGCGCGCGTCAAGGTTCTCTTGCTCGGCTTCACGCTCGTCGTGGCGGCGAGCCTTCGAACCATTCCGATGCAGCTCGCCCTTCTGGTTCTACTTAGCGTCTCTCTCGCCACCAGCCGCATACCAGCATCGATCATGGTCCGTCTCGGCCTCGGTCTGCCGGTCTTTACGCTGCTCGTCGCTGCCCCAGCGCTCGTCCTCCTACCTGGACCGCCCCTCGTGCACCTGCCGTTCGGCCTGACCATCAGCACGACCGGTGCCCTGAGCGTGCTGACGCTCCTGCTCCGCGTCGCTGCCTCGGTTTTCGCTGCCGCCGCACTCGTGCTGACCACGCGATGGTCGGATCTGCTCGCCGCACTGCGCGCCCTTCGCGTTCCGCTGGTTTTCGTCGTGGTGCTGGCGATGGCCTACCGTTACGTCTTCGTGCTCCTCGACCTCGTGCAGGATCTCATCCTCGCTCGCCGCAGCCGCACCTTGTCAGCCCTCCCCGGTCCTGAACAGCGACGCTGGTTGGCCACGGCACTCGCCGTCCTCTTGCAACGCAGCCTCCGGACCAGCGAACAGGTCTACCAAGCGATGACTGCTCGAGGCTTCCGCGGCGAACCGCGCACCCTGCGTCTCCGCGCTCTGACTGAAGCGGACTGGTTCACCCTCTCGGTCGGCTCCGCTGCCTGCGCCGCACTCTGGTTGATCGATCTGGCTCACCCATGAGGACTGTGTTCGATCTCCACCGCGTGAGTTACGCCTACCACGGTCGCATCCCCGCACTCGTCGAGGTCGATCTGACGATCGCTGCGGGCGAAGCCCTGGTCGTACTGGGCCCGAACGGTTCCGGCAAATCGACACTTCTCAAAATCTTGGATGGTCTGTATCGACCCTCCAGCGGGCAGATTTTCGCCTTCGGTCGCGACATCACGTCAGCTGCTGACGATCCCGAACTCGGTTACTGGCTCCACCAACGCGTCGGACTCGTCTTCCAAGAACCGGATGTCCAGCTCTTTTCACCGACCGTCTTCGACGATGTCGCCTTTGGACCCCTTCAGCTCGGTTGGTCACCGGACCGTGTGCGCGACGCGGTCCAGCGCGTCCTGGCCGAACTCGCTCTCGAGCACCTGGCTGACCGCGCTCCCTTCGAGTTGAGCGGTGGGGAGAAGAAGCGCGTCGCCCTGGCGACCGTGCTCGTGATGGAGCCGGAAGTGATCCTGCTCGATGAGCCGACCGCCAACTTGGATCCGCGAAGTCGTGCGCAGCTGATCGAGCTGCTCGCTCGCTTGCACGCGCGCGGACACACGCTGGTCATCGCCACGCACGAACTGGATCTCGCCGCCGCACTCGGCACACGGCTGGTCGTTTTTGGGGAACGCGAGCACCGACCCATCGCTGAGGGGTCGCCAGCTCAGCTGCTCGCCGATCGAGAACTCCTCCTGGCCGCCAACCTAGTCCACGAACACCCGCACTGGCACGGGTCGTTCCGACACACGCATCCACACTGGCACGACCTCGAGCATCAGCACGATCACGACTGAGCGAAACGGGCCGGTCTCCCCTGTTCGGGAGACCGGCCCGCTCGAAACCGCGCGCTCGTCGATGTCAGGCCGCGCTGGCCAGCAAGCGCAGGTCGGAGTTGCGCAGCTTCTGCAGCGCCTCCTTCTCGACCTGGCGGACACGCTCGCGGCTGATCTTCAGCGCATCGGCGATTTCCGCCAAGGTGCGCGGCTGCTCGCCGTCCAAACCGAAGCGCATCATCAGGACGGTGCGCTCGCGCTCGGTCAGCTGCTCCAAGCTGCGGCGGATCTGCTCGCGGATCGCATTGGTCAACGCTTCCTCGACCACATCGTCGCTCCGGGGGTCCGGCAAGAGATCACCGATCGAGCTCTCGCCATCCTCACCGATCGGCTTGTCGAGCGAGGACGTTCGCGGAATCTGCGTCCGGGCCTGCTCGATCCGCGCCACATCGATGCCCAACAGTTCCGCCAGTTCCTCGTTCGTCGCTGGTCGACCCTTCTGCTGCTCGATCTGTGCCTCCGCGCGTCGGATCTTGGCGATCAAGTCATGCATGTGGACCGGAACCCGGATCGTTCGGCTCAAGTTGGCCACGGCACGCCCGATCGCCTGGCGGATCCAGAAGGTCGCATAGGTGCTGAAGCGGTAACCCAGTTCCGGATCGTACCGCTCCACCGCCGTCATCAGACCGATGTTCCCCTCCTGGATCAGATCGATCAGCGGCAGTTCACTCGAGCGGTATCGCTTGGCGATCGAGACCACCAGGCGCAAGTTGTGCCGGATCAGCTTCTCGCGCGCTTCCTGCCCCTTGCGCACGAGCTCGCGCAGCTCAGGAGTGTCTTCACCGGCCTCGATCCGCTTGCGAGCCGCCAAACCAGCCCGGACTGCCCGCGAGTACTCGATCTCTTCCTGGTGGGTCAGCAACCGGTGACCCCCCACCTCGCGGAAATACCGGTACACTGCATCGTTGGCCGCCTGGTCGATCAGATCGTCGGATTCTTCGATCTCCTCGATCTCCTCGACTTCCTCCAGCCCCTCCGACGCGATCAGTTCCTCGAGCTCCAGCAGTTCCTGCAGTTCACGTTCCGTCATGGGTCTCTCGTACCTCCGCTGTTCGGACGCGTCGTACGGACACCGCACGACGTCGTTTCGAAACCTACATATACTAGCACACACCGTACGCCATCGTCAAGGTCATCCCTGCTGCCCGGGCCAGCGGCCGAGCGTGACCCGAACGGTCTGCTCGCGTCCATCGCGCAACACCGTCAGCTCGACCGTGTCGCCCGGCTGATGTGCGCCGATCCGAGCCGCCAGCTCCTGCATCCCCGCAACGGGGTGACCATCCATCGCCACGATCACGTCGCCCAGCTGGCTGATGTCCAGTCCGCTCGCCTGCGCCGGCCGCAGTCCAGCCCGTGCCGCTGGACTTCCTGGCACCACGCTCAGGACGATGACCCCACGGTCGACCGACAGACCGAACCGGCGCGCCTGCTCCGCGTCGAGATCGGTCCCGCTGATGCCCAGCCATGCAGGCTGAAGTTGTGCACCTTGCTCGAGCTGCGGGAGAACCCGCTTCACCGTGTTGCTCGGAACGGCGAAGCCGATACCGACGTTGCCCCGTATCGGGCTCTCGATCATGATGTTGATGCCGATAACCTCGCCTTGGGCATCGAAGAGCGGCCCACCGCTGTTGCCGGGGTTGATCGGTGCATCGGTCTGGATCAGTCCCGTCCGCAACCGATCGCCCGGTGGGTTCCAGCTCCGGTTCACCGCACTGACGATCCCTTGGGTGACCGTGCCGGAGAGACCGAAGGGGCTGCCGATCGCGACCACCACGTCGCCGACTTGGACGCGGTCGGAGTCGCCGAGCACCGCCACCGGTACCCCCTCGGGAAGGCGGTCGACCCGAAGCAAGGCGATGTCGTTCGCCTCGTCGGTCCCCAGTACCTGCGCTGTAACACGCTCGCCGGTCGCGAAGCGCACTTGCACCGTGCTCGCTCCCTCTACCACATGAGCAGCCGTGACGATGAGCCCCCGTTGGTGGATCACGACACCCGTGCCAGCGCCTCGCTGGTCGAAGAAGCCGCTGGATGCTCGTGCGATCACATCGACGACGGCTTTCCCATACCGTTGGTACACCTGCCCTGCGACCGTCCTTGCCTGCACCTCGGCGACCGGTTGAGCCTGCGTTTCGGCCGGAGCAAGGATCGGACTCGAGACCACCGACGGACCGGCTTCCCGTTCGCCCGCGAGCGAGGTCCCCGCCAGGCCCCCGATCGCACCGGCTATCAGGAATCCGATCACGACCAAGAGCGGTACGATCTTCCGCTGAATCGAACTCGTCTGCTCCATCGCGTATCCTCCAGCACATCCTGCACCGCACACACCGGTGCTTCCGCTCAGAGCCTACCGGCGGCGGATCAAAATCAAGCAAGATCGAGCTGAGAATCTCCTGAGAATCCTCGGTGACGCCTACGCGGGAGACACGAGACTGGGTGCAGCCCGGGCTTCGCCCTCCGCGCTCGCTGGTTCGACCGGCAGCAACACCGTGAAGACGCTCCCTTCGCCCGGTCGACTCACCACGCGGATTTCGCCGCGCATCGCCTCCACCAGCGATTTCGCGATCGCGAGCCCCAAACCGGTCCCCTCACCACGACGGGCACTGTCGCCGCGGAAGAAGCGCTCGAAGATGTGCGGCATGATCGCTGGATCGATGCCGATCCCCGTGTCGCGGACCGCGATACCCGCGCGACCCTGCTCCACGACGACCGTTGCCTCCACCATGCCGTCCTCCGGCGTGTACTTCAACGCGTTGTCCAGGAGAATCAACAGAACCTGATAGAGGAGATCCCGGTCAGCCCGCACGACGACGTCACGCTCCGCTCGCGCCTTGGCGACCGGTCGCGGTCGCAAGAGTTGCGCTTGCCGCACCGCATCCTCCAAGAGCGACCCCAGCTGCACCGGCTCCAGTCGCGGGCGGAGACCAGCATCGGCTCTCGCCAGCGTCAAGAGTTCGCGGACCAGCCGAATCATCCGTTCGATCTCCGCCGCCACGTCCGCCAGGATGGCTCGTTTTTCCTCGAGAGGAAGCGGTGGCTCCCGTTGCAAGAGCTCGACGTTCCCCCGTAACGTGGTCAACGGCGTCCGCAGCTCGTGAGAGGCATCCGCCACGAACCGGCGCTGTGCTTGCAGGGCATGCTCGACTTGCTGATAGGCCGCCTGGAGCTCGGTGAGCATCTCGTTGAGGGTCGTCACCAGTGCGCCGATCTCGTCGTTCGGCCCGTCGTAGTCCACCCGCCGGCTGAAGTCACGCGCCTTCCCAATTTCCCGAGCAGTCTGGGTGATCCGGTTGATCGGCCGCAGGCTCGCGCCGGCCAATACCCAGCCGGCAAAAAATGCGGTGATCGTCGACACCACAGTGCCGACCGTCAAGTACCGGCGCAGCATCGCGAGTGCTTGATCGAGATCAGCGAGCGGTCGCGCTACCTGCAGGATGCCGACCGGCTGGCCATTGGCCGTGACTGTCCGACTGTACACGAGCAAGCGCCCATTCTCGGTCCGCACGAGCTCCAACCAGCCACTCGCCTGTCCGTTCCTCAGGGCCGTCAGCCCTTGGCTGCTGAGCGGCAATTCGTATCCGTTCAAGTTGATCGAACGCGAGATCACCTGCCCGGAAAGATCGCGCGTCTGCACGAATGTCTGCGGTATCGCTACTTTGCCCTGCGGCGTCCGAATCACCGTCAAGCGAAACTCGCCTTGCGCGACGATCTGAGCTGCTTCCTCCGCCAGTGCTCGCTGTTGCCACTGCAGACTGAAGCGGGCGACCAGCACGTACAGCACGACGCCGAAGATGACCAGCGTGCAGACCAAGATGCCACTGTAGAGCAGCGTCAAGCGCAGCCGGATCGACATGCCTCAGGGCTCCCGCAACACATAGCCCACACCACGAACGGTATGGATCAGTCGAGGCTCCCCGCCTGCCTCCAGCTTCTGTCGGAGATAGCCGATGTAGACATCGAGCACGCTATCGTATCCGTCGAAGTCGTGTCCCCACACCGCGAGCAGGATCTGATTCCGTGTCAACACGCGCCGAGGATGCCGCATGAAGTACGAGAGCAGATCGAACTCGCGCGGACTCAAGCGGAACGAGCGGTCACCGCGCCGCGTCTCCCGCGTGACCGGGTCCAAGACCAGGTCGGCGAAGACGAGCGGCTTCTCGTCGTCTCCCGGTTCGACCCGGCGCAAAAGAGCCCGAATTCGCGCCAGAAGCTCAGCTGGTGCGAACGGCTTGACCAGATAGTCGTCCGCTCCGCTGTCCAACCCCAGCACGCGGTCTTCCACTGCATCCCGCGCCGTCAGCATCAAGATCGGCGTCCCATCACCGGCCGCCCGCAAGCGCTGGACCACCGCCAACCCGTCCAGGCCCGGCAACAACCAGTCGAGCACGATCAGATCCGGTCGCCGCTCCGCCACGAGGCGCAACGCGTCATCGCCCGACTGTGCCACGCTCACCGTGAAACCCTCGTACGACAGCGTTCGCCGCAACATCTCCACCAGTCGCGTGTCGTCATCCACCACCAGCACGTGTGTCATCGCCGCGACCCCGATTCCAGCCGACCTCCATCGCTCGTTTCGCATCCTACCACGGCGTTCTGTCCACTCGCCCGATTCTCAGCGAACTCTTACTGGACTCTTGCTCGCCTCTCAGGCTGGTCGATTACGCTCCTACGCGGGAGGAACGACGTGCGGACGCGGTATCGAGTCCAAGGGTCATACGGAGCGACGACGATCATCGCAACGATCGCCGTGCTGTTGCTCGCTGCCTGTGGAGGGAGCGCTGCCCCTACAGCGACTCCGGTCCCCTCACCCACGCCGATGCCGACAGTCGCGCGCCTGGCCCCTACCGGCACGCCGACAGGTGTACTTACCGCCAGCCCCACCCCGACGCTCGCAACGGCGCCGACGCCAGCTACTGGTAGCCAGGCAGGAGCAGGCCTCATCCTCCGCATCGTGCCCGAGCAGAGTGAGGCCCGCTACCGTGTGCGCGAGCAACTGCTGGGCCGATCCCTGCCCAACGACGCGGTGGGCAGCACACAAGCGATCGAGGGACGGATCGTGATCACAGCCGACGGAGCCATCGACAGCGCGCAGTCGCACGTGGCGGTCGATCTCACGACACTGCGGAGCGACGAGGCGCGTCGCGACAACTACATCAAGCAGAACACGCTCGAGGTCGCTCGTTTCCCCAAGGCGGAATTTCAGCCCACCGCTGCCCGTGGTCTCCCATGGCCGCTGCCACCGAGCGGGGAATTCAGCTTCCAGTTGGAGGGAGATCTCACGATCCACGGGACAACCAAGCCCGTCGTCTGGGACGTTCGTGCAACCGTCGACGGGTCACGCATCACCGGGACCGCGACCACGACGGTGACGTTCGCCGACTTCGGCCTGACGCAACCGCGTGTGCCGATCGTCCTGAGCGTGGAGGAGACGATTACCTTGGAGCTTGACTTCACGGTCGAACCGGAGTCATGAAGCGGCCGGCACGATTGACGAGACGCCTGCTGCTTCTCCACTGTCTCGGGGTCGCGGCAGCGTGCCGCAACCGAGCCAACCAAACGCAAACTCCCAGCCTGCCCTCTCCCACCTCCTCTCTCGGGCCGGGGTCGACGGTTACCACCGAACCCCGGCCCTCCCCTTCTCTCCAGCCAACGCCGAGCATCACATCGACTGCGACACCGTCATTCCAGCCGTCGCCGAGCCCCACGCTCCTACCGTCACCCGCACCGCACCCCCTTGCGGCGTACACCATCGAAGGCCTCCGGGCCCGCCGGTATCGGGGCGGCCAGATCGAACTCCTCCGAACCGTCGCCGAGACTGACGCCTACACCTACTTCCATATCCGTTATCCCTCCGATGGGCTGCGCATCACCGGTGGCCTGCACCGCCCCCACGGTCCGGGACCATTTCCGGTCGTCATTCTCTGTCACGGGTACATCCCGCCGGACCAGTACTGGACCGGTGCCGACACCATCCAAGCGGCCGATGCGCTGGCTCGTCGCGGCTACCTTTGCCTCGCTCCCGACTTTCGCGGTTGGGGTGGTTCCGATGCCGGCCCCAACTATTTCCGGACCGGCATCGTCATCGATACCTTGGAGCTGATCAGCTCTCTCTCTTCTCTCCCTGAAGCTGATCCGTCGCGCGTCGGTCTCTGGGGACACAGCATGGGCGGCGGGCTCGTCGCCAAGGCGATTTGCATCGACGACCGGATCCGCGCCGCTGTCCTGTACGCGCCGGTGAGCGGATGGGATCTCGATAATTTCAGCAAGTGGGGGATCGGGCTGCGCCCCGACGATCCGCTGGGGCCGCTTTACGCGCAAGCGGCACAGGACGAAACTTTTTTGCGATCGACCTCGCCGCTCTTTCACTTTCACTTCGTCAACTGCCCCGTCCAGATCCACGTCGGTACTGCCGATACCGTGACACCCCCCGAATGGTCGCGCGCCATTCGCGACAGCTTGCTCCTCGCCGGTAAACGAGTGGAGTACTTCGAGTATCCCGGCGAAGGACACGCCTTCTCTCCTCCCGCGTGGCGACAGTTCATCGAGCGCATCGTTCTCTTCTACGATCGCACCTTCCGCGCGCTCTGAGCACGCCCTCCGGTATACTCGCCTTCGTCAGCAGGGAGTCGGACGATGCATCTGAGCGAGACGTATCGTCGTATAGTCCAATGCGGCGGGGTCGTTCGCCGGGCGAACGAAACCGCTGAGCTGGAAGCCTGCAGCGACGAAGCGCTCGTCCGGCGCGTTGCCGACGGCGATACCCGCGCCTTCGAGCTGCTCTACGATCGGTACGCTCGGCCGGTCTTTTCGCTCGCCTGCCGCATGCTGGGCGATCCCAGCGAGGCTGAGGAGCTGCTGCAGGAGACCTTCTTGCGGTTTTGGCAGCAGGCATCACGGTTCGAGGCACGACGCGGCTCGTTCGGAAGCTGGCTCATGAGTATCGCCCACAACCTCGCCATCGACGCCCTCCGCTCTCGCCGGCGCCGCCCACAACGGGCGGATTTCGTGGACCTGACCACGCTCCCCCTGCACGAGATCGACCTGGCGGCGTCGGCCCATGAAGCCGCAGAAGCCAGCGAGCTCCGCGACCGGGTGCGCCGAGCGATGGCGCAACTTCCCGAACCCCAGCGCCTGGCGATCGAACTCGCCTATTACGCTGGCCTCACCCACAGCGAAATCGCGGCGGTCTTGGGTGAACCGATCGGCACCGTCAAGACGCGCTTACGGCTGGGAATGCAGAAGTTACAGCAGCTCCTGCGCGAGCAGCCAGCGGAGCGTGCACCATGAGCGAGCCAGCACCACAGGTCGCGAACTGTCCGGACGATCTCCTTCCCGGCTACGCGCTCGGCGTCCTCGACCCCGAAGAATGGGAGTTGGTCGAGCAGCATCTCGCTCGCTGCGCGCGCTGTCGCGCCCTCACCGCCGAACTCCGTGCGACGGCACAGCTGCTCGCCTTCGCTCCCGCCCCTCAACCGGTCCCCGCTCGGGCGCGCCGTCGGCTGCGCGCCGAGCTTCGCCTCCGGCAGCCTGCCCCGAGCCTCGTCGCGTGGTTGCGACGCCCTGCCTGGCTCCTCGCGACCGCCGCGACCGTCGTCGCTGCGCTCTTCGGCTGGCAGCTTCTCCAGCAGCAACAAGTCGCCCAACAGCGTGCCCAACTCGCCAGCCAAGCTGACTCGCAGCGACGCGCGGTCGTCCAGCTCCTCGCCCAGCGCGACGGCCTCTTGATCCGCCTTCAGGGACACGGAGCCGCCCGCGACGCCCATGGCGCGATCATTCTCGATCCGTCCAGCAATACCGCGCTGATCGCCGTCGAGCGGTTACCCCGCCCAGCCCCCGGTCAAGCCTACGTGGTTTGGCTCGTCCGCGGGGAGGAGTATCGTCAGGCGGGTATCCTGCCGATCGACGAACATGGCCATGCCGAACTGTTCCTCTCCCCACGCGAGCCGCTCCGCCTCTACGACGCACTCGCGATCACGCTCGAGAACAGCGCGCAGGCGACCAGCCCCAACGGCCAGCCAGTCGCTGTCGCCTCGCTCGATTAGATCACAATCTCCCCGTCCTTCATGAACAACTGGCCATCGACCCACACTTCGCTGTCTCGCCGCAGATCGCAAATCATGTCCCAATGCACCGCCGAGCGGTTACGACTTCCGGTTTCGGGATAGCCAGCGCCGATGGCTAAGTGGAGCGTTCCCCCGATCTTTTCATCGAACAAAATGTTCCCAGTGAAGCGGGTAATCGATCGGTTGAGCCCAAAGGCGAACTCGCCGACGAAGCGTGCCCCTTCATCAGTTTCCAGCATGCGATGCAGGAACGCTTCGTTCCGTGCCGCCGTCGCTTTGACGACTCGACCCCCTTCGAACCAGAGCCGGATATCCTCGACCTGCCGCCCCTGCACCATCGACGGATAACTGAAGCGGATCGTCCCCTCCACGGAATCCTCGACCGGCCCAGTGAAGATCTCGCCGTCGGGGAAGTTCTTTCGTCCATCGGCATTGACGAAGCGTCGTCCAGCGATCGACAAGCGGAGATCGGTATCGGGCGCCCGCACGTGAATTTCCCGCTTGTCTGCGAGCCAGTCGATGATACGCGCTTGCTCGCGCGACTGCTCCCGCCAAGCCGTTACCGGGTCGTCCCGATCGAGGAAGCCGGCCCGCAAGACGAACTCTTCGTATTCGGCGAGCGCCATTTCCGCGTCCTGCGCATATGCCTCGGTCGGGTAAAGCGTCACGCACCAGGCCAGCTTCCCAGCAGCTGCCCGCTCGAGGTAGGTCTGACGCAGTTCCGTCCGTGCTCGTTGGTGCAGCTGCTGGCGAGCCGGATCGACCCCGGTCAATGCCTTGGTGTTGCTCTCGCTCAGGATACGCAAGAGCGCGTCAGCCTGCTCCGGCCCCAGTCGCTCGTCCGGCGAGACGAACGCGAGTTGCTGGTCGTTCGCCACCCGGAACATGATTTCGGCGAGTCCCGGCAGAGCGACCTGGACGACCGGATGAGCGCCCCGTTCCAGCACGAGGCGATAGACCTCGCGGATCAACGGAGCAGCCAGCGGCGTTCCCCCGATCACGACGAGCTGTTCTGGTTGCACCGCGAGCGAGTAGTCGACGAGCACTCGTGCCCATTTCGCGATCCGCGGATCAGCCATCGCGCGCCTCCTTCCACCTGCGCATCCTACAATCCTTGGAGGCTCCGTGTCTCCACTCGTGCGAATGTCCCCCTGCACCATGCATCGAACCTGCACGATGCGGTCACCAAGGTGCACTGATTTCCGCAGTCGCAGGCTTGCACTCGAAGCAGTGGCCGATTCGGTACTTTCGGCCCTATGACTCGTTGCACGACCGATCGTATGTTCTCCTCGAAGGAGACACCAGCACTGCTGGAGGTCGGTCGTGCGCCTAGTCCATCCTGCCACTCGCTCGTGTGGTTGGCGCAAAGCATCGCCTGGTCAGGTCTTGCTCCTCCTCGCGCTAGTCCTTTTCCTCTTGCTGGGCTTCAGTGCGCTGGCCGTCGACGTTGCCCACGCCTATGCCGAGCGCCGTCTCCTGCAGAATGCCGTCGATGCTGCGGCACTCGCCGGGGCACGGGCCCTTTTCGACGGGCGTTCACCGAGCGAAGCGCGGACAGCAGCCCAGCAGGCACTCGATCGCAATCTGTCTGCCAACCATGACCCTGGCGAAGGCCTGACTCTTACGCAGTTCGATGTCCAGGTCGATTCCGCGACGCGGACAGTCCGCGTCAGTGCGCAGGCGGCGATCGAGCCCTTCTTCCTCGGAGCTTTCTATCGGGGCCCCTGGGAAACGAACGCGAACGCAGTGGCTCGCGTCGGCCAACAACCGACCGATTATGCTTTCCTCGCGCTCGAGCGCGATAATCCTTCTACCGTCAATCTGATCGGTAACGTGAGCGTGCGCATCGTCGGTGGCAGCGCCATGTCCAACGGCGGCATGCGGTGCGTGGGAAACGGCATCTTCCACGCCGATGGCACGGTCGATGCAGCACTGACCTTTTCCCAAACCGGTAACTGCCGATTCCAAGCTGGGCAAGGGGTTCGGAGCGGGCTGAGTCCGGTCGACGACCCGCTCGCCGCGATGCCGGAACCGCCTCGACCGACCATCCCCGATCCCCCTGGGGGCCCAACGGTGACGTGCTCCTCCAGCGGCAACACCATGACGTGCCCACCAGGACGGTATACGAGCGCCATTAGCTACAGCGGAAACGGGACGCTCTCTTTTCCTGGCGGAAACTACCAATTCGATCGCTCCGTCAGCTTCTCAGGAAACGGATCGATCGTCCTCGGCCCTGGCTTCTACTATTTCGACGACGGCTTTTCGATAGACGGGAACGCTTCGGTCATCATGAGCCCCGGTACCTATGTCTTCCAGGGATCGGCATTCTCGCTCGGTGGGAACGTCCGCCTGACGCTCCAGGGACAACCGACCTCGTGTGCGAGTGCCGGTCAGGAGTTTCGCTTGTACTTCGACCGGAGCTCCTTCGCTGTTCGGGGCAACTTCGGCCTGGTCGACGTCCTCCCCTGCGACGTCCTCGTCTATCTCCGGAACTCCGACTTCGCGCTCACCGGCAACACCGACTCCAATATTCCTCCAGGTCTTTATTACTTCGATAGGGGAACGTTCCGCCTCCAGGGTAACCAGACGGTCACCGGTCGCGACGTCCTCTTCTACTTCGGGCCAGGCTCAGCGTTCGACGTCGTCGGGAACACCCGTTATCTGCTCAGCGGCGTAACTGACCCACGCTCGCTTCCCTATCCCGGTATGCAGCCTGGTCTCGTCCTCTTCCAAGCCCGCGGGAATACCGCCACGCTGCGCATGGTCGGAAACAGCGGCGCACGTGTGGAGGGGATTCTCTACCTGCCCAATGGCACGCTCGATCTCCGCGGGAACGCCTCCGGGACCTGGGCACGGGGCCAGCTGATCGTGAACCGTTTCACGACCAATGGCAATACCGACATCCGCATCGAGCGGGTCGAACACGTGGTGATCACCCGGCCGACCGTCTGGCTCGTCGAGTAGTACTACGCGCCCTGTCATCCCTCTCGCAGACCGAGACGAAAAGCTCTACCACACCCGCCCACTGTTTGTCGATGCTGCAACTGGGCACGGAGTGCACCGGGAGCGTCGCAGCATGGTCGAACAGCGTCTGCGCCAACCCGGTCAGTCGCTGGTCGAGTTCGCACTCGGCCTCCTCGTGTTGCTGCTTGTCCTCGCTGCCGTCGTCGACTACGGTCGGCTCCTCTACGCCGGTATCGCCCTGACCAATGTGGCGCGGGAGGGCGCGCACTACGGCTCCCTCTCGTCTGCCAACGCCACCGACACGAACGGCATCCGCACCGCTGCGCTCGCCGAATACCGAGCGACCGGCCTCCCTCTGCTCTTCGGTAACCAACCCACGATCACCACCAGTGTCACCTTCCAGAACGGGAAGCCGGACGCTGTCCGCGTGACTGCCACGCTCACCGTTCGCACCTTGCTCCCTGTTCCGTTGCCCGTAACCGGCGATCGACTGAGCGACCAGCTGGTCATCCGCCGGATCGCCGAGATGCGAGTGTTGCCATGATGCGCCGATCGCTTCGCGGCCAGAACGTCGTCGAGTTCGCCCTCGTTGCCCCGCTCCTTTTTCTCTTCATCTTCGGCATCATCGAGTTCGGTTGGGCGTTCTACGTCTACAGCGAGCTCACCAACGCAGCCCGCGAGGGCGCACGCTTCGCTGCTGTCCACGGCGAACTCTGCGCACAGCATCCGCCCTGTCAGCCGGCAACCGCCGCGAGTGTCCGCGCTCACCTTTTGCCACGTCTCTCGATCCCTGATGCGGATCAGGTAACCGTGCAGCTCGACGGCTCCCTGACCCCCGGCGAGCACGTCACCGTCGAACTCGCCTACCCGTTCCGTCCGCTCGTCGGCTTCGTGATACCCAGCGCCGGTCTCACCATGCGCACCAGCAGCACCATGATCGTTCACTACTGAGGAGGACGCCATGCGTCGCGCAGCTCGCGCTCAAGCACTCCCGCTCCTCGCGCTCCTGCTCCTCCCCATGCTCGGCTTCGCTGCCCTCGCCACCGATGCCGCCTACCTCTATGCCCAGCGACGACTCACACAGAATGCGGCCGATGCAGCAGCCCTCGCCGGTGCCCGCGAGCTGATCGTGCGGGCTGCGACCGATAGCCAGGTCGTCCTCGCCGCGACGACGTACGCCGTGGCCAATGGCTTTCCCGCTCCGGTTCCTTCCGACTCGATCTCCATCGTCCGGCCCGATACCGTGCGCGTCAGGCTCGAGCGGACAGTGTCGCTCTTCTTTCTTCCCGTTTTGGGCACCGACTCGCTGCGTATCGCTGCCCGGGCGACTGCCCGCATCGCTCAGGCCCCTGGTGAGTACGCGCTGCTCGCGCTCGAGGACCTGATCACCGACCCAGGCATCTATGCCAATGGAACGACCGATATCTATGTCCTCGGGCGAGGGCCCAGCGGACGCGGCGCCAGCGTTCGCTCCAACGCCGCCATCGATACGCGGGGCACGGTCACCTTCATCGTCGATGGCTGTATCGATGCCGCTGGCGTGATCAACCAGAACGGCACCTGGCGATATGATTGTCTCAACGCGGAGTTGGGCGATTATGTCCCCGATCCCCTCGCCGACCTCGTGTCAGCGCCACCGCTCAGCGCGCTCGGCTACGAGTGGCGACCCGATTGCACCGGTTACACAGGACCTCTCGAGTGTCGGCCGCTCCCACCCTGCGCGGAAACCGTCACCCTCGGCCCTGGCCTCTATCGTGGACTGCAGCTTCCCCGCGACCTCCCCCGTGCGAGCGGAGGTGGATCGTGCAACCAGGCACGCATCGTCAAGTTCACCGCCGACCCAAGCGTGGTCCCGGTCGTGTACCTCGACAACACGACGCTCCAGCTCGGCAATACCAACACCCGGCTCGAAACACACGGTGTTCTCCTCTACGTGACCGGCACAGGCAACCTCATCGATCCGAAAAACGGTGAACTGCACCTCGAGGCACCGCAGTCGACTCCGTATCCCGGTGGCCTCGCGGGCATGGCCGTCTGGATCGCCAACTGCTCGCTCTTCGACAGCCAGGGTAACGGCGAGTTCTACGTGCGTGGACTCTTCTACGCGCCCTGCTCGCAAGTCACCATGCACGGCAATCCCTACGGAACCGCGATCGATGGTCAAGTCATCGTCCGCGACCTGACGATCAAGGGGACATCCGATTTCCGCGTCCAGTATCACAAGTACGTGGACACGTACCGCAATACGGTCGTGCTCGTTCCCAACCAGCCGGATAGCGAGTGACGCCCCCCTCGCGGCGCACACGACCGATCCCCGGCAAGCGAACGCATGCTCTGGCCGGTCCAGCCCTGCAGTCCGTGACTCAGCGCATACTGTTGTCTCCCGCCTTCGCGACACCGAGCGAGGCAATGACCACTGCACCGAACTCACGCACCGGATTCACTCGTGCTTCTCGTGGGCAGCGAACAGCTTCCGAAATCTGCAAGAACATACGACCGCGCCCCTGCCACTTGGGACTGAGCGAAGCACGAGCGCTGGGACGGCCGAGGATCAGTCCTCGCTTTCTTCTCGTCCCTCCTTCAGCCGGGCGATGAAGTCGTCGATCGGGATAGCGGGCATCGTCATCAGCTTGACCGTCCCACGCGCTCCGAGCTCCACCGAGACGCGCGCGATCGTCTCGTTGTCCGGCGCCTCGACGATGTTCACGAAATCGTACGGCCCCAGGACAGCCCACTGGTGCAAGACCTTCACCCCGAGACGCTCGATCTCCGCATTGACTTCCTTGATCCGCTCGGGATGCTCGTGCAGCGTCTCCATCCCGTCGTCGGTCAGGCTGCTCAACATGACGTAGATCGGCATCGCTCCGTCCTCCTTTCATTCACGCACTCGACTCGGCCACCAGATCCCGATCAGACTCTGCCCACGCAAGGGCAACTCCACCGTCCGCAAGTCGGTCTCGACCCGTACCGCTTCCCGAAACGGGCGTGCTGCCTCCTTGGCCAACCCCTCCGCCAGGATGACTCCACCCGGCCGCAGCCGGTCCCGCACCGCCCGGTAGTAGTCGAGATAGCCGCTCCGGTCGGCCGCCAGCCGCACCAGATCGAATGGGCCAGCCACCGCGCGGATCGTCCGGTGCGCATCCCCCTGCAGTAGTTGCACGCGCTCCATCAGCCCCAAGTCCTCCAGGCGTCCAGTGACGGACTCGACGACTGTCGGATCGTGTTCCAGCACGACCAAACGACCGCCGGTCCGCTCCATCGCATCGGCCAACCACACGGTCACGATCCCAGGGCCAGCCCCGACCTCCAGTGCCAGCTGTGCCCGCACCGCCAGAGCCATCACGTGCGCCAGCCGCGCGACGAGCGGCCAGTCACCACCCGCCTCGCGAGCCAGCTGCTCCAGCATCGGCAGCCTCGTCTCCACTGCCGCCGTCCCCTGATCGGCCGAGAACCTGGATCGATCATACCGCATCCCTCGGCGAAGAGTGCATCGGTCTCTCGTTCGCGCGGCTCTTCTCGTGGCTCTCCATATCGACCCGCCTGAGCATCTTCCCGAACAGCCTCGTTCGTGAACTTCGAACGACGGCCGCACTGTTGTTTGCGTTCGCAGTACGCTTGCGAACCAAACGAGAGGGCGGCAGATCGGAGGGTCAACCATGCTCTCGCTCAGTCAACGCCTGGACGAACTCCCGCTCACGCGCGAGCACTGGCGCATCGTCCTGCTCGCTGGGATCGGTTGGATGTTCGACGCCATGGATGTCGGCCTCGTCGCTTTCGTCCTGGTCAGCCTCGGACGCGACTGGAATCTGACCCGTCCCGAACTCGGACTCGTCGCCAGTGCTGGATTTCTCGGCATGTTCCTCGGCGCACTTCTGGCCGGCCGGCTCGCCGACCGCTATGGCCGCCGCACGCTGTTTTTGGCCAATTTGCTCCTCTATAGCCTCGGCACGGCTTTCAGCGCGCTGGCTTGGGATCTCTCGTCCCTCCTCGCCTTCCGTTTCCTCACCGGTATCGGGCTCGGCGGTGAACTACCGGTCGCCGCAGCACTCGTCAGCGAGTTCGCTCCGGCTCGCCATCGTGGTCGTATGCTGGTCATTTTGGAAAGCTTTTGGGCGTATGGATGGATCCTGGCTGCGGTCATCGGCCTCCTCATCGTCCCGCAGCTGCCTGACTGGGGTTGGCGTGTTGCCTTCCTCGTCGGCGCGCTGCCAGCGCTGACCGCTGCGTATCTGCGCCGTCACCTCCCCGAGTCTCCCCGCTATCTCGATATCGCTGGTCGGCACACCGAGGCGATCGCCATTTTACGTCGCTTCGAGCACGCCGCTGGTATGCCGCCTGCGGAAGTGGCCACGACACCTACTCCCCCGCACCCGTCTTTTGTGCAGCAATTTCGCGCACTCTGGAGTCGGCAACTCGTCCGGCGCACGGTGATGCTCTGGCTCCTGTGGTTCGGCATCGTCTTCGCCTACTACGGCGTCTTCACGTGGCTTCCCTCGTTGCTGGTCGAACGCGGCCTCACGGTGGCCCGCAGCTTCACCTATGTCTTCATCACGACACTCGCCCAGATCCCTGGCTACTTCTCGGCCGCCTACTTGGTCGATCGCTGGGGCCGCAAACCGACACTGGTGATCTACCTGCTCGGCTCGGCGCTTTCGGCCTGGCTGCTCGGAAACGCCGGGACAGCCCCGATTCTGGTGCTTTGGGGCTGTGCGCTTTCTTTCTTCAATCTCGGCGCCTGGGGGGTCGTCTATACCTACACGCCGGAACTCTATCCCACGACCCTACGGGGCTTCGGCTCGGGTGCTGCGGCGAGTTTCGGTCGCATCGCTGGGATCATCGCCCCCTATCTCACCCCCTGGCTGCTCACCAGCGGCGGCTTCTCGCAGCCGACGGTCTTCGCGCTCTTCATGGCCGTCTTCGCGGTCATCGCGGCCAACGTGCTCCTCCTCGGCGAAGAGACGCGCGGTCGCCCCCTCGAACACGTCAGTCCCGCGCCAGCACAGCTCGCGCGCTGACGGAAACGCGCTCAACGTCCGCGCAGCGTCCGGACCGACGGCAGCCCCTGTTCTTCGAGATACTCGAGGAGGGCTCGCAACAGCCCGGCCGGCAGAGCCGGGCCTCGAAACACGAGACCGGTATACACCTGCACCAGATCGGCACCCAGGCGCAGGCGCTGGATCACGTCGTCCGCCTCCAGCACGCCACCCACGCTGATCAGAGCGAGACGCCCCCCGGTGCGATCCGCAGCGTCGCTCAGGAGCTCGACCGCTCTCTTGCGGAGCGGACGCCCACTCACCCCACCCGGCAAACCCTCTGCGCCTGGTGGTCGGAGCGAGGGATCGATGCTCGTGTTACCGAGTATCAGGCCGCCTGCTCCCACTGCCACTGCGATCTCGATGGCGTCAGCCAGTGCCCCCGCGTCGAGGTCTAGTGAGACCTTGACGAAGAGTGGACGCGGTCGGGCACGGCGAACAGCCGCCAGTGCTCGGTTCGTTTCCTGAACCGCAGCCAACACCTGCTCGAGCCGCTCACCCCGCTGCAATTCCCGCAGCCCCGGCGTGTTGGGCGAACTCACGTTCACGGCGACATAATCGGCAACATCCCACAGCGCCACCAGCGTCGAGCAGTAATCCTCGACCGCCTGCTCCAACGGGGTCCACGCATTCTTGCCGAGATTGATGCCGACCGGCCCGGGAAACCAGCGGCCGACGAGTCGCGCCCGCACTGCTGCGGCGCCGTCGCTGGGAAAACCCAGCGCGTTGACGAGAGCCTCGTCCTTCGGGAAACGCCAAAGTCGCGGACGGGGGTTCCCCTCCTGTGGGCAAGGAGTAACCGTCCCGACTTCGACCGAGCCGAAGCCGAGGCCGAACCAGACCGCCACCGCTTCCGCATTCTTGTCCACTCCAGCGGCCAAGCCGATCGGATTCGGAAACGTCAGACCACCCGCTTCCACCTGCAGTCGCTCGTCATCGGGCACCCGGAACACGCGCCGCAGCACCCGCTCCGACCCAGGGCAGTGGTCCAGCCCGCCGAGTGCCCCGAGTACCAGCCGGTGGGCATCTTCCGGATCGAGGCGAAAGAGGAACGGCGTGACGATTCGCCGGTACCAGTCCATGGGCCCAGTTTCTCCCCGACCTTCCCCGCTCTCCATGCTACCCTTCCTTGGTGCATTTGGAATCCGGGAGACGATGACCGATGCCACTCTGCTACGACCCGGCCGAGGACGTTCTCGTACTCGATCTGGAGCTACCACGCCACCTGGCCCCAGCGAGTACTCCCGAGATCGCTCGTGCGCGCGGCCTCCTGGACGTCACCGACCGAGGGTCGCTCGCTGGGCTGGAGATCCCGCTGGCTGACCTACCACCGGCTCTGGCCGAACTCTGTCGCGCCTTCGCGGATGACGAGGAGGTCATCTACGTCGAAATCGAGCGCGTCGCCGCGACCCGCCAGCTCCGCACGGTGTCCGTTCCCATCGGGTTTCGCTGGGACGGAGAGCCGGGACGACTCAGTCTGCGCATCCCTCGCCGCACAGCCGACTACGAACTCATGTATCCGGCAGGTGCGACCTGATGGATCGTCCGGCGCTCCGGAGGAGCGTCCGTCGAGCGCAGCGCTTCGAACCAGCTGACGATTCCGCCGCAGCCAAGCCGGCTGCCCGAGCCTCCCGTGCCAACGGAACAGAGTCATTGCGACAGTCGCTCTGGATCCGAGGACGGCTCAGCCAGCGTCCACTCGTAATCGGCTGCCCGCACCCCCACCTCGTCGAGATGTCGCAGGAGATCGGCCGGATCGTCGTACACCCGATAGGCTCCCGCCTCCAAGAGTTCGCCCGCTCCGTAGCCACCCGAAAGCAGCCCAACGCTCAAAGCCCGTGCGCGGCGAGCGGCCAGCATGTCCCAAACGCTGTCCCCGACCACTACCGACTCCCCGATCTCCACGCCGAGACGCTCGGCTGCCGCGAGGAAGAGATCGGGATCAGGCTTCGCGTGCCGCACATGATCGCGCGTCACGAGCGGGATCCGGTCTGCATCCAACCCCAAGACAGCGACGGTCTTGCGGGCACTCTCCAGCCGGCCACTCGTGGCGATCGCCCAGGGAATTCCCAGCCGCGTCAGTTCGTCGAGCAGTTCCCGTGCCCCTGGCAAGGGACGAACCTGACCCAGCAAGCGACCATACGTCTCCGCATGCACCTGCTGCACGCGCCGGATCTCCTCGGCCGTCACTGCCCGACCCGTTTCGCGCAAGAGACCAGCGAGAAACAACCCACCGCTCATCCCGATGCGCCGGTGAATCCGCCAGATCGAGAGTTCGATTCCGATCGCCTCCAGCGCTTCCCGCCAGGCCACGACATGCTGGTAGACCGAATCGACGAGTGTGCCGTCCAGATCGAACAAGAAGGCCATACGCCGGTCATCCCCCATCGTCTCACCCCTTCAGGCAGACGATCGGGCGCAACCGGGCGACACGCGCCACGATACCGGCATTGCACATCACCTCGACCACATGTTCGACGTCCTTATAGGCTCCGGGTGCTTCCTCGCTGATCGAAGCCTTCCCGTGGGCTCGGACGATGATCCCCTGCTTGCGCAGCTCTTCGACGATCCGCTCAGCCGGATACTGGCGCTTCGCCTGACGCCGGGACTTCGCTCGCCCAGCACCATGCAGGGCCGTTCCGAACGTCTCCCGCATGCCCTGCTCGGTTCCCACCAAAATGTAGCTCGCCGTACCCATCGTTCCACCCACCAAGACGGGCTGCCCCACTGCTCGATACCGCTCCGGAAGCTCCGGACGTCCCGGCCCGAAGGCGCGCGTCGAACCCTTGCGATGGACGAGCAGTCGGCGGCGCTCTCCATCCACTTCATGGGTCTCCCACTTCACGGTGTTGTGTGCCACCTCATAGAGCGTTTCGATCGCCGTATCGGGCACACGCAACGCCTTCCAGAAGGACTGACGAACCAGATGCGCGAGCACCTGCCGGTTGGCGAACGCACAGTTCGCTCCCGCCATTACTGCCCGGAAATATTGCTGGCCCTCCGGACTGTCGATCGGTGCACACACCAGCTCCCGATCCGGCACTTCGATCCCATACTTCCGGGTCGCTTTCTCCAAGAACGGGAGATAATCGGTGCCGATCTGGTGCCCGAGTGCCCGGCTACCGGTGTGCAGCATGACCACGATTTGCCCCAGCTCCAGCCCGAACGCTTCCGCTGCGCGCGCGTTGTAGATCTGGTCCACCACCTGCACTTCGACGTAGTGGTTTCCCGAGCCGAGCGTTCCCACTTGCGCCATCTGCCGCTGCTTGGCCGTATGGCTGACGACTGAGGGATCCGCATCGCTGAGGCAGCCATGCTCCTCGATGTACTGCAAATCGTCCTCGCGCCCGTAGCCGAGTCGAACCGCGTACCGCGCCCCTTCCCGGAGCACACGGTCGATCTCTTTCGTCGAGAGCTTCAGTTCCCCGGTACTGCCGAGACCTGCCGGGATCACTTCGAACATCGTATCGGCCAACTTCTCCTCTTTCCCCGCCAGATCACGTCGCGTGAGGTGAGTGCGCAAGCAGCGGACGCCGCAGTTGATATCGAATCCCACCCCGGCGACGCTGATCACACCGCCTTCTTTCGGATCGAAGGCCGCTACGCCCCCGATCGGGAAGCCGTAGCCGGGATGGACATCCGCCATCGCCATCGCTGCCTTGACGATTCCCGGCAAGCACGCCACGTTTTCCAACTGCTTGAGCGCATTCCACTCTTCGCTGCTCTGGTTCTCCATCAGTTCGCGCAGCGAGCGCTCGTCGAGATACAGTCTGGCTGGAACGCGCATCTTGCCGTGTGGCGGGATTTCGAAAAGATACTCATGGATTTTTCGCACGTGCAGTGCTCGATTCATCGTTCTCCCTCCCAGTTACGCGGTACAGCCGGTCAGAGATCGAGCACGCAGCGCAAGCGCCAACCTGCCTCAGTCTGTTCGGCCAGTAATCCGCCGTAGGTCGCCGCTTTCACCTCGATCTCGACCGCGTGGCGATTCAGGTCGATCGGTTCTCCCCAGAGTGTCCCCTCGACCACCCAGTGATCGTCTACACGCTCGAGGTGCGTCAACTCGAAGTCGCGAAAAAACATACCGTGGAGATCGACGGCAGCCAGGACAGCGTTCAGCAGGGCGACGAACAACGAGCCAGGATCGCTCGCAGTCGCCTGGACCGGAATCTCCTGGCGGGGCTCCACCGTCTCCGGATCCACGAGGAGCGCGAGAAGACCACGCACCCCATCTCGTAACGCCTCCTCCAGCCGCGCTCCGGTGGCCTCCAGGCCGATATCCGCCTCGTGGTCCAGATACTCGTACGGCATTCTCGCATCCTCTCGTTTCCTGGGACCTGCCCCGAGCAGGACAGCCTACCCCAGACGCCAGCGCTCTGCCCGTCGCTCCACACACCGACAGGCTGAGCGTAGACGAGTGCCCCTCTTCCTGTCAAGTCGGGGTGCTCTTCTCGAGAACGTCGCCGCTTCCTCGCTGCTGTCTCGGAGTGCTCGCCGGGGATGTCCTTACGCAAAGAGACTCGTCTTCACCACGTCCCGCCACGTCTCGGGGCCGGGTATGGTATGCGCAGCGAGGGGACGCTGCAGCGAACCCTGTCAGCACCTCCCTCACACCGGAGGAAGCGCTGGCCCCAGAGCACCATCCCACCGTACGGCAGATCTCATTTTTTGCAACCTCTTCACGAGAAGGACGGACGCTCCTCGCCTCGCCCGTGCGGTGGAGACGAGCCACCGGCGATCTACCAGTGTTCTCGAGGGAGCATCGACCCGGACGCCCGGCCATCGCACGGTATACTCCTTCCGCCTCGGACACCGTCCCGGACTGGAGGCGTCGGCTCGTTTGATCCTGAATGTGCATGCTCGTTGGTGGAGGCTCTCGACGATGCACCTGCTCTCGAGATTCCGTCCGAGCGATCTCCTCGCTCTCGTCCTCGCCTTTTCCGCTGCCACAACGAGCATCGTTCTCAGCCGGGTCGTCTTCGAGGCTTTACCGCATACCGAGGACGAGGTCGCTTTTCTCTTCCAAGCGATGACCTATGCTCGTGGTCACCTCATCGCACCAGCTCCGCCGTTGCCCGCCGCCTTCTTCATCCCCTTCGTCATCGTCCAGGACGGTGTCTGGTTCGGCAAGTACCCGCCCGGCTATCCCCTCGTCCTTTCGCTCGGTGTGTTGCTGGATTATCCACCCCTCGTCAATGCCCTCGCTGCTGCTGCCTGCATCCTTCTCGTCTTCGCAATCGGCCGCCGCTGGTACGATGCCATGACCGCTTGGCTGGCCAGCCTCTTGCTGCTCGTCTCTCCGTTCTTCCTGCTCCAAGCCGCGTCTTTGATGGCGCATACTGTCTGCCTGGCCCTTACTCTGCTTTTCACCTGGTCGTTCCTCGCAACCGTCGATCGCCCCAGGGCGCGCGCGGCGCTGCCCGGCATGCTCGCCCTCGCTCTGCTCGTCTTGGCCCGTCCGCTCACCGCGCTCGGCGTCCTCCTGCCCTTCGTTCTCTGGTCGATCTGGCGTTTCTGGCGAGTACCAGCTTGGCGTTCACCAGCAGTCTTCTTCGCGGCGAGCGGCCTCCTGGCTGCGGCAGCACTCCTGGCATACAACCAGCGAACGACCGGCGACCCGCTCGTCTTCGGTTACCAGCTCTGGTGGCCCTTCGATAAAGTCGGCTTCGGATCAGGCATCTCGCCCGATGGTCACCACACGCTCCAGGAGGGCTGGTTCAACACTCGCTGGAACCTCCGAGCCTTGGAGCAACTCCTCTACGGCTGGCCGGGGCGACTGGATCTCGTTCCGGCAGCCCTGGCCACCGTATCGGCCGTGATCCAGGCACTCGCTCACCCCTTCCGCCTCCCGCCCGGGCGCCTGCTCCCTCGACCGACGACGGTCGATCTCCTCCTCGCTGCTCAGGTAGCGTCGCTGGTCCTCGTCCACATGGCCTACTGGACTACCGGCGAGATGTACGGTCCACGCTATTACGCCGAGGCGCTCGGCGCCCTGGCGCTCCTCTCGGCACGCGGCCTCCTCACCGCGCTCCGGTGGCTGGAAACGGGTTGGCTGCTCCTCGCCCCTTCGCGCCAGGCACCGTTCATCCTCCACGTGGGAGCGGTGCTCATCCTCGTCTCGCTCATCGGCTGGGGACTCACCCGAACCGGTGTCCCCTTCTGGCAAAGCTTTCGCCAGTGGAATCACATCACGGCTGAGCCGGCTCGCACCATCGCTGAACACGCCCCACCCGGCAGCCTGGTCCTGGTTCCGGCTCGCTACTGGACCGAATACGCTCCCTTCTTCGTCCGGAACGATCCCTGGCTCGAAGCACCGGTCATCTTCGCCCTCGACCTCGGTCCCGGGCACGAAGAGGCTTTCCGCCAGGCGTTCCCCGAACGCACGCTGTATCGGGCAGATCTCCAGTACGCCTCGCTCGTCCCGCTACCGTGACGGACTGCTCACCCTCCGCTCGGTCGCGGCCCGTCTCCCCGGCCGGTCGGACTGTCGATCCGGTAGGCGCTCGGATCCGGCTTGTATGGCCGCAGCATCCAGATCGGGCGCCGCGTACCGTCGGGGCCTGGAGCGGGCCGTGTCATCGCCAGCCAGCGTCGGTAAACCTCCATCGACTTGCGCGTATCGACGACGACATCCCCGTACCGGTCATCCGGCCCGGCCTTGACGATGCGCACCTTCTGATGCCAGCAGTGCTGTCCGCTGATCGGGTCGGGCTGGACCGGGAACGTAAGATTTTGGTGGACACCCGCATCACCCCAGAAGACTAGCTGGGAATCCGGATCCTCGCTGGCGAACGGTCGCACCCCTGCCCGTTGTCGCAAGCGGTACCGCCCGTCCGACAAGCGCTCGATCTCCACGAGTGCCGTGGACCAGCGTTCGCCACCGCTTCCCTCCGCCAAGCGCCAGCGACCCAGATGGTGCGAGCAGGCCGCTACTCCAGGGCGGATCGCTTCCGTCACCCAGACGCGATCGACGAAGTAGCCGATCTCCGTCTCGACCCGGACCAGGTCACCGGTCCGCACACCGATTCGTTCGGCATCGCTCGGGTGCAGCCACAGCGGGTTGGAATGCGTCAGCTCGTTGAGCCACTTGGCATTTCCCGAACGTGTGTGGATCAGCGTGGGCACGCGGAAATTGGGGAGCAATACCATCTCGCCCGCCGCCCGATCCAACTGCTTGGGGCCGACGTGGCTCTCGATGGTGCAGGGGATCGCGTACTCCGGCCAGCCCCACTCCCAGAGCGTGCGCGAGAAGAATTCCAACTTCCCGGAAGGTGTCGGGAAACCTCGCTTCGGCTCGCCGTCCACCATGACCCCGGCCCATCGGCCGCGGGGACCGGCCGGAACTCCCGGTACCGGCACGATGTTCGTCGTATGGGGCGGTGGTGCCATCGTCCAGATCCGCCCGTTTTCCGGGTCGACCCACGATTGCGCGAGCTCCTCCTCCGGAACCGGATCCTCGTATTGGCGATAGCGCTGCTTTTCCAGCTCGAAGGCGCCGTACCGTCGCATGTACTGCAGCGGCGTCAGTCCTTCGGCGGCCGCAGCTTCCGGCAGCCCGGGAATCGAGTGCTCGAAGATCCACTGGTAGTACTCGCCGACGGTTACCTTCTCACCAGGCCGATACGGCGATTCGTACCACCGCCGGATCCCCAGCGAGCCATCCGGATCCACCCGCCAGGACAGTTCGATCCAGAATTCGTTCTCCTCCCAAACTTCACCAGGATTCGCCTCGTACGTCACCCGTACCGGCTGGCCCAGCTTCTCGCGCGCGACGCGGAGGACCGGCTGCCGGAAACCGATCCAACGAGCGGCATGTGTCTCGTACGAATGCGTGTCGTGTCGTTCCGGCGCGTGTCCCATCGGCAAAACGTAATCGGCGTACCACGCCGTCTCGCTCCAGGTCGGTGTCAGCGCTGCGTGCAGCTCGATCAACGACTCGTCCTGCAGCACCTCGATCCAGGTGAAGCCGTCCGGGTTGGTCCAGACGGGGTTGTACACACGCGTGAAATAGACAGCCAGCTTGCCGCGCCCTTCCTTCAGGAAATGCGGAAGCAAGAAGCTCATCTCGTGATGAGCCAATGGGTACTCCTTCGGCCAGGTCAGCTCGTTCCAGACCTTCTGGCGCGGGGGCTCAGCGAACGGCCGGGGCACGTGCTTGTCCCAGATGTTCGGTTGTGTCCCGCCGGGTGTCCCCACGCTCCCCGTCAGTACGTTCAAGAAGAAGAGCGCCCGCGGTACCGTCCAGCCACCCAGGTGTGCCGCCGCCGCTGCACGCCAGTTGTGCGTCGAGATAGCTGGCGCCGCCCGAGCCAGCTCCCGCGCCAGCTCGACGATCGTCGTCGCCGGGATACCGCTCAGCTGCTCCGCCGCCTCCGGTGTGTAGCGCGCGTATTCCTCCTCGAGCCGCCGGACGAACTCGTCGAAAGTGACTGGACAACCAGGATGGACGACCCGCAGGTATTCGTCCCAGTTCGTCCAGCGACGGACGAACTCGCGGTCGAACCAGCCCTCCTGGATCAGGACGTTGGCGATGCTCAAAAGAACGAACGCTTCCGTGCCGGGGACAGCCGGCAACCAGTAGTCGGCCATCGCCGCAGTGTTCGACAACCGCGGATCCATCACCGCCAGCTTGGCGCCCCGCTGCTTCGCCTCCATGATGCGCTGCGCGTGCGGGTTGAAGTAGTGCCCACTCTCCAAGTGCGCGCTCACCAGGAAGATGAAGCGGGCGTTGGCATGATCCGGCGAGGGGCGATCGGCACCCATCCACACTGCATAGCCGAAGCGTCCGCCCGACGAGCAGACATTGGTGTGCGAGTTGTGCCCGTCCACACCCCACGACCACAGGACGCGCTCCATGAAGCCGTCTTCACCAGGACGACCGACGTGGTACATCACCTCGTTCTGCCGTCCCTCGAGAAAGGCGCGGCGCATCCGCCCCGCGATATCGTCCAGCACGTCGTCCCAGCTGACGCGCTCCCACTTGCCGGACCCGCGCGGCCCGACCCGGCGCAGCGGGTAGAGGATCCGTTCCGGATCCTTGACTTGGTTGATGGTGGCAGGACCCTTCGCGCAATTCCGACCGCGGCTTCCCGGATGGAAGGGATGCCCCTCCAGCTTGCGGATATCCAGCGTCTCCTTGTCGACATAGGCCAGAAGGCCACAGGCTGCCTCGCAGTTGAAACAGACGGTCGGGATCAGGAAATAGCGCCGCACCCGTCCGTCCGGCCCTCGCTCTTCCCAATCGTCCCATCGCTCGGGAGGGGGATAGCTGGCCAGACCACTCGTCCGTTCGGGAACGAACGGTTCCCGGACGGTTCGTCGGTCTGCCTGCATCGTCGTCGCTCGCACCTCGCTTTGCATCGTCGCCCCCCTCAACTCAACGGGATGTCTTGCCCGGCCTCCACCCAGATGCGCTCGTAACTCCAGAGCCCGATCAGGGCTGCCACCGCCGCGATGACGCTCCCGGGCGCCAGATTCCCGCTCGCCCATCCGAGAGTCAACGCGATCAGGGGTACCAACACACCCACACCGAGACCGATCGCGAGCAGCTCCCCGCGATAGGGGCCATGCGTCAGCAAGCGAGCAGCCTTGGCGACATGCAGGTTGGCGTGTGGCACCAAGAGCTCGCTCGCCACCAGCACGAGCAGCCCGACTAACCCACCACCCAACACCACTCCGAGCCACGCTCGCCCCTCGAGTGCACCGCCCGCGACCAACAGCAAGAGCAGAGCAGCCGTACCGGCCACCAACGCTTGTGCGAGCAGGATGGGCAGGAGGAGCGGGCTCTGCCAGAAATCGCGCCCCTCCGCTTGACCGAAGAGGAAAGCCGTGTAACCCGCTGCCGCGATCCCGCCCGGCAGGGCGAGCCAAGCGAGCACACGCTCGATTCCCTGCCAGCCCGCGAGCGAGGCGACTGCCCAGAAGAAGGCGAGACCTCCCACTACCAGGAGGATGTAGCCACCCCAGACGAGCCAACTCCGTGGATTCGGTTTGACGAGGAGATACCAGAACCGCTCCGGCCGCTTCAGGTCCCAGATCAGAAGCAGGGCAGTGATGGCCAGGAACACCATCCCGATCGCTGCTGCGCCGATCCCGAGCAGCCGATCGCTCATCACCCCGCTGGCGAGCAACGGCCCACCGAGTGCCAGCGCACCGCTGCCGATCGACTTCGTCCAGAGATAACTCGCCACCTTCCATCCCCACGGTTTGGGATGCCAGACATCATAAGCCACCCGAGCATCGGCTGGCCCTGGGAGATACTCGGCGCTGCGCACTGCCTCGGCCGGGCGGTCGTCCGGCCTCACTTCAGCCCACAGGTACCCGTTCGTCCGCGTCTGCACCTCGGGTGTGAGACTCGCCTCGTCGGCCCCGAGGTAGAACAACTTTGGGCGCGTCCCCTGCTCCGGCTTGCGCACCGTCACCGGCTCGCGGGCGACGAGCTGATGGATCTCGCTCGTCGGGTCGTCGAGGTCTCCCGCGATGATCGCTTTCTCGGGACAGACGACGACACAGGCTGGGAGCAACCCTTGATCGACCCGGTGACTACAGTAATTGCATTTGGCTGCTGTCCGAGTGATCGGATCGATGTAGAGCGCATCATAAGGGCACGCTTGCATGCACGACTTGCAGCCGATGCACCGGTCGGCATCGAAATCGACGATACCGTCCGGTCGACGGAACAGGGCCTTGGTCGGGCAAATCGTCACACAGGGCGCATCGTCGCAGTGGTTGCAGCGCAGTACCGTGAACGATCGCCTGGTATGTGGGAAGGTCCCCTTTTCGACGTACTTCACCCATGTCCGGTAGACACCGAGCGGAACGAGGTTCTCCGATTTACATGCCACCGTGCAAGCATGACAGCCGATGCATTTGCGCTGGTCGATGACGAACCCGTAGCGCGCCATCGGTGTCCCCTTTCATCGTCCGCCGCGGATCACAGCTTTGAGAACGCGAGCGAGTTGCTGCGGCGCAGGTGATGTCCCGTCGAGAAAGCAGCGTTCCAGCATGGCTTGCACGAGTTCGACGCATAGGCTATCGGTCGCCGCTCGCATCGCTGCCAGTTGCTGCACGATATCGACGCATTCTCGTCCTTCCTCGATCATGCGAGCGATCCCCCGCGCTTGTCCTTCGATGCGACGCAGGCGCTCGACCAGATCGCGGCGCGTGACGTCGTCCAGCTGTGCGACTGAGGTCATCGGTCCACCTCCGCGATACTCAACCGGGGTACGGCTTCACTGTAATGTGCAGATCGAACGGGTGTCAAGACTTCGCAGCGATTTTTCTGTCCCACTCGATCTCCCACGGCTGTATCCGATGCGAGTCTCCCCGTACGGTCGACCTCCCGACGAGTGCACACCCGAACCGCATCGGTCACGGAACGCTCGACCCGATCGAACGCGTCGCTGTCCCCCGCACCGTGTCGGCGAAACGGCCGTGACGTCACCGACGATCGGCGTGTGCTCGTGACCTTCTGCGCGGCTGGCACGCGGATGTCGGCAACAAGCGGCATACCGCATCGCTCTGCCGCGGCTGTCGCGGCAGAGCACGCGTTCGAAGCCGACAACACCGTGCACTCCACGGCGCAAAAGTCGGCATGCCACTCCACGGTAACCTGGCGACTGGGCCGCGCCATCATCGTGCCGCTCTCTCCTCTCGATGCAGCATGTCGACCCACCGGTACCCTCCGACCTGCACCGTGCACAGGACGACCACTTGACGACGCGACCAGACCTGTACGAAAATGTGACCACACGGACGCCGCTTTCGGCATGTCCGGGTGTCGGGTGTTTCGGTCGGACTATCGAGGAGGAGGATCGATGATACGACCGGCACGATTGTTCACCATGCTGCTGCTCTCACTGGTGTTCGTCCTCGCTGCCTGCCAGCAAGCGGAGCCGACACCGACTCCCGCTCCTGCTGGTGAGCCCAGCCCAACGCCGGCGGCTGCTGCACCTTCACCGACGCCAGCAGCCCAGCCGACACCACAAGCTGAGGTGACCAAGCCGACCGATCCGATCGGCGTCTTGGAAATCAAGCCGGGTGAACCGATCGTCTTAGCGTGGATGCTGACCGTCTCCGGGGGCACGGCCCAGCTCGGTGAGGACTCCAAGCGAGGAATCGAAATCGCCATCGATGATCTCGGCGGCCAACTCCTCGGCCACAAGATCGAGCTGGTCGGTGAGGATTCCGGATGCAATCCGGAGGGCGGGCAGGCTGCCGCCACTCGTCTCGCCGCGAATCCGCGCATCGTCGCGATCATCGGCTCCTCCTGCTCCTCCGAAGCACGGGTGGGAGCCCCGATCATCGACCAGGCCGGCCTGGTGATGGTCTCGCCGTCCAATACCGCACCGGACCTCACCGATCCAGCCAAGCACGTCGAGGCCTACCTCCGCGTCGCGCATAACGACAAGGTCCAGGGGCGAGTGGCTGCCGAGTTCGTCGTGAACGAGCTGGGGCTCAAGCGGGTCGCGACGATCCACGACGGCAGCCTCTACGCTGAGCAGCTGGCCAACGTCTTTGCCGAGAACGTCCAGAAGCTCGGGGGAACGGTCGTCGCCCAGGAGGCGGTGAGCCCGGACGACACCGATATGCGCCCGGTCCTCACCCGGATCGCCACCCAGCAACCCGAGCTGATCTATTATCCGATCTTCAACCCGGCCGGCTCCTTCATCACGATCCAAGCCAAGGAGATCAGCGGCCTGGAGAATGTCAAGCTGATGAGCGCTGACGGCCTGCTCGAGCCCCAGACGGTGGAGAACGCCGGCCAAGCCGCAGTCGGCATGTACCTGAGCGGCCCGGACCTGACCGTTCTCGGCCCCAAGTATCAAGAGTTCGTCCAGAAGTATCAGCAGAAGTACGGCACCAAGCCGGTCGCTGGCTTCCACGCCCACGCCTACGATGCGACGATGATGATCGTGGAAGCGATCAAGAAGGTGGCCGTCCAGGCACCGGACGGAACGCTCTACATCCCGCGCAAGGCGCTCCGCGACGCGCTGTATCAAACCAAGGACTTCGCTGGGCTGACCGGTAACCTGAGCTGTGACCAGTACGGCGACTGCGCTGATCCCAAGATCGCCGTCTACGAGGTCGTCAGCACCGATACGGCCGGCTGGCCGGACAGCGCCATCCGCAAGATCTATCCGTGAAAAGCTCGGGCGAGTCGGCGCCGGGTCGGGATGAT
>OGCH01000235.1_pt1 | contig 33146 bp, 26 predicted proteins | sample 1570111 | NCBI WGS metagenome assembly OGCH01 (sample SAMN03436243, study PRJEB24508) | hot springs metagenome | biome: Desert Springs; feature: Hot Springs; material: Water | place: USA: Great Boiling Spring, Nevada | collected 2008-12-01 | depth 0 m m | reverse complement strand
AAGTTTGTTTTTAAAAAATTAGAAATGTTTGAGGTATTTTGTTTTCACCATGAAACTTTTGGATATAACTTTGATAGGATTTGCTTTAGAAATTTTTATGGTATAATTTAAAATTTGGGAAAAAAATTAGGAGGTCTGTGATGCCCACCTTGGTTGTGGTTGGAACTCAATGGGGAGATGAAGGAAAAGGAAAAGTGGTTGATGTGCTTACTGAGCAAGCGGATTTTGTAGTAAGGTTTCAAGGAGGAAACAACGCAGGGCATACTTTAGTGATAAATCAAAAAAAACATATTTTACATCTTATCCCTTCTGGTATTTTTAGACCTAACACGATTTGTGTTATCGGAAACGGGGTGGTTGTTGACCCTGAAGTTTTGATAAATGAAATAGAAAAGCTTAAGAAGGAAGGAGTAGATATCTCTCCTAACAAACTGATAATTAGCGAAAAGGCTCAAACTATCATGCCTTATCATAAAGCTTTAGATATAGCCAGAGAAACTAAGGCTGCCCAAAACAAAATAGGCACAACCTGTAGAGGTATAGGCCCTTGTTATGAAGATAAAGTGGCAAGAAAGGGTTTTAGATTGATAGACCTTACCTATCCTGAAACCTTTAAAGAAAAGCTTAAAAAATTTTTAGAGGAAAAAAATTTTTTATTAAAGTATCTTAATGCAGAACCATTAAGGTTTGAAGAAATTTATGAAAAATACGTAGCCTTTGGAGAATATCTAAAACCTTATCTTACAGATGTTTCTCAAGTATTATGGAACGCCCAAAAGTCTGGAAAAAACATCCTCTTTGAAGGGGCTCAAGGTACTTTTTTAGACATAGACCATGGCACCTATCCTTATGTGACCTCTTCTAACACCATAGCAGGTAATGCTTGCTGTGGAAGCGGTTTAGGTCCTACTGAAATTAATTCTGTATTAGGAATAGTTAAAGCTTATACCACCAGAGTAGGAGAAGGTCCTTTTCCTACAGAACTTCACGATGAACTGGGAGACATTTTAAGAGAAAAAGGAGGAGAATACGGCGCAACTACAGGTAGACCGAGAAGATGTGGTTGGTTAGATTTAGTTATGGTAAAAACTGCACTAAGGTTGAACGGCCTTACTAATTTAGCCGTTACTAAACTTGATGTGCTTTCAGGGTTGAAAACCATAAAACTTTGTATAGGTTATAAGTGTGAAGGAGAAGTTATCGACTTTTTCCCTTCAGATCTTGAAAAACTTAAAAAGGTGGAACCTGTTTATCAAGAGCTACCTGGTTGGGAAGAAGACATTAGTCAAGTTAAAAACTTTAAAGAACTTCCAGAGTCGGCTAAAAATTATATAAAATTTATAGAAAACTATCTACAAGTTCCGATAGCTCTTTTATCGGTTGGACCTGAAAGAGAAAGCTGTTTTCTGTTGAAAAATCCTTTTAATACATAGGCTACTTATGAAAGAAAGGGTCTTAATCGCTAACAGAGGGGAGATTGCACTTCGCATCATGGAAGCCTGTCAAGAATTAGGGGTTGATTATGTGGTAGTTTATACCAAAGAAGATGAGGAGTCTTTGCATGTAAGGCTTGCAGAAAAAAAATATCGTATTTGTGATTACCGAGATATGAATGACCTTTTGGCCGTGGCTGATGAATCTGGTTGTACCGCAGTACACCCAGGGTATGGTTTTCTTTCAGAAAATTATCGTTTTGCCAGGAGGGTAGTTAAGAGGTCAAGACCTCTGGTTTTTATCGGGCCCTCTTGGGAGGCTATAAGAGATTTAGGAAATAAACTTTTTATGAAAAAACTTGCTAAAGATCTCGGTATTCCTGTTATCCCTGGGACTACAGAGCCTGTTTACAACGAAATAGAGGCTGAACTAAAAGCAGAAGAACTTTTGGAAGAACTTTCTTCTTTAGGGATTCAAAAGCCTTCTCTTCTGGTAAAGGCTGTAGCTGGCGGCGGTGGGATGGGTATTGAAGAGGTTAAAAACTTAGATGAACTAAGGCCTACTTTTAGAAAAATTAGGGCTTACGCTAAAAGACTTTTTGGAGATGAAGGGGTAATTATCGAGGGCAAAATCCCAGTTTTTCAACATTTAGAAGTACAGATTTTGGGCAGTAAGCACGGAGAATATGTACATTTTGGAACCAGGAATTGTACTATCCAGAGTCCACATAAACAAAAAAGAATAGAGATAGCCCCTGGTTTTTCTTCTCAACAAACCTACAACTTTGATCCCCAAAAAGTGGAAGAAGAGATTATAAACTATTCGATAAAACTTGCCAAAAACTTTAATTATGACAGTGTAGGCACCTGGGAATGGCTGGTTACCCCAGACGGAAAGTTTTATTTAATGGAGGTTAACACCAGGATCCAAGTAGAAAACGAAATATCTGCTAAAATTTCTTTTATTCATAATAAACAGGTAAACCTTATAAAAGAACAAATAAGGATAGCCTTTGGGGAAAAGTTAGGTTATTCTCAAAAAGACATAAAATTTAAAGGGACAAGCATAGAATATCGTCTGATTGCTGAAGACACTAAAAGAGGGTTTGTGCCTTTAAGTGGAACTATAAACAAGTTTAGTTGGCCAAAAGTGCCTTGGCTTACGATGAGAACTCATGTTCCTCAGGATAAACCTTATACCATTCCTACTCAGTTTGATCCCAACCTTGCCTTAGCTATTATCTATGGCGAAACTTTTGAAGAAGCTAAAAAGAAAGGATTAGATTTCTTAGACCAACTCATCATAGAAGGGGTTACCCCTAACGGAGAAAAGTTAGAAACCAACATTTCCTTTTTAAAGGAAAAAACAGAGCTTTTATATAAATTTTTAGAGGCGTAAAGCCTATGCAAATGGAACTACATAAAAAATTAAAAAACCTTTTAGAAACCGCTACCTATATTAGAGATATTAAAGGAGAAGAGTTTTTTGATATAAGTTCTTTGATAAATAAAATCTCAGAAGTTTATGACAATTTTTATAAGTACGAGCAAGTTTATTTAGAAGATTTTATCCAAAAAACAGAAAAACAGCTTGAAGTGCTTTTAGAACAAGGAGAAAAAACATTAACCCCTTATGAGATAGTAAAAATCACCAGGCATCCTCAAAGGTTTACCCTTCAGGATATTTTAGAAAATGTTTACGACTCTTATATGGAGCTTGGGGGTGAAGGAGAGCTTAATATAGACCCTGCTGTGGTTTGTGCTAAAGCTATGATCGTAAGAAAGGTAGGAGACGAAATATTTTTTCATCAGGTAATGGTTATAGGTCATGAAAAAGGACATGGAGAAGAGTTTAGAGAAGGAGGAAGTGCTAAACCTTGGGGTAATGAAAAAGCCTTGCGTTATATGAAAATGGCAGAAACCGAAGGGATTCCAATACATTTTTTTATTTTTACTCCTGGGGCTTATCCTATAGAAGATTATCCAGGAGCAGCGCAACAGATCGCAAGAAATCTTTATTATATGGCTAAATTAAAAGTCCCTATAATATCTTTTATCTCTGAAGGAGGGTCTGGAGGGGCTGAAGCTATAGGTTTAGCTGACATGAGACTTATGGCAGAAAAAGGATATTATTCTGTAATAAGTCCTGAAGGGGCAGCTGCTATAGAGGCCAAAATAAGAGATGGCCGCCCTCCAAGAGAATTGGTAGAAAAATGTGCTAAAGCACTTAAACTTACCGCAAAAGATAACCTCCAATTTGGAACGATAGACAGAATTATACCAGAACCACCACTTGGAGCCAGAAAAAAAGATTATGAATTCTTTAAAAGATTAAAAATAGAATTGATAAAAGCTACAGATGAGGTTGTCCTTCGAACAAGAAGTATAAAATTTTTAAGAAAATATGCCGTTTCTAAACAAGAAACAGAAAATTTTAAATACTATGTAAACTGGGATTTAGACGAAGATGAAGTAGAAATTTTAATAGAAAATCGCTATAAAAAATACAGAAAGATGACCCAATGGGCGATTTATGAAAGCAAAAGTCTGATTAAATCCTTTTTTGACTTGGGACATAATGTTAGCGTTAAATTTAAAAACGAACTAAAGTATAAAATTTTAAGACAAGGACAAAAAACCTTTAAGAAGTTTTTGGACGAATTAACCAGTGAATCTACCCTTCTTTTGAAACCTGTTTCTGACCCGATAAAAACGGTCTATAATCTTATTGTAGGTAAAAAAATAAGCACTAAGGTTGTCACCCCTTCTTTACAAGATGAGGACATCCCTACTTATATAAGCCCTTTAGCGTTAGAAGATAAAACGGTTACTTGTCCTCAGGCTGAAAAACATGGATGTCCAGACCTTTGGGTACCAGACCTTTACGGAGAATTTTGTGGCGTTTGTCCTAATTGTGGCTATCATTTTCCCTTAGAATATAAGTGGTACCTAAACAACATTTTTGACAAAAACAGCATTCGCACGTTTAACGATGAAGTCTTTTCCACCAATCCCTTAGAGTTTGAAGGTTATGCAGAAAAACTAAAGGCAGCAAGAAAAAAAACCGGACTTAACTCAAGCCTTATATCCTTTGAGGCTAAAATAGGTGGAATTTCGCTTATAGCAGTGATGTTAGTAGCAGAGTTTAGGCAAGGAACAGTAGGAGTAGCCGAAGGGGAGAAATTTATAAGAGCAATAGAACTGGCTAAGCTTACCAGGCGCCCGTTTTTAGCTTTAGTTCATACTACTGGAGGTATAAGAATACACGAAGGCACGTTAGGTGTAGTGCAAATGCCAAGGTGCACGATGGCTGTAAGAGACTATGTAGATGAAGGAGGGCTTTACATCGTTGTGTATGACAACAATTCTTATGCTGGACCTGTAGCCAGTTTTTTAGGGTCTGCACCTTATCAGTTTGCCTTAAAGTCTACCCGGTTGGGCTTTGCTGGTCCTCGTGTGATAAAAGAGACTACAGGACAAGACATTCCTCCTGATTATCACAGTGCGGAAAACGCCTTAAAAAGAGGACACATCCAAGGTATTTGGGACAGACGAGAACTTCGGAAAAAACTTTTTACTGCTTTGCTCACGATGGGTGGTAAAAATCTATACTATAGATAAAAAATGCTAAACAACAAGGATTAAACCATGAGGATAGAATATGAACATTTAAATCGTATGCTTCAAAAATTTAAAAGTAATCCATATAAAATTTTTAAAGTGAATACGATACATACTGGTTATATCAGAGAATTTTTGGTTAAAGAAGGAGATGAAGTAAAAGGTCCTTCAGGTAAATGGTTAGAAAAACCAGGAACTCCCCTTTTTGTGTTGGAAAGAGAGAAAAATTTAAAAACTATAAGGGCCTATATCGATGGTTGGGTGCAAAATTTAAGAACAGACCTTCTGGGAAGGTTTGTTGAAGCTGAAGAAACGATACTTGAAATTAAACATCCTCTTTCTCAAGAAGAGGTAATTTCCGAAGTTTTAATGTCAGCTCTTTACATCATCAAGGCTCCAGAAACAGCAAAGTATGTTTTAAGCCCTTTGTTAACAGCTAAGATAGAAAAAGAAGGACTACACAAAGTAAAAGTCAAAAAAGGGGATGAACTCTTGATTATGACGTTTATGAAACGCGAAACCCCTATTTTCCTAAATGCGGAAGGCACTTTTCTTATTTATCGGGTTTATTTCAAACCCTTTCAACTGGTTGAAAGGGAACAACCTTTGCTTGGACTCTGTCCTGAGGAACAACTTCCCTATTTAGAAAAGATAGTTTCTCGTATCAAAGAAGAGTGGCCTCTTTAACCTCATTTTTAAATTTAGACTTTTCAGAATTTTTTCCAGAAATAGGTAGAGAAGTTTGGCATTTCCCTACCCTTTCACGGGCTATCCAAACCTCTAAAGACCTTATTAAATTGTATCCAAGAACAGCTAACGGAAGGATAGTAAGAGGAGATCTTCTTTTAGAGGCTAAAGGTAGGTTTGACAGAAAATGGTTTGCGGAAAAAGGTGGGCTTTGGGTAGCCTTAAGTTTATATGATGAATTTTTAGAAAATCATGCCTCTTTAGTGTCATTCATACCTGGACTTGCCATGGTAAGATGTGCTCGATATTTTGGTATTTATCAAGCTAAAGTTAAGTGGATAAACGACCTACATGTAAACGGTAAAAAAATCGGTGGGGTATTGATCGAAAGATTTAACGATTGGTATATTATAGGTATAGGATTAAACATTAACAATCCTCTTCCCAAAGGTATACCTTCTGAAAGTTTTAGAAATTTGTTAAAAAAAGAAATACCTGTTTTAGAAGTTTTAGAAGTCTTAATCCATTGGTTAAGGTATTATTTTGGATTTTTAAGGTGGTTTGAACAAAAGCACCTTGAGGAAGAGCACTTACCTAATTTGATTATAGAAGATTTTAAAAACTTTTCTGATACCTTGGGAAGGTGTGTAGCCTATGGGTATAACATAGATCGGGATGATTATTTGATAGCCCAAGCTATAGACATTACCTCTTCAGGGAAATTAGTCCTAATTTCAGAAGAAGGTCCTATAGAAGTTTCAACAGGAGAAATTCTTTATCTTTTATAAAATTTATAATCAAGATAGTTGTAGTATTTTTGTAGAGATGAGAAAGAGAGAGATTTCATCTTTAGACGTTTAATGCTTTCAACCATAGCCCTTGCACAAGAAAGGGTAGTAGCATAAGGTATGTCTAACTCCATGGTATATCTTCTGATAAGATAGGCATCTTCTTTACTTTCCTTACCTTTGGCTGTATTGATGGCAAGAACTATTTCTTTATTTTTGATAAGATCTAAGATATTAGGCCTTTTAAGGTCAGAAATCTTAGGAACCTCTTTTATCTTTATTCCAAAGGATGAGAGAAACTTACAGGTTCCTTCTGTACCTATTAAATTAAACCCTAATTCTTGTAAGGTTTTAGCTATTGGGATGACAAGAGGTTTATCTTCATCTTTTACTGAAATAAAAACCGTTCCAGAGACAGGAAGTTTCATCCCGGCGGCAAGTTGAGCTTTGGCATAGGCTAAAGCTGGGTCCCAATCTATACCCATTACCTCACCTGTAGACTTCATCTCAGGGCCAAGTATTACATCAACCTTAGGAAACCTTTTAAAAGGAAAAACCACCTCTTTTACGCAATAATAAGGTGGTATAACCTCTTTAGTAAATCCGATGTCTTTTAAAGAGTATCCTAACATGATCCAGGTTGCGAGTTTGGCTAAAGGAACCCCGATGGCCTTAGATACAAAAGGCACAGTTCTTGAGGCTCTGGGATTAACCTCTAACACATAAAGTTCATCATCTTTGATGGCAAATTGAATGTTTATGAGTCCCTTTACTTCTAACTCTTTAGCTAATAATTTGGTGGCTTCCTTTATCTCGTTTAAAAGTCTTGGGGCTATGTGAAGAGGGGGTAGGATACAGGCAGAATCTCCGGAATGAATGCCTGCTTCTTCTATATGCTCCATGATACCTGCTACTACCACGGTTTCCCCATCTGAAATAGCATCTACGTCTATCTCTATAGCATCTTCTAAAAATTTATCGATTAAAATAGGATGTTCAGGGTTTACCTTGACCGCAGCAGAGATAAAATCTTTAAGATCTTCTTCAGAGTAGACTATTCGCATGGCCCTACCACCTAATACATAAGAAGGACGAACAAGTAAAGGATATCCAATGCTATTAGCTACTTTGATGGCCTCTTCTTCGCTATAAGCGGTGCCTGCTTTAGGTCTTTTTAGGTTTAACTTTTCTAAAAGCTGCTCAAATTTTTCTCTATTTTCTGCCCTGTCTATGTTTTCCGGAGAAGTACCTAAGATCTTTACACCATGTTTATAAAGAGGTACTGCAAGGTTTAAAGGAGTTTGTCCTCCAAACTGAACGATTACTCCATCAGGATTTTCTTCTTCATAGATGTTAAGAATATGTTCTAAGGTCAGGGGTTCAAAGTATAGCCTGGTTGAAATGTCATAATCTGTGGAAACGGTTTCAGGGTTTGAATTTACCATTATGGCTTCAACCCCTTTTTCTTTTAAGGCTAAAGAGGCATGCACACAACAATAATCAAATTCGATACCTTGCCCTATTCTATTAGGCCCTCCTCCTATGATTAGGACCTTTTTGTTTTTAGTAGCCCTACCTTCGTTTTCTACCTCATAGGTAGAATAAAAATAAGGGGTATAGGCTTCAAATTCAGCAGCACAAGTATCTATAAGTTTAAAAGTCGATTTTACTCCCAAGGATTGTCTATATTGTCTTACTTTATGAGGGTCAGTGTTGGTGAGAAAACCTATTTGATAGTCTGTAAATCCCATTTGTTTCAGTTCTCTAATCTCTTCTACGGTTAAAGTTTCTAAAGGTCTACCTTTTATCTCTTCGCTTTTATCAAAAATTTCTTTTAGATGATAAAGAAACCATGGGTCTATGTAGGTAAGATTATAGATATCTTCAACACTAAATCCGGCTTTAAAAGCCTCTCTTATATAAAACAACCTTTGACTGTTAGGTTTAACCAGTTTTTCTTTAATAACCTCCTTAGGAAGGACTACTCCTTGATCTGAAGGAGACTTTCCGTCGGCTCCAAACCCAAATCTTCCTATCTCAAGACCTGCAATAGCCTTTTGCAAAGCCTCTTTAAAGGTCCTACCTATGGCCATCGTCTCTCCTACAGACCTCATAGAAGTAGTAAGTTCATCTGGAGATTCTGAAAACTTCTCAAAAGTAAACCTGGGAATCTTAACCACCACATAGTCTATGGTTGGCTCAAAAGCAGCTTTAGTCTCTTTGGTTATATCATTAGGTAGTTCGTCTAAGGTATAACCTATCGCCAGTTTAGCAGCGATTTTAGCTATAGGATATCCGGTAGCTTTACTGGCTAAAGCCGAAGACCTGGAAACTCTGGGGTTCATCTCGATAACAACCATGTCTCCGTTTTTAGGATTAACCGCAAACTGAATGTTTGACCCTCCTGTTTCTACCCCTATCTCTCGAATGATAGCCTGAGCAGCACTTCTCATCCTCTGGTATTCTAAATCTGTAAGGGTTTGAGCCGGTGCTACGGTGATAGAATCGCCGGTATGAACCCCCATGGGATCAAAGTTTTCTATAGAACAGATGATAACCACATTATCCTTAAAATCTCTCATAACTTCAAGCTCAAACTCTTTCCATCCAAGCACTGACTCCTCTAACATCACCTGATGGATAAGGGACATCTCTAAGCCTTTTTCTGTGATTTCTCTTAACTCTTCTATGTTATAAGCTACTCCTCCTCCTGTTCCTCCTAAGGTAAAACTAGGTCTCACAATGATCGGAAAACCAAGTTCTTTAACGGCTTTTTCTATTTCATTTAAGGAAGTGATGATTAAACTCTTAGGCACCTTTAGTCCGATGTTTTCCATCGCCTTTCTAAAATGTTCTCGACTTTCAGCCTTTTCTATAGCTTTAGCGTTAGCTCCTATTAATTCGACTTTGTATTTTTCAAGCACCCCTTTCTTGGCTAAAGCAAAAGCAATGTTTAAACCTGTCTGTCCACCTAAGGTAGGAAGCAACGCATCAGGCCGTTCTTCTTTTATGATATATTCTATTACCTCAGGACATAATGGCTCTATATAAGTGTGATCTGCCATTTCAGGGTCTGTCATGATGGTTGCTGGATTGGAGTTAACTAAAACTATTTCATAACCCTCTTCTTTTAAAGCTTTACATGCCTGACTTCCTGAATAATCAAACTCACAAGCTTGACCTATGACAATAGGCCCTGAACCTATAATTAAAATCTTTTTTATGTCTGTTCTTTTAGGCATATTCCTCCCCTTTTATCTTTATCGTTTAAAACTTAAAAAATTTTTAGCTAAAACTTTTCAAATAGAGAATAAGTTTTTATTTTAGAAGCCTTTAAAAGATTTTGATACCAATTTTTAAACCATTTGTCTCTTTTTTGGGCTAAAAGGGTTGAACCCGTTTGTTGGATTTCTATATTAGAAATCGTTCCATTAAAGTTTTTAATGGCTTTTACGGCAAAAACTTTGAGCTCATCTTTTTCCCAAGTAAAACTTTCTATCAACTTTGGAGCACCTACAGTAGCAAAAAGTTGAGCTACGTTAGGAGAAAATAGTTGAGAGGCCTGCAACCTGGTTAAACGGTGTTCTTTTACTGTAAAACCTTCTTTTTCAAAAATTTCTTTGGCAATCTCTTTTTGAGCCTTAGCTTTTTCTAAAAAGGATTTAACCTTTTGTTCACAAAGCTCTTTACCTTTATTAGCCAGATAGTCCTGTTTAACCTTTTCTTTTACCTCGGCAAACTCTAAAGACCTTGCAGGTTTTTTGTCAAAAACCTCTAAAATAACAAAACCCTTAGAAGTTTCAAAAGGGGCTAAAAACTCCCTTTTGGGAGCTTCAAATACCTTTTTAGCTACTTGGGGATTTTGAAAAAGATTTAAAAAGTCTTTTTTAGTAAGCCAATCGGTCTCTAAAAGTTTTATTTTATTTTTTTCAGCCCATACTTTTAGATCATTCTCCTTCATGATTTCAGAATAAATTTTGTTAACCTTTTCTTGGGTAACTTTTCTTATTTTCTCAGTTTTAAGAAACTTATAGATATCTCCTTTTACCTCATCAAAAGAGGCCACCCCTTCTGGCTTGACAGCCTCAACCCCTATTATTATATAACCTGAAGAAACTTTGAAAGGCCCTAAAATTTGACCTTCCTTAGCCTGCTTAAGGACTAATTTGATCTCATCTGGTAGAGCACCCTCTTCTACCCATCTAGCTTCAATCTTAAGGTCGTTTAGGCTTTTTATCTCACTTTTAAGCTTTTGTGCTTTTTTTAAAGAAGCGTCATCTGTACCTTCAACTATCAAGGTTTTAATCTTAGCCCTAAAAGGCTTTCTAAACCGGTCTAAATTTTGTTCATAAAACCTCTTAGCCTCAGCCTCGGTTACCTCAACCGAGGTTTCATAAGGCACAACCAAATAAATCAGCTTAACCTTTTCTTCTTCCTTATAAATATCTCTATGGGCAAGATAATAGTTTTCTAAGTCTTTTTCTGTATAACTTATCTTTTCTATGCAGGTTTTTAAAGGTAAAACCCCTTCTAACAGGTCTAATTCTTGTTTAGAAAAGGTTAAATAATCCTTAACTTCTTCGTCAGAGACTACGATAGGGGTAGTAAGAACTAATTCTAATCTTTGCTGCACGATGTCATAATAAATTAATTTTTCAAAAAATTTAGGGGTTGTGCCTAATTCTTTTAAGACCATCTGATATTTTTGAGGGCTAAACCTTCCGTTTTCTTGGAAAGAAGGTATTTGAGCTATACTAAGACTAACCTCTTCTGGTAAAACTTTTATTCCTAATTTCTTAGCATAGTCTTCTAAAAGTTTCATCTTGATAAGTTCGTCAAGGACTTGTTTTTTAAGGTTTAATTTCTTAAGGTCTTCTTCGTTGATTTCACCAAAGGCCTGCTTTAAACGAAATAACTGGAAATTATAAAATTCTTGAAATTCCTTAGCGGTAATAGGGATTCCGTTCACCTTAGCGACTAAGTCTCTTTCGGAAGTAACAAAACTTCCGATACCCCAAAAAACGAAAACGAGGATAATGACAGCTAAAAAAGTTTTAGCAAAAACTGAAGTAGCGCCTTTTCTTAAAAAATCAAACATAAAAACACCTTAATAAGTTTTTATAAATATACCAAAAATTTTTTAAATTGTCAAAAACTTTTTAAACGGTGTTTGTATTTTTAAAACTAATGGAAAAAACTAAAATGTAACAAGTAGCTCTTTTCTACTAGAGAGTTTTTAACATTTTTTAACCTTTAAAACGTAAAAAGGACAACTTAGTTTTATAAACAATTTGAAGGAGATTTAAAAAGGTTAAAGAGGTTGTAAAAAACAAGAAACTTAGTTAAAAGACTTATGATTATAAACTTTTATAATAAGATTACTAAACAACCAAATTATTTGATTCTCCTGGTGGAGATGAGGGGATTCGAACCCCCGACCTCCGGAGTGCGATTCCGGCGCTCTCCCAGGCTGAGCTACATCCCCTTATCTTTAGTGGGTAGTAGCTTTGATTTTGGCTGATTCAAACTTTTTAAAAAGCTTAGAAATTTTGTTAGCAGCCTTTTTCCAATGAAAAATTCCTTTTGAGACCCCTTTATGAATCAAACTTTGAACGCCTCTTAATTGCGATTCAGCTTTTTCTAATTCTTTGGAGTTTAAATAGTTTAAAAACTTTTTAATCTCAGTTTTAACCCTACTTTTAAAGGCCTTGTTTCTTAGCCTTCTTTTTTCGCTCTGTCTTAAAGCCTTCTTAGCAGACTTGTGATGTGGCACTTTATTCCCCTCCCTTTCCTTTGTTAAGTTTTGGATTAAAATTTATAGTAAAATATAATTTTGTCAAGGTTTGTATAAAAACTTTTGCTAAAAATCGATGAGTGCTTACATAAAAAAAAGATTTAAACCTTTTGTTTCTGCATTTAGTTTGTCATTGTTATTTCATACATTTTTCTTTATTTTTTTAGTGTTAACCCCTAATACTAAGGAGTTTTTCAATTTTTATGTAGAAGAATTTTTTAACTTAGAAAACATATCTTTTTCTAAAGAGGATAGATACGCTTTTCAAAATAAACAAAAACTAGCTAAAAAGGAATTTTCTAAAAAAACTGCAACACCTACCCCTAAGAGTGAGCTTAAAACCCATGAACCTGAATCCTTCAATCAAGCCTTCCCCGCCTCTTCTCAAGAGTCTTCGTCCCCGCCTCAATCTAATCCTTTCGTAAATCCTTCTGAAGAAAAAATTGGATTGGAAGCCCAAAACTCAGAACCATCTAATGGGTCTCAAATTCAATCTGGTTTTGCCAAAAGCCCTTCTGAAGAAGGGCTTTCTTCACAAACCCAAAACTTAGAACCTTCTTCACCCATTGGTTCTAAAGAAAATGTGTCTTTACCTAAAAGACTTGTTTACGAGATTTTCTACGGACCTTTTAAGTTAGGAGAAACGGTTATCCAGATAGAAGGGGCTAAATATACGGCGGTTGTTTACACTACTGGTTTAGGAAATACCATCTATCCTTATTATGCCAAATGGGAAACCTGGGTAGATGAACAAGGTAATCCATGGAAAACAATCGTTTATTCAAAGGACCGAGAAAAGGAAAGGAAAAAACTTATCTTTTTTGAAAAAGAAAAAGGAATAGTTTTAGTAAAAAAAGATTTAAAATCAGATAAACCAGGAGAAACCTTTAACTTAGCCTATCCTATTTATGATGAACTTTCCTCTTTTATAAAATCTTGGTTAAACGATTATCTAAGCCAACCCAGAGTAGAGTTCCCAATCTATGTAAAAGAAGAAAGGAAGTTGGTAAAGGTTTCTTCTTATAAGGAAATCCAATGTGCTTATCAAAATAAAGAAAAAATTTGTTTAGAATTAAAGGTTAGACTTCCAGAAACCAGCGAGCTTTTAAGCAGAAATAGAGAAGTTCGGGTCTATCTGTTAAAAGACGAAAGATATCCTTTAGAAATAAGGGGGAAACTCCCCCTTTTAGGCAGCTTAGTCGGTAAACTTAAAGAGGTAGTAAAATAGATTTAAAAACTATTTTCAAAAATGTAATTTAAAGCTTTCTTAATACGAGAAATTGTTCTTTCCTTTCCCAAAACTCTTATGATTTCAAAAAGTCCTGGGCTTACCGTTTTTCCAGTAAGGGCTATTCTGATGGCTTGAGCTATGTCTTTTAACTTAAAACCATAGGCTTCTGCTAAACTTCTAAAATATTCTTCTAAGGTTTTATCTTCTAAAGGTAGATTTTCCAAGTCTTTACAGACCTTTTCTAATACAGGAACCATTTGAGGTATGAGAAACTTTTTGGCTCCTTTTTCGTCATAAGAGATCTCTTCTACTAAATAAAAATCCATCATCTCTGCAAGTTCTACTAAGGTTTTTCCTCTGGTTTTTACGGTCTCTATAGCCTCCAATAAATATTCTTCAGGAAATCGAGTAAGGTCATATTTTTTTGAGAGGAAAGGTTTTAGGTGTGCAAGTAAAAATTGATTGTTGCTAACTTTTATCCAATAGGCGTTGACTGCTAAAAGTTTGTCTGGGTCAAACCTTGCAGGAGAAAGGTTTACGTTTTTGATGTCAAACTTTTCTATTAATTCTTCAACGGTAAAGTATTCTTGATCTCCAAAACCCCAGCCAAGCCTTGCCAGATAGTTTATCAACGCATTAGGTAAAAAACCTGCTTCTCTATACTCAAGAATAGACTTAGCACCGTGCCTTTTTGAAAGTTTAGCCCCGTCAGGTCCAAGCACCATCGGAATATGAGCAAACTTAGGAGGTTCAACCCCAAAGGCTTGATAAATAATTAATTGTTTTGGGGTATTAGAGATATGATCATCTCCTCTTATTACATGGGTTATACCCATGGTAATGTCATCTATCACTACCGCAAACTGATAAGTGGGGGTACCGTCTGAGCGAAGTATTACAAAATCGTCCACTTCTTCTGCGGGAAAAACAATCTTTCCTCTTAAAAGGTCTTCAAATATGATTTCACCAAATTCAGGGGCTTTAATCCTTAAAGCCCTACCCTCGCCTGGTCCTAAGTTTTTATCTTTACATGTTTTGTCATACCTTGGTTTTTGTCCGCTTTCAAGCATTTTTTTCTTCTTCTCTTCTAAAACCTCTTTAGGGCATTCACAGTAATAGGCTTTTCCTTCCTCAAAAAGTTTTTGGGCATACTTCTGATATAATTCGAGTCTTTGACTTTGAAAATAAGGTCCTTCATCCCAGTCAAGCCCAAGCCATTTTAAAGCCTCTAATATAGAGACCACATATTCCTCTTTAGATCTTTCTCTATCGGTATCTTCTAACCTTAAAATAAATTTACCTTTATGATGCCTTGCATAAAGCCAGTTAAAAAGGGCAGTTCTTGCACCGCCTAAATGAAGGTGCCCTGTTGGGCTTGGGGGAAAACGAGTAATTACCTTAGCCATCAACCATCCTCCCTTTGTCTATTTTAAAATTTAAAACTTAATAGATGAGGTTAATATATGACTATTCCTCCGTATCCTACGACAGAAGAATAGTCTCTGATTATGTCTCCAGAGGTAGCATAAGCGATGAGTTCTCCTTTGGTAGCCCCTAAATGCTTGCAGGCAACTATATTAATCGCTACAGGAATAACCCCGCACATGCTTATGTTGTTTTCTACCACCACTTTTAAAAGTCCTTCTTCTGAAAGAGATAAAATTTCCTTGATAGCCAAAGAATCTTTATATTTAGCTGTTTCTTGAGGCACGTAATGGCTAAAGTCAGAGCTTGCAACGATAAAAATCCTTTTTTCTGGAAAAAGACTAATGGTTTGAGCAAGGGCTATCCCAATCTCTCTTATTTCTTTAAGAGAAATCCATCTTAAACAAATAGCCACAATTTCTACCTTTGGGTTTATATACTGCAAAAATGGGACTTGAACTTCTAAAGAGTGTTCATGTGCATGGGCTAAAAAATCCTCTGAAGCCAAGGGACAAAGTTCTATAAAACGGGTAGTAAAGGTTTTGTTTATTTTAGCCTCGCCTAAGGGAGTAATAAAAGAAGTTCCATTAAAAACAGCGATGGGTTTACCCATACCGGTATGGTTCGGACCTAAGATAACGGCAATATCAGGAGGGACTATTTTTCCATAGACAGCTCCGGCTACATGTCCTGAATAAAAATACCCAGCATGAGGCAACACCCCACCTTTAGCAGGTATTTTAGTCTCTGAAAATTTTATAAGCTCGGCAAGATGTTTCTCTAATTCTTTAGGATTGTTGCTATAAAAATAGCCGGCTACTGCAGGTTCTCTTTTCATTTTTACAACCCTCTTATTTTTTTGAGTTTTTCTAAATCTTCTGGTGTGTCTATCTCAGGCACCTCTTCAGAAACTATACTAACCGCTATTTTATATCCATGTTCTAAGGCTCTTAACTGTTCTAATTTTTCGGTCAGCTCGAGTGTTCCTGGAGGGAGTTTTACAAAAAGGTCTAAAAATTCTTTGGTATAAGCATAAACCCCTATATGTTTTAAGTATAAAGGAGGTTCTCCTGGGGGTCTAAAATAGGGGATAAGGTTTCTTGAAAAATAAAGGGCATAGCCTTGAAGGTCTAAAACCACCTTAACCTTGTTGGGGTTGGTAAGGTCTTCATCTTGTTTTATAGGAGTAGCAAGGGTAGTCATTTTAGCCTTTTTAGAAACTAAGGGCTCTATTAAAGGTTGAAAATAGGCTGCAGGAAAAAAAGGTTGGTCTCCTTGAAGGTTGATTACTATATCTTCAGGGGCAAGACCAAGGATGTCAGAAGCCTCAGCTATTCTGTCTGTCCCACAGATATGAGTGTTTGCAGTCATCAAGGCCTTACCTCCAAACCTTGAGACTTCCTGTAAAATCCTTTCATCATCAGTAGCCACCCACACTTCCTTTATACCAGAACTTAAAGCCCTTTCGTAAACATGTTGGATCATAGGTTTTCCTTCTATATAAACTAAAGGTTTGCCTGGAAAACGAGTAGAACCGTAACGCGCTGGTATGATGATTACCTTTCTCATGGTTTCATAATTTAAACTAAATTTGTAAAAATAAAAGAAGGACTTGAATTTTCACGCTTTAATATTAAACTTAAGTCATCTTTTATAAAATGGGTAACTTTTAACTTGCCAAAGTATTTTTAAATCTAAATAGAGGTTGTTATGGCCAAAAGAGTTAAAATTATTGAATTAGCAGAAGAACTTCATGTAGAACCTAAAGAGTTGTTAAAAAAACTTAAAGCCGAAGGTTTTCAGGTTAAAACTACTTTGTCCTCTATATCAGAAGAAGAAGCAGAAAAAATTAGAATGCTTCATGGAAAAAAACATGAGATAATAGTTTTTAGAAAAGAAGAGATTGAAGAAATACATAAAGAGGAAATAAAAGTAGAAGAAAAAGTTGAAGAACCTAAAATAGAAGAAGAGCAGCCTAAAAAAAAGAAACTTTTTTTAAGAAAGAAAAAAACAGAAGAGGAACCTAAGAAAGATGAAAAGGTTTCTTTGATAGAAGCCTTCGATGAAGAAAAAGCACCAGAAGCTTCTTTAGAAGCTGAACCGTTTAATAAAGAAGAACCGTTAGAACCAGCAGAAAAAACTGAAACCTCTTTTCAAGAATTTTCGCAAATAGAAACTCCTCAAGAACAAATTTCTCAACCAGAAGTTTCTCAACCAAAAATTTCGCCAACAGAAACTCCAAAATCAGAAACTCCTCAAGAAGTTTACGGAAAAAGGGTGGTTACAGAGTTTAAACCAAGAAAGGAAAGAGGATTTAAGCCTAAAGATTCATCAGTGCCCCCTACCCCTTCTAAGGAAGAAGTTGTTGTACCTGTAGAGCCTAAACCGTTAGACAAAGAGGATTTCAAAAAGAAAAAAAAGGACAGAGAATTTAAAGAAGAAAAGAAAAAACCTAAGAAAAAAGGTGGTTTTGTTAAAAAAGAAAGGTTTGATGAATTTTTTATAGAAGAAGAACCGGTTGCCTTGTTTGAAGAAAAGCAAGAAGTCGAAGGTTTAAAGCCTAAGGAAAAGAAAGAAAAAACTTCTGAAAGACCCCCTACCCTTCCTCCTAAGGAAAAGAAAATAAAAATCTACGAAACGATTCAGGTTAGCGAGCTTGCTAAAATGATGGGGGTAAAGGTTGGTGAACTCATCAAAAAGGCTTTACAGATGGGAATGCCGGTTACCGCTAACCAATCTATCGATGCAGATACCGCTGCCATTTTAGCCGATGAGTTTGGTTATCAAATAGAAAAAGCTCCTATTGAAGAAGAAATCCTTTTACAATACACTCCTCCTTCACCAGAAGAATTAAAACCTCGTCCTCCGGTAATAACAGTTATGGGACATGTAGACCACGGTAAAACTAGTCTTTTAGATGCCATCAGAAAAACAGATGTAGCCAGTAAAGAGGCCGGTGGTATAACCCAACATATCGGTGCTTATACCGTAAAACTGGAGGCTGGAAAAACAATAACCTTTATAGATACCCCAGGTCATGAGGCCTTTACTTCTATGAGGGCAAGGGGTGCTCAGGTTACGGACATAGTGATCTTGGTAGTAGCAGCAGACGATGGTGTGATGGAACAAACTAAAGAGGCTATAGAGCATGCTAAGGCAGCTAAAGTACCTATAGTGGTAGCCATCAATAAAATAGACAAACCTGATGCTAATCCTGATAGAGTTAAATCTCAACTGGCTGAGTTAGGTTTAGTTCCGGAAGAATGGGGTGGCGATACTCTAATGGCTAATATTTCTGCCAGAAATAAAATCGGTATAAACGAACTGTTAGAGTTGGTACTTCTTCAAGCTGAAATGTTAGAATTAAAAGCTGCTTATGATAGACCTGCAAGAGGAAGGATTATAGAGAGTAAACTGGATAAAGGGAGAGGGCCAGTAGCTACAGTGCTTGTTCAGGAAGGAACACTTAAAGAAGGAGATATCTTTGTAGCCGGCCTTACCCATGGAAGGGTAAGGGCGATGTTTGACAGCTATGGAAAAAGGGTTAAAGAGGCAACCCCTTCTGTCCCGGTAGAAATTTTAGGTTTTGAAGATTTACCTCAGGCAGGAGATGATTTCATCGTTTTAGACAGTGAAGAAAAAGCAAGAAAGATAGCAGAGTATAGACAAAGAAAGGCAAGAGAAGCAGAGACAGCCAAGGAAGTTAAAATTTCTTTAGAAAAGATTTTCGAAAAACTTAAAGAAGGTGAACTTAAAGAATTAAACATCGTGCTTAAGGCAGACACTCAGGGAACTTTAGAAGCCTTACAAGCTTCGCTACTTAAAATTTCTACTGATAAGGTTAAAGTTAACATCATCCGCGCAGGGATAGGGGCTATTTCTGAAAGCGATGTTATGTTGGCTTCTGCCTCTAACGCTATCATTATCGGTTTTAATGTAAAACCCAGTTCTCAGGCAAGAGATTTAGCTAAAAAAGAGGGAGTAGATATTAAGTTTTATGACGTTATTTATCAACTTATCGACGATGTAAAGAAAGCAATGGCTGGATTACTTGAACCTGAAATAATAGAAGAAATAAAAGGTTTAGTAGAAGTAAGGGCTATATTTAAAGTGCCTAAGGTTGGGGTAGTTGCTGGATGTTATGTAAAAGAAGGAGTTATCAACAGAAACCATCAAGTAAGAGTGATAAGAGATGGGGTGGTCGTTTATACCGGTAAAATAGCCTCTCTTAAAAGGTTTAAAGAGGATGTCAAAGAGGTAGCCGCCGGTTATGAATGTGGAGTAAGGATAGAAGGGTTTAACGACGTAAAAGAAGGAGACCTTTTGGAAACTTTTGAGCTTAAAAAGGTGACTCAAGAACTCTAAAAGTTGTATAAATTGAAAGGTGTGTAAATGGTGGTTGGAGTAGCTAAAATAGAACTTTTTATTCCTGAGCCCAATTCTTTAAAAGCTAAAAGGCAGGTGCTAAAGGCCTTAACCCAGAAAATAGAGGCTAAGTTTAGAAAAGTTTCCTTGGCAGAAGTAGATGGGCACGATCTTTGGCAGAGGGCGGTATTAGGGATAAGTGTGGTAGGAAAGGATCAAAAATTGGTTGATAGCAAAATAAATGATATTCTTAGCTTTATTCAAAAAGATGGAAGGTTAGAAATCATAAACGCAGAAATAGATTTTATTAATTATTAAGGTTTTTAATCTAATGTCATACAGACCAGAAAAAGTAGGCAGTCTTTTACAAGAAGTTATAACAGAAATTTTGATGTATGACCTAAGCGACCCGGTGTTTAAGCAGCTTATCACTATAACCGAGGTTAAAATAGGCGGAGATTTAAGAAAAGCGGTAGTGTTCTTTAGAGTGTATGGTGAGATCCCAGCTGAAGAAGTTAAAGAAGCCTTTAACAGGGCTAAAGGTTATATTAAAAAACTGATAGGAGAAAAAATTACTTTAAAATACATGCCGGACCTTGAGTTTAAGTTAGACGACCGAGAAGAAAAAGAAAGGCAACTTGATAGCTTGTTTGCTAAGATTTCTAAATCCAAAGGAGATGGTTAATCTGGAAATCCTCCTCCAAAAAATTGACAAAAACCGAGACTTTATTTTAGTAACCCACGTTAACCCTGACATAGATGGTCTTTCTTCTATGTTAGCTTTTGGTTTTTTTTTAAAACACCTGAAGAAAAATTTTTATCCAGTGATAGAACGCATACCTAAAAAAGCCGAATTTTTAAAAGGTTTTGAATGGTTTATCCTTCCGGAACAGCTTCCTCATCTTGAGAAGGCTTTGGTTGTTTTGTTCGATGCTTCAACCCCTAAAAGACTTGCTTCAAACGTAGCCCAAAGGTTAACCCCGTTTAAAGATTACGTAGTGATAGACCATCATCAAAAAGAGGAAAATCTCTTTGAAGAAGATGTGCTTTTTATCATCGACCCCAATGCCCCTTCTACTTCAGCCCTCCTTTTTGAGATTTTTAAAAAATTAGGGATAGAAATTACCTACGAGATGGCAGAAAATCTTTTAGCCGGTCTTTATTTTGATACCGGAGGCTTTAGATACGAAAACACCAAGGCTCAGACCTTTGAAATCGCTAAGGAACTATGCGAAAAAGGGGCAAATCCCTCTTACATAGCTAAAAATCTGTTTGAGCAGATAAGTATAGAGGAGGTAAACCTTTTAAAAACCATCCTTAACCGTTTAGAGACGATAAAAACGCATCCTTTTTGTGTGATGTCTTACCTTACCTTTGAAGACCTTGAAAAAAACCCGGTAGAAGACCTTAGTTATTTGGCTAATTTTTTAAGAAGTTTAGAAGGGGTAGACATAGCTATTTTAGTGAAAGAGTTTGAAAAGGGTAAAATAGCGGTAAGCTTAAGAGGCAGAGAGCCTTTTGAAGTTTTAGAGATAGCTAAGCATTTTGGTGGAGGAGGACACAGATACGCCAGCGGTTTTAAGCTTGAAGAAAAAGACCTTCAAACCTTTCTTTTTGATTTGAAAAAGTTTATGAGAGGAGTTTATGAGAAAAGATAATCAGCTAAACGGAATACTTGTGGTTGACAAGCCTGAAGGTTTAACCTCTACTCAAACCTTAGAAAAAGTAAAAAAAATATTAAAAATTAAAAAAGCTGGCCATGGAGGGACCCTTGATCCTATAGCTACTGGAGTTTTACCCATATTACTTGGAAAAGCTACTAAAGTAGCCCAAATATTTTTAGAAGGGGATAAGGTTTATCAAGGGGAGATGCAATTAGGAATTAGTACCCTTACCTTTGATATTACCGGAGAGGTAGTCGCACAAAAACCCATCCCAGATTTTTCCTTAGAAGATTTAAAAAAAGGTGCTCAAACCTTTTTAGGAGAGATAGACCAGATTCCTCCACCCTTTTCTGCTGCCAAATTTAGAGGAAAACCTCTTTATAAATACGCAAGGGATGGACTTCTAATACCAAAGGAACCTAAAAAGGTTAAGGTCTTTCGGTTTGAAATTTTAGACATAACCCTTCCTTACGTGAAGTTTGAAATACATTGTTCTAAAGGTACTTATATTAGGTCTATAGTAAATAGTTTTGGGGAGAGGTTGGAGTGTGGTGCTACACTAACTAAACTTAGAAGGTTAAAAAAAAGTATTTTTACCATAGAAGAAGCCTTAACCTTAGAAGAAATCTCTCGGTTGGTTCAGGAAGATTACGAGGGTTTGGTAAAAAGAATAATTCCTGTAGAAAAATCTCTTGAATTTTTACCTAAAATATTAGTGAGTGAAGATTTTTCTCAACGGATACAAGAGGGTAGACCTATGCATACTTCTTCTTTTCTTTCTTTCATCAAATTTCAGAAACTTACCCTATCCCCCTATCATGAATGGATAAGGATTTTAAACCCAAAAGGCAAGTTAGTAGCCATTATCGAAAACCCATTAAAAAACCTCTCTAATGAATACATAAAATATTTCAGAGTTTTTAAAGACTAAATGAAAAAATTTAAACAGCTTATAAGCATTCTTATAAGGTTTACGATTACCTTTGGTATTTTGTTTTTTTTGTTTAAAAAGACAGACTTTGCTAAGCTAAAGGAAATTTTTAAAAACCTTTCCTTTTTTCCCTATCTAATAGCCCTTTTATGTTTTAACAGTTTTCAACTGATGGTAGCCTTAAGATGGCAAAAACTTTGTGAAAGCTGGGGTTTTAAACAAAATTATTTCTTCTTTCTAAAAAGTTATTTGATGGGATTTTCTTTAAACACCGTTATGCCAGGGATAGTAGGCGGCGACATCCTAAGGACCTTTCTTTTAACAAAAAAAGGACTTCCTTTTAAAAAGGCCACCTTTAGCGTTATGGTAGACCGTTTTTACGGACTTTTAGGTATATTTTTTATCCTTTCCGTCTCTCTTCCTCTATATGGAGGTTTTTTACCAATAAACTTTTATTACTTTATTATTTTTATTACTTATTCAGTAATCATAGGTTTTTTCTTAATTTCTTTATTTTTTACCAAGATTTATCCTAAGGAATATTTTAATCCTGTTCGTCTACCTTATAATCTTTTTCCGGTGCTACTTGGGATTTTAATCCAAGTTTTATTTGTCTTACAGTTCGTTTTTTTAGGTTTGGCTTTGCATTTACAGATAAATTATTCGTATTTTTTTGTAATCATCCCTATTATTAGTTTTTTAGCAGCCTTGCCTCTTAGTATTTCAGGATTAGGGGTTAGAGAAGGTAGTTTAAGTTATTTTTTATCTTTGTTGGGTTTTTCTATAGAACATGGTATATCCTTAGGTATGTTAGGCTATAGTTTAATCCTTATTTCTGCCCTTCCAGGGATATATTTTTATTTAAAAACAAGGGTATCATGGAAATAAGTTTTTTGTTTAAAAGTTTTATCACCCTTTTTACCATCATAGACCCGATTGCCGGGGCTCCTTTCTTTTTAAGTATAACCGCAGGCTATCCTGAAAAAGAACGTCAAAAAATCGCCTTAAAAGCAAGCCTTACAGCTTTGATTACTCTTTTAATCTTTTTTTGGTTAGGTAGATATGTTTTGGCTTTGTTTCAAATTTCTCTTTCTTCTTTTAGGATTGCTGGTGGGACACTTCTTTTTATTACCGCTTTGGAGATGCTTTTTGGTAAGACTACCCAGGTAAAAACTTCAGAAAAAGAGGCAACCCAAGTAAAAGAATTGGAAGACCCATCGGTAGTCCCCTTAGGTATTCCTTATTTAGCCGGTCCTGGTGCGATTACTACAGCTATTATTTTAGGTGAAAGCCCTGAGTTTTCCGTAAAATTAGCCCTTTCGGGGACAATTTTTCTAGTAATACTTATTACCTACTTTATATTAAGCGCCTCAACCAAAATTTTTAAGCATCTTGGAGAACTTGGAACTAAGGCAGTGGTAAGAATTTTAGGTCTTATTTTGGCAAGTATTGCCATAGAATACATCATCACAGGACTAAAAGAAAATTTTTAGCCAAATTTTAGAAAAAACTTTTTTCTTTTAAAAAATTTTTGTATAATATAAAGCTATGGAGATTTTTAGAAAAAAATCTTTTGATGCAGTTAAACAAACCTCAAAACTTAAACGAGCCCTTACACTAAAAGACATTGTCTTAATAGGGATTGGTGCGGTAGTAGGGGCAGGGATTTTTGTAGTAACGGGACAGGCAGCAGCCTCCTATGCAGGTCCTGGTATTCTACTTTCCTTTATTCTTGCAGGTATAGGGATTGGGCTCACCGCCTTGGTTTATGCTGAATTTTGCTCTGCCTTTCCGTTAGCTGGAGGTGCCTACAACTATGCCTATTTTGTGTTGGGAGAGTTTTGGGCTTGGTTGGTTGGTTGGAATGTGCTTTTAGAATATGGAATAGCTACGGCAGCAGTTTCTACCGGTTGGTCGGGATATTTAAGGGCTTTTTTAGAAAACAATTTGCATGTGCATATCCCTAAGGCTATTTCCGGTCCTTTTAATCCTGCTCAAGGCACATATGTAGACCTTTTTTCCCTTTTAGGGGTTTTGTTGATTTTCTTTTTAGTAACCATAGGTATCAGAAAAAGCGCACTTTTTAATAACGTGGTCGTGGTTTTAAAAATAATCACCTTGTTGGTTTTTATAATTTTTGGACTTAAGCATGTTAGATGGGAACATTTTCGTCCCTTTTTGCCTTTTGGTTGGGAGGGGGTGTGGAGAGGTGCTGCGCTTATCGTGTTTGCTTATTTAGGGTTTGATGCGTTAGCTACCCTGGCAGAAGAAACCAAAGATGTAAAAAGAACACTGCCTAAGGGTTTAATCCTTTCTCTTTTGGTCATAACTTTACTTTACATTTCTGTAGCCTTCGTGTTGGTAGGTGTTTTACCTTATTGGGAATATGAAGGAAAACCTGATGCCTTAGCCTATGCCATGTATAAAATAAATGAAAAGTGGGTAGCAGATTTTATTTCCTTAAGCGCTGTGATTACCATTACTTCGGTCATGTTGGTTATGGCCATAGGTTTTACCAGGATCCTTTATGCGTTAGCAAGAGATGGATTATTGTTTAAGCCTTTTGCTGAAATTCATAAAAAATTTTACACCCCCTACAAAGCCTCGATCACCGGCGGTCTTATTCTCTGCTTTTTTGCTGGTTTTGTCCCTCTAAAAATTTTAGCTGAGCTTATCAACATCGGAACACTTTTTGCTTACTTTATAGTAGGTGTAGCCATTTATTTGGTTAGGTATCGCCCTGATTATCAACCTGCCTTTAAGATTCCTTGGGCCCATATTTTAATCCCGATTAATCTTTTGTTTTTACTTTTTATCATGAGTGGGTTACCGATGGATACCTGGATAAGGTTTATTTTGTGGAGTTTCTTGGGGATTTTGGTCTATTTTTTGTATGGTTATAAACATAGTTCTATAAACTCTAACTCTTAGGATGTAATAGTGTGGTATGTTGAGAAAAATTTTCATTATATTATCAGGGATAACCAAGCTCTTTGTTTTGGGATAATCTTACCTATTATTTGGGGCAATAGGAACAATAAGTTTAGAGCATCTAAGGTAAATGTTGACAAATAAAAAATTTAGGTATAACTTGCTTAAGCAAGCACTTACATTATTATTTTATGGTTTTAGAGGGATAGTTTTATGAAAAGAGTAAATTGTGTGTTGTTTTGTTTATTTTTTTTAATCTTAGGGTTTAAGCCTCCTGTTTTTGCTAAAGAAGTTTTATCTTTAAAAGATCTTATCCTTTCTGGTCTAAAAAACAACCCTCAGATTCAGATTGCAGTTAAAAGTAAAGAACAGTATGTTTTTCAAAAAGATTATGTAAGGTCAAGTTTTTTTCCTTTTCTTTATTTAAAGTACGAGTTTGACAGAACTGATCCAGGCAAAGGGCTTCCTAACCGAGAGGTCCATGCTTTTGGTCCTTATCTAAACTGGAATGTTTTTTCTGGTTTTTCTACTTGGCATTCCTATCAAGAAACTTTAAAACTTATTTCTGCTCAAGATTTTGCGGTAAAAAGGACGATTTTAGACGTTTCTTTAAACATTATCCGAGCTTATTTAGAGTATTTTAAGCAAAAAGCTTTATATGAAGCGGCTTTATCCGACCTTGAAGACGCTAAGATCCTTCTAAAGTTAGCTAAAAAAAAATATGAGGTAGGCCTTTCTCCTTATGCAGATGTGCTTGATGCTGAGGCTAAGGTAAAACAGGCAGAGTTTAACGTTACTAACTATAAATATACAGCCGACATAGCGAAAGCTCAGGTTTTAACCTTGATAAATTATGACATAACCAGAATAGAAGAAATAGAATTTTTACCTTTACAAGAAGAAGACTTAGAGGTAAAAGACTTTAATTTTTATCTCAAAACCGCCATTGAAAAAAGACCAGAGCTTAAAGCAAAAGAAAGCGAAGTTTTTGCACAGGAAGAAAGGGTAAAAAGTGTAAAAGGAAAGTTTTGGCCAAGCATAGACCTTTTTAGTAGTTATTATCAGGTAGACGATAAGTTTTTTCCTGACAAAAATAACGAGTTTGTAGCAGGTTTTAGGGTGACTTTTCCTATTTTTACAGGTTTTCAGCGTTTGGCTGAGTTAAACAAAGAAAAGGTAGGTTTAGAACAAAAAAGGTTAGAAAAGGCAAACATTGAGCTTCAAATAAAACAGGAGGTATTTACCAGCTATAAAAACTATCAGACAACAAAAGAGAGTTTTGAAAGTGCCCTTGTTTGGTTAAAAAGCATGGAAGAAGATTACCGAGTAGTCCAAAAAAAATATGAAACCGGACTGGCAAGTATTGTAGACGTAACTACCCTTTTGGCTCGTCTTTCAGAGGTAAGGTCAAAAGTAGCGATTTCTAAGTATAATTTAATTTATTCTTTTTATGAGCTTTACAGGATGTCTGGGACTATTCCGGAGTTAGACCTATGAAAAAGTTTTGCGTTTTATGGTTAATCTTTTTTTTGTTTTTTTTAGTAGGTTGTCAGAAAGACAAAAAGAAAAAGGATGTTGCCCTACCATCTTCTTCTACTAAGGTAGAAAGAGGGAGTATTTATTTAGAGGTAACTGCTACAGGAGCGGTAAAGCCTCAGGTTGGTGCTCAGGTAAAGGTAGGTTCAAGGGTTTCTGGAAGGGTTGAAAAACTTTTGGTAACCACAGGAGATAAGGTTAAAGCTGGGCAACTTATCGCTATCATAGAACATCAAGACCTACAAGAAGAGGTGAATAGAACTTTTAATCAGTATAAAGAAGCCTTGGCTAACTTAGAAAAGATTAAAAAAGTTTACCCTTCTCAGATTGCAGCTCAAACCAAGAAGGTTAATTCTGCTATAGCAGAACTTCTTCAAATAGAAAGAGAGCTTAAAAGGAATAAGGTTCTTTTTCAAGAAGGTCTTATTTCAAAAAACGACTTAGAAAGATTAGAAAGGGATTATGAGGTAAAAAAATCTACCTTAGAATATGAAAAAGCTAACCTTGAAGCCTTAAAGTCTGAATACGAAAAACAATCAGAAATAGCTAAAGCTCAAGCAGAGAGTGCTAAAAGTGCTTGGAATGCAGCTAAGGTTAAACTTAATTATGCCTTTATTTATTCTCCTATTTCAGGTGTGGTTTCAGAGGTTACGACCCAACAAGGGGAAACGGTAGTTGCTGGTTTAAATGCCCCTACTTTTATAACCGTGGTGGACCTCTCTAAGCTTCAGGTAGAATGTTATGTAGATGAGACAGACATAGGAAGGATTGCTGTAAGCCAAGAGGCTACTTTTACTGTGGACAGTTACCCTAATAAGGTATTTAGAGCTAAGGTAAAAACCATTTATCCTGGAGCTATCATCAAGAATAACGTAGTTTTTTATGATGTAGTGCTTGAAATTTTAGACCCTTATGAAAATTTACTACGTCCGGAGATGACAGCCCAGGTTACCATAATAGCAGGTAAAAAAGAAAATGTGCTTTTAGTTCCTTCTAAAGCAGTAAAAATAGACCCACAGGGAAATTATTATGTAATGGTAAAAAAAGGGGATAAATGGGAAAAACGAATAGTAAAAATAGGTTGGGAATCCCGCGGAAAAACCGAAATTTTAGAAGGACTTAAAGAAGGTGAGGAAGTAGGTTTGTGGGAAACAAGATAGTAGTCTTAGAAAACATTCAAAAAACCTATCAAATAGGTAAAGTCTTTTATCAAGTGTTAAAAGGGATAGACTTAGAGGTAGAGGAAGGAGATTTTTTAGTAATTATGGGGGCTTCTGGGAGTGGAAAAACCACCCTTTTAAACCTCATCGGTCTGCTTGACAAACCAACCTCAGGCAAGTATTTTTTAGACGGTGAAGAGGTAAGCCATTTAGATAGTAAAAGATTATCTTATATAAGAAATAGAAAGATTGGGTTTATTTTTCAGGCCTTTCACTTGGTACCTTGGGCTAATGCTTTAGAAAACGTTTTATTACCGTTACTTTATAGGCCCGAAGGGATTTCTAAAAAAGATAAAGAAAGGGCTGTTGCCTTGCTCGAAAGATTAGGTTTGGCAGATCGTATTTATGCTAAACCTACTGAGCTTTCAGGGGGTCAACAACAAAGGGTAGCCATAGCCAGGGCATTGATAACCTCCCCTAAACTTCTTTTGGCAGACGAACCTACTGGAAACCTTGACAGTGCAAGTAGTAAAGAAGTTATGAATATATTTAAAGAATTAAACGCAGGAGGCCTAACTATTATAATGGTAACCCATGACCCAGAAATTGCTAAAACCGGAAAAAAAATTAAGTTTATAAAAGACGGAATTTTTGTAGATGAAAAAACATTTTGAATCGGTTTTCTTAAAAGATGTTTTAAAAGAACTTTTTTCTAATAAAATCAACTTAGTTTTTATGCTTTTAGCTTTAGTTATAAGTTTGACAGCCTTAAACACCATTTATTCTTTAGGAGAATCTGCCAAAAAACAGGTTTTAGACGTATTAGCCAACCTTCAATTTGGTAAAGATGCTATGTTGGTCATAGCAGGGGGAGGAAAAATTGTAGGGGTTACAACTACCAGGGCAGATACGATGAAAATGAAAGACGTAGAAGATATAGAAAAGCTTGAGTTTGTAAGATTAGTTTCACCTTGGGCAAGAGGCATACTTGAGGTATCTTATAAAGGTTTTTCTGAAAAAATAAGAATAGAAGGGGTTACACCGTCTTATACCATAGCCAACAACTGGTATCCCAAAGAAGGAAGGTTTTTTAATGAAGAAGACTTGAAAACTATGGCTAAGGTTTGTGTATTAGGTGCTGAGATACCTCAAAAACTTAATACAAAACAACTTATAGGTGAAAAAATCAAGATAGGCGGAGAATATTTTGAGATTATAGGGATTTTAGAACCAAAACCTTCTTTTGGGCATTTTAGACATGATGAAAGGATTTTAATTCCTTTAACCACCGCTATGAGAAGGGTTTTTAACAAAGACCATTTAGATGCGATGAAAATTCTTTTTAAAGAAAATACTGACGTTAATCTTGCTCAAGAGGCCATAAGAAACCTCTTGAGAAAAAACCACAATCTTTATGGGATACAGCCAGATGATTTTAGGCTTATTACTCCGGACATGGCTATAGAAAGATTTACTGCTGCTACCAGAATTCTTACTGTGTTTTTATTAGCTATTTCGGTAATCAGTTTAGTAATAAGTGGAGTTATCATCATGAATCTAATGTATGCTAACATCGAGGAAAAGTCTTCGGTGATAGCCTTGAGATTAGCCTTAGGGGCAACCCCCTCTCACATCATCAAGCATTACCTTACCATTGCTCTTATAATAGCCTTAATAAGTGGTGTTATAGGTTGGATTTTGAGCTTAGGGTTGATGAAACTTATTTCTTTCTTTAGTCCTTTAAAACCTTTATTTTCTTGGAATACTTTTTTTATAAGCCTTTGTTTTTCAACATTAACCACCGTTATTTTTAGTCTTATTCCTGCTTATAAAGCCACTCAAATAGAACCGTCTATTTTATTAAAAAGCCTATGATACTAAAGTATAAACTACTTTGGGGTGGTTTGTTTCATAAAAAATTAAGGCTTATTTTGTCTATTATAGGTATCATAATAGGGGTATCTTCTTTACTTTTGATGAACGCCTTTGGAGAAGCTGCTAAGGTTAGAACCTTAAAAGAGATAGAAACCTTTGGCCCTGAGGTTTTTATGGTGGTTGCGGGAAATGTAAAAGTTTCTGCAGGAAGGGCCATCCAAACAGAAATCACTACTACGCTTAAACCAGAAGATGCAGAGGCTTTAAGAAAGATAAGTGGTATCAGGTTCATCTCTCCATACTTTACCGGAGATGCGATCGTAAGATTTAGTGGAAATACAGTAAGCACCATATTAAACGGGGTAAACGAAGAGTACATAAAACTAAGAAAATTTCCGTTAGAGGAAGGTAGAAATTTTTTTAAGGATGAAATATTAAGCTATAAAAAGGTGGTTATCTTAGGGAACAAGGTTAAAAACCAACTTTTTGGCAAAGAAAATCCGATAGGTCAAACGATATTGATAAACAAACTGCCTTTTAAGGTTGTCGGTGTTTTAGCCCCTATAGGGATAGACGCAAGCAACGCAGACCAAGACGACCAAGTCATCATACCTTATACCATAGCGATTTCTGCGGTTTATAATGTTGACTACATAAGAGGTATTTTTATCTCTGTAGAAAATCCTTTAGACCTTCCTGTTATTGAAAATCAAATCGATTCAATCCTTTCTAAAAGGCACAAAGTTACAGAAAAAAACAAAGATTTTACCATTGTTAAGGCTGACGACATCCTCAAAGCTAAAACCCAAACAACCAACCTTTTTTCTTCTTTGGTGAAAAGTGTTTCTATTCTTTGTTTGGTAGTAGGGGCTTTAGGGGTTACTGCCATTATGACCCTTGCGGTTAACGAGCGTAAAAAAGAGATCGGTATAAGAAAGGCGGTAGGTGCTAAAGAATGGGATATTCTTTTACAGTTTTTGATAGAAAGTGTGCTGGTTACTTTAGTAGGAGGTTTTATAGGTGTAAGTTTAGGGGTAGTCCTGACCCTTATTTTGTTACCTCTCTTTAATTACCCTCTGATATTTCCGATTACACCTATCCTTACTTCAACCGGATTAACCATTATTTTTGGGATATTTGCAGGAGTTTATCCCTCCTATAAAGCCTCAAAGGTAGATCCTATCGTGCTTTTAAGGTCCTTTTAAGCTTCTTGTAAAAACTTTTTAAAACATTATAATAGAGTTATGAAAATGTTTACGGTAAGTCAGTTAGAGTTTTTAAAAGAGTTAAATCCTGCTCAGCTTGAGGCGGTCCAAACGATTTTTGGGCCTCTTTTGGTGATAGCAGGGGCAGGTTCAGGTAAAACGAGAACCCTTACCTCAAGGATGGCCTATTTAGTAGCCCAAGGGGTTCCACCTGAAAAGATATTACTTTTAACCTTTACTAAAAGGGCTTCAAAAGAGATGATACAAAGAGCAGGAGCTCTTTTAAAAACTGATTGTGATAAAATCATAGGAGGAACCTTCCATTCTATCTCACAATATATGCTTAGGTTTTATGGATATCTTTTAGGTTATCAGTCTAACTTTACTATCCTTGATAGAAGCGATTCTGAAGACTTGATACATCTTTTAAGAAATAGTTTAGGGTTTGCCGATGCCAAAAAAAAGTTTCCTAAAAAAGAAACCTTGGCTACCATTTACAGCAAGATGGTTAACCAACAAAGGACTCTTGAAGACCTTTTGAAAACCTATTATCCTCAGTTTTTAGATTTTTATTATGAGATAGAAAGGCTTTTGATAGAGTATCAAAACTACAAGAAAGAACATCATCTAATGGATTATGATGACCTTTTAGTCAATTGGCTTAGCATTTTAAAAACTTATCCCCAAATAAGAGAAGAAATCGGAAAACGTTTTGAGTTTATCATGGTAGACGAATATCAAGATACCAATACCCTTCAAGGTGAAATCATCAGATATATGGCTGAAAGGCATCAAAATGTAATGGTTGTGGGAGATGATTCTCAAAGCATTTATGGATTCAGAGGGGCTAATTATAAAAACATTTTTGATTTTCCTAAGCTTTTTCCAAATACTAAAATAATCAAACTTGAGCAAAATTACCGTAGCACCCAACCTATTTTAGACTTAGCCAACCATATAATTGCTAAATCTAAAATAAAATACACCAAAAACTTGTTTACCTTGCGAAAGGACGGAAAAAAACCTGTTTTGTTTTATGCTGAAGACGAGACAGAGTCAAGCAAGTTTGTAGCAGAAAAGGTTTTAGAACTCCGAGAAAAGGGAATAAAACTCTCTCAGATAGCGGTGCTGTTTAGGTCTGCCTCTCATTCGTTTGATTTAGAAATGGAACTTACCAAAAGAGGTATACCTTTTATCAAATATGGGGGATTAAAACTTTTAGAAGCGGCCCATATAAAAGATTTTCTTTCTATTTTAAGGATACTTAGCAATCCTAAAGACTTTTTGTCTTGGAACAGGGTTCTTTTACTGCTTGAAGGTATAGGTCCAAGAACAGCAGAAAAGATAATAGAAACTCTAAAACAAGCTAATAATGACTTTTTCTTTTCTTTAGAAAGACTTACCTATAGGTTTTCTTTTTTAGAGTTTAAAGCTCTTATTTCTTTAATAACCGAGGTAGTTAAGTTTAAAGAAAAACCCTCTACTTGTCTTCTAAGAGTCTGGGACTTTTATCAACCTATTTTTCAAAGAGTATATTACGAAGATTATCACCGAAGAGAAAGAGACATAGAGGCCCTTTTAGACCTTTCAGAAAAATATGAGACCTTGGAAGAGTTTTTGACAGACCTAATGTTAGAACCCATAGAGATCTATGAAAAGAAGCCTGCTGAACTTGACGACCATTTAGTCCTATCAACCGTACATTCAGCAAAAGGATTAGAATGGCATACCGTTTTTATTTTATCTCTTATAGATGGTAGGTTTCCCTCGGTTTACAGTTTAGAAAATGAAGAAGAGTTAGAAGAGGAAAGAAGGCTCTTTTATGTAGCGGTGACCCGTGCAAGAGAAGAACTTTTCCTTATCTCTCCTATGACTACCTATGTAAGAGGAGAAGGAAAAACCCTTGCCAAGGTTTCTAAGTTTATAAAAGATTTAGACCTTGATTTATTTCAAGTTTACCATAAAAAAGAAGAAAAAAAACTCTCCTTAAAGGATTCTAAAAACGGTGGTCAAGACATTAAACCCAGCTTTACAAAAAATCTTTTCCGTTTTAAAATAGGAGATTTAGTAAAACACCCTCATTTTGGGATAGGAGAGGTGATGGAAGTAGTTGGTGAAGAAAAAGTTAGGATAAACTTCCCTCAAAAAGGACCTACCCTTCTTAATCTAAAATATACTAAATTAGAAAAAATTATTAATTAAATCTTATGCTTGATAAGGTAGAATTAGCCACCAAGGTTAAAACTAGTATACTCCAAAGAAACATAGCTTTAGGTTCTTTAGATTATCTTCCTAAACATATAAAACCACAACTTGACCAATGGTTAAATAAAGCGGTGCTTCTTTATGGTCAAAATAAAGTTGAATACTTAACTATAAAACCAATAAATGATAAAAACCTTGTGATAGAAGTTTCTGATCCTTCACATTTTGAATTAGGAAAGATAATTTTGGTGATTCTCCCAGATGGACAGCAACGCTATATTTTTCAATGTTTAAT
>OGCH01000232.1_pt1 | contig 33499 bp, 34 predicted proteins | sample 1570111 | NCBI WGS metagenome assembly OGCH01 (sample SAMN03436243, study PRJEB24508) | hot springs metagenome | biome: Desert Springs; feature: Hot Springs; material: Water | place: USA: Great Boiling Spring, Nevada | collected 2008-12-01 | depth 0 m m | reverse complement strand
GACCCCTCGTGGCCCCTAAACCCCAACAGCCCCAACCACGCCCTGAGGCGGATAGCCCAACGCCTGGGCCTGGAACGGGTGCGGGTCCATGACCTCCGGCACAGCTACGGCACCCTCTACTTGGCCCGGAGAGTCCCCCTCGAGGTGGTATCGGAACGCTTGGGGCACGCCAATCCCACCATCACGCTCAACCGCTACCGGCACGTCCTGGAGGAGGAGCGCCGGGGCTGGGTTATGGACCTCGAGGAGCTGGTGAAGCCTAACCGGGCCAAGGCCTGAGCCCGGTTGCAGTAGGGTTGCAGTAAAAAGGGCCTTCCCCCCTCGCCACCGAGGGGGGAAGTTTTGCGTCCTGGACTTGGTGGAGCGGCGGGGATTTGAACCCCGGACCTCCCGCTTGCAAGGCGGGTGCTCTCCCTCTGAGCTACCGCCCCAGGCCTTAGGGAGTATAGCCCAAGAGGGGGGGTTCCGCAAAGGCCCCCTGGGCCCTATAATCGGTAAGGCGTGCCGGACCAGCCCCTGGGCAGGGGAAGGTCCCTGGGGAAAGAGGCCGGCCCGCAGGAAACGCCAAGCCCAACCTTCCCCGAACGGGAGGAATATGCCGCTTAACATCACAATAAAGGAGCTACTGGAAGCCGGGGTCCACTTCGGCCACGAGCGCAAGCGCTGGAACCCCAAGTTCGCCCGCTACATCTACGCCGAGCGCAACGGCATCCACATCATTGACCTGCAGAAGACCATGGTGGAGCTGGAGCGCACCTTCCGCTTCCTCGAGGACCTGGCCATGCGGGGGGGCACGGTGCTCTTCGTGGGCACCAAGAAGCAGGCCCAGGACATCGTGCGCATGGAGGCGGACCGGGCGGGGATGCCCTACGTGAACCAGCGCTGGCTGGGCGGGATGCTCACCAACTTCAAGACCATCTCCCAGCGGGTGAACCGCCTGGAGGAGCTGGAGAACCTCTTCGCCTCGGAAGACATCAACCAGCGCCCCAAGAAGGAGCAGGTGCGGCTCAAGCATGAGCTGGAGCGCCTGCAGAAGTACCTCTCGGGCTTCCGGCGGCTCAAGCGCCTCCCCGACGCCCTCTTCGTCGTGGACCCCACCAAGGAGGCCATCGCCGTGCGGGAGGCCCGGAAGCTCTTCATCCCCGTGATCGCCCTGGCGGACACGGACTCCGACCCCGACCTGGTGGACTACATCATCCCCGGCAACGACGACGCCATCCGCTCCATCCAGCTCATCCTCTCCCGGGCGGTGGACCTGATCATTGAGGCCCGGGGCGGGGTGGTGGAGCCCTCCCCCTCCTACGCCCTGGTGGAGGAGGCGGAGCGCCAGGCGGCCCAGGGCGAAGCCTTCGCCGGTGAGGACGAGGTGGAAGCATGAGCCAGATGGAACTCATCAAGAAGCTGCGCGAGGCCACGGGGGCCGGGATGATGGACGTGAAGAAGGCCCTCGAGGACGCCGGCTGGAACGAGGAGAAGGCGGTGCAGCTCCTCAGGGAGCGGGGGGCCATGAAGGCCGCCAAGAAGGCGGAGCGGGAGGCCCGGGAAGGGATCATCGGCCACTACATCCATCACAATCAGCGGGTGGGGGTGATCCTGGAACTCAACTGCGAGACCGACTTCGTGGCCAGGAACGAGGTCTTCCAGAACCTGGCCAAGGACCTGGCCATGCACATCGCCATGATGAACCCCCGGTACGTCTCCGCCGAGGAGATCCCCGCCGAGGAGCTGGAAAAGGAGCGGCAGATCTACATCCAGGCGGCCCTCAACGAGGGCAAGCCCAAGGAGATCGCCGAGAAGATCGCCGAGGGCCGGCTGAAGAAGTACCTGGAGGAGGTGGTCCTCCTGGAGCAGCCCTTCGTCAAGGACGACAAGGTGAAGGTGAAGGAGCTCCTCCAGCAGGCCATCGCCAAGACCGGGGAAAACATCGTGGTGCGGCGCTTCTGCCGCCTGGAAGTGGGAGCGTAGGCCATGGAAGCCGCCGGGGCCCTTCCAAAGCGGGGCCCCGGTTTTTCTCGCCATGAAGTACAAGCGCGTCCTCCTCAAGCTTTCCGGTGAGTTCCTCACCTCTAACGGCTTCGGCATTGAGCCCGAGGCCACCCAGGCCCTGGCCCGGGAGATCAAGGCCGCCTATGACACCGGGGTCCAGCTGGCCATCGTGATCGGGGCCGGCAACCTCTGGCGGGGCGCCCGGCAGGGGGTGGGCATGGACCGGGCCACCGCCGACTACATCGGCATGCTGGCCACCATCATGAACGCCCTGGCCCTGCAGGATGCCCTGGAGGCGCTCGGCATCCCCACCCGGGTCCAGACCGCCCTCACCATCACCCAGGTGGCCGAGCCCTACATCAGGCGGAGGGCCCTGAGGCACTTGGAGAAGGAGCGCATCGTCATCTTCGGGGGCGGGACGGGCAACCCCTTCTTCTCCACGGACACCGCGGCCGCCCTGAGGGCTTTGGAGGTGGGGGCCGAGGTGGTGCTCATGGCCAAGAACAAGGTGGACGGGGTCTACTCCGATGACCCCAGGAAGAACCCCGACGCCGTCCGCTTTGACGAGCTCAGCTACCTGGACGTGCTGAACCGGGGCCTCCAGGTCATGGACACCACCGCCATCACCCTCTGCATGGAGGCGGGCCTTCCCATCCTGGTCTTTGACATCTTCAAACCCGGGGCCCTGGTGGGTATTATCCAGGGGGAAAAGGTGGGCACCCTGATCCACTAGAAAGGAGGCGCCATGACCCTGAAGGACCTTTACGCAGAAACCCGAAGCCACATGCAAAAGAGCCTCGAGGCCCTGGAGCACAACCTCTCCGGCCTGCGCACGGGCCGGGCCAACCCCGCGCTTCTCCTCCACCTCAAGGTGGAGTACTACGGCACCCACGTCCCCCTCTCCCAGATCGCCACGGTCACCGCTCCCGACGCCCGGACCCTGGTGGTCCAGTCCTGGGACCAGAACGCCCTCAAGGCCATTGAAAAGGCCATCCGCGACTCCGACCTGGGCCTGAACCCCAGCAACAAGGGGGACGCCCTCTACATCAACATCCCCCCCCTCACCGAGGAAAGGCGCAAGGAGCTGGTGAAGACCGCCCGCCACTACGCCGAGGAGGGGCGCATCGCCATCCGCAACCTCCGCCGCGAGGCCTTGGAGAAACTGAAGAAGCTCTCCAAGGAACTCCACCTCTCCGAGGACGACACCAAGCGGGCCGAGGCCGAGATCCAGAAGATCACCGACGAGTTCATCGCCAAGGTGGACGGGCTTTTGGAGAAGAAGGAAGAGGAGATCCTCCACTAGGCCCATGGGTCCAGGGAAAGCCCTAGGAGGCGGGGGGTGAGGGACGACCTCCCCACGCGGGTCCTCTCCGCTTTGGTGGGGGCGGGGCTTCTCCTCCTCGTGCTCTGGGCGGGGCTTCCCCTGATCCTCCCCACCCTTTTCTTCGTCCTGTGGCTGGGGGGGCTGGAGCTCAGGGACATGCTCTCCCGGAGGGGCATCGGCCTGAACCTGCCCCTCCTCTACGGGGGCGGGGGGCTTCTCTTTCTCTTCTCCCTGCCCCAGCTTTACTGGCACTTCCCCCAGGTCCCCTGGCGGGAGGTGGCCCTGGGGCTTTTTCTCATGGCCAGCTTCAGCCACGAGCTTTTAAGGGGAGCGGACCTCACCCGCTTCGCCTTCACCCTCCTGGCCTTCCTCTACCTCCCCTGGAGCCTGGGGTACGTCCTCCTCCTCCGGGAAACCCCGGACCCGGGCCTGGGGCTTTGGACCCTCTCCCTCCCCTTGGTGGCCAGCTTCGCCACGGACATCGGGGCCTACTTCGCCGGGCGCTTCTTTGGCCGGCACAAGCTGGCCCCGGCCATCAGCCCCGGCAAGACCCTCGAGGGCTCCCTGGGGGGCATCCTCTTCAGCTTCCTGGCCCTTCTCGTCTACACGGGCCTGGTGCGGGAGGTCTTTCCCTTCGGCCTTTTGGAACTCTGGCTCTTCAGCCTCCTCCTCTCCCTGGCGGCCCAGCTTGGGGACCTGGCGGAGTCCATGCTGAAGCGCTACTGTGGGGTGAAGGACTCCGGGCGCTTCCTGCCCGGGCACGGGGGGCTTCTGGACCGGATAGACAGCCTCCTCTTCACCTTCCCCCTGACCTACTTCCTGGTGGTGCTCTTCACGTGAAGCGCTTGGTGATCCTGGGTTCCACGGGCTCCATCGGCCGGCAGGCCCTGGAGGTGGCCCTCTGGCGGGGCTACCAGGTGGTGGGCCTGGCGGCGGGGAAGAACCTGGAGGTCCTCTCGGAGCAGATCGCCCGCTTCCGGCCCCTCCTGGTGGCGGCGGAGGCAAGCCTCCATGGGGAGCTCAAGGAACGCTTTCCCTGGCTGAAGCTGGCCTCCCCCGAGGAGGTGGCGGCCATGGAGGCCGAGGTGGCCGTGGCCGCCATCCCGGGCCTGGCGGGCCTCGGCCCCACCCGGGTGGCGGTGCGGACGGGGAAGCGGGTGGCCCTGGCCAACAAGGAGGCCATGGTGGCCGCGGGACCCCTCCTCTGGCAGGAGGCGGAAACAGGCGGGGCGGAGGAGATCCTCCCCGTGGACTCGGAGCACTCCGCCCTCTTCCAGGCCCTCCTGGGGGAGCGCCGGGAGGACGTGGCCGAGCTCATCCTCACCGCAAGCGGGGGGCCCTTCCTAAGGGGCCCGGAGGACCTCTCCCAGGTGACCCCGGAGATGGCCCTGGCCCACCCCCGGTGGCGCATGGGGCCCAAGGTGACCATAGACTCCGCCACCCTCTTCAACAAGGGGCTGGAGGTCCTGGAGGCCAAGGAGCTCTTCCGCTTCCCCTTGGAGAGGATCCGGGTCCTGGTCCACCCCCAGGCCTACGTCCACGGCCTGGTGCGCTTCCTGGACGGAAGCCTCAAGGCCCAGCTGGGCCCCACGGACATGCGCCTTCCCATCCAGTACGCCCTCACCTACCCCGAGCGGGCGGAAACCCCCCTCAAGGACCTCCCCATCCCCGGGGTCCTGGAGTTTCTGGAGCCCGACCTAAAGCGCTTCCCCGCCCTGGCTGTGGCCTACGAGGCGGGAAGGCGGGGCGGCGTGGCCCAGGTGGCCGTCTCCGCCGCCGACGAGGTGGCCGTGGAGGCCTTTTTGGCGGGCAAGATCCCCTTCACCCGCATCCCGGAAGTGTTGGCTAAAGTCCTGGAAAACACCCCCTCCGAACCCCTAACATGGGATAGCCTCTTCGCCGTGGACGCCTGGGCCCGGGAAGAGGCCAAGAGGTGGGCATGAGCCTGATCTGGTTCCTCATCATCATCGGCGTTAGCGTCTTTGTGCACGAGCTGGGCCACTACCTGGCCGCCCGGGTCCAGGGGGTTCGGGTCAAGGCCTTCAGCGTGGGCTTTGGCCCCGTCCTTTGGCGGAAGCAGGCCTGGGGCACCGAGTGGCGCCTCTCCGCCATCCCCCTGGGGGGGTACGCCGATATTGAGGGCCTCCTCCCCGAGGAGCGGGGACGGGGGTACGATGCCCTGCCCTTTTTGGGCAAGCTTTTCGTCCTGGTGGCGGGCGTCCTCATGAACATCCTCCTGGCCTGGGCGCTCCTGGCCTACCTCTTTAGCGCCCAGGGGGTGCCGGAGGCCACGGGGCGGGCGGTGATCGTGGAGGTCCTGCCGGGGAGCGTGGCCGAAGGGGCGGGCCTTCGGCCCGGGGATGTTCTCCTGGCGGTGGACGGCAAGCCCCTAAAGCGCCCCCAGGAGATTGAGGCCGTCAAGGTACCGGGCCTCCACACCCTCACCGTGCTCCGGGAAGGGCGGGAGGTGGCCCTTAGCCTCACCTGGGAGGAGGGGATGGAGAAGCTGGGGGTGGTCTACCAGCCGGAGGTGGTCTTCCGCCAGGTGGGCTTCCTCCAGGGCCTGGCCCTGGCGGCGAGCCGCACCCTGGCCTTCGGCCCAGAGATGGTGCGGGCCCTGGTGGGGGGGCTACTCGGCGTGCTTTCGGGCAAGGCGGAAAGCGGGGTGGTGGGCCCCGTGGGCATCGTGGCCGAGACGGGCCGGGCGGCCAAGGAGGGGCTTTTCCGCCTGGTGGAGCTCACCGCCGCCATCAACCTCTCCTTGGCCCTCTTCAACCTCCTCCCCATCCCCGCCCTAGACGGGGGGCGGATCCTCCTCCTCTTCCTCTCCCGCCTCTTCCGCATCCGGCCGGAGCAGGAGGCTGTGGTCCACTACCTGGGCTTTCTCTTCCTCCTCCTCCTGGTCATCTTGGTCACCCTGCAGGACATAAGGCGCCTTCTGGGAGGCTGATGGAGGCCACGGTCCTCATCCCCGCCTACAACGAGGAGGCCACCATCGCCAGCGTGGTGCGGGTGGCCAAGGAGGCGGGTTTCCCCGTGGTGGTGGCCGACGACGGCTCCAAGGACCGCACGGCGGAGGAGGCGGCGGGGGCCGGGGCGGAGGTGGTCCGCCTGGAGCGAAACCGGGGCAAGGGCGGGGCCATCGCCGAGGGGCTGAAGCGGGTGAAGACCCCCCTGGTCCTCCTCCTGGACGCCGACCTCCTGGGGCTTAAGTCTGAGCACCTAAGGGCCCTCCTCCTCCCCGTGGCCCGGGGGGAGGCGGAGATGACCGTGGGGGTCTTCCGGGGGGGGCGGCTCTCCACGGACCTGGCCATGCGCCTCACCCCCTTCCTCTCGGGGCAGAGGGCCTTGCGCGCGGAGGACCTGAGGGGCCTTCCCGGCCTCGAGGCCGCCCGCTACGACCTGGAGCTCCTCCTCACCCAGCACGCCAAGAAGCGGGGCTGGCGGGTCCTTTACCTGCCCCTAAAGGGGGTGAGCCAGGTGATGAAGGAGGAGAAGCGGGGCCTCCTCAGGGGCCTCCTCCACCGCCTCAGGATGTACAAGGAGATCCTCCGCTACCGCCTCAAGGCGCGGTGAAGCGAAGGAGCTCCACCAGTCCCGCCCCCGCCCGGTAGGCCACCACCCCCAGGCCCGGCACCAGGTAGAGCTCCTTGAGGTCCGTCCCCCCCTTCTCCGTGGTGAAGGCCACCCGCACCCGGTAGGCGTTGAAGGCCCCGGCCCGAGTCTTGATGCCCTCCAAGCCCTCCACCCGGGCGGAGAGGGCCACCCGCTGGTCCCGGAACCGGGCGCTCCCGCCCCAGGAGAGGCCCAGGTCCAGGCGGGGTGGGTAGAGGAGGAGGGCGGGGGTGAAGGGGAAGTACCCCTCGGGAAGCCCGACGCCCAGGAGGTAAAGCCCTTCCGGAGTGAGCTTGAGGCGGTCCTCCCGGAAGACCCGCCCCTCCTTCAGGTAGCGGAGGCGAAACCCCTCGGGGGTCGGCAAAAGCTCCTGCAAGGTGCCGTCCGAGTAGGCGTACCGCCCCCCCTCCTTGGGGAAGACCTGGGCCAGGGCCAGGAGGAGGAGGAGGAAGGGGAGCAAAACCAGGCGCCTCACTCCGCCTCCCCCAGCTCGTGCCCCCGCCTGGTGGCCGCCTCCACCGCCTCGTAGAAGGCCGCCCTGAGGGCCCGGGCCTCGAGGGCGTGGAGCCCGTGGATGGTGGTGCCCCCGGGGCTCGCCACCTCGTCCTTGAGCTGGGCGGGGTGGCGGCCCTTTAGAAGCTCCCCCGTGGCCGCCAGGGCCTCCGCCGCCAGGCGCAGAGCCAGAGCCCTGGGCATCCCCATCTTGACCCCGGCATCCGCCAAGGCCTCGGCCACCACCGCCAGGTAGGCGGGGGCGGAGGCGGACATGGCGGTGAAGGGGTCAAAGAGGTGCTCGGGGATCTCGTAGACATCCCCCACCGTGGCGAAGAGGGCCCGGGCGAAGTCCAGGTCCCCCGCCTCCTGGGCCTCCTTCAGGGCGGTGAGGGCGGTGGAGCTTTCCCCGATCACCGCCGCCAGGTTGGGCATGGCCCGCACCACCCGCCTGGTGGAAAGCCTCCGGGCCAGAACCGCGGTGGACACCCCCGCCATGATGGAGATGTACCCCACCCCCGGATGGGCCACCTCCGGGGCCAGGTGGGGAAAGTCCCTGGGCTGAACGGCGATCAACACCCGTTCCGCCTGGGAAAGCTCCCCCAGGGACATGGGCCGGATGCCAAAGGCCTCCGCCAGCTCCCGGGCGCGCTCGGGGGTGCGGCCGACCACCCCCACCTCCTCGGGGCGCAAAAAACCCCGGGCGAAGGCCCCCTTGAGGATGCTCCGCCCCATCTTGCCCAGGCCCAGGAAGACCAGCCTCATGCCCTAGAGTCTACCTTGCGGAGGCGCAGGTAATAAAACCCGTCCAAGCCTTCCCGCGGGGCCACGTAGACCCCAAACCCCTCCTTGAGGACCGGAAGGGGGCAGGCAAAGGGCTCGGGACGGAACTCCGGGTGCCGCTCTAAAAAGGCCCGGGCCACCCCCTCCCCCTCTTCCTCGGTGAGGGAGCAGACGGCGTAGACCAGCACCCCGCCTTCCTCCGTGGCCCCAGCGGCGGTTTCCAGAAGCGCAAGCTGGAGCTTAGCCATGGCCTTGGGGTCCTCAAGGCGGAGGCGGTAGCGGAGCTCGGGGTGGGCGCGGAAGGTGCCCGTGCCGGTGCAGGGAGCGTCCAGGAGGACCTTTTTGGCCTTCTCCTTCAGGGATTCCCTGAGGTCCTGGGTGCGGTAGGTGACCCTTAGCCCAAGCCGCCTCGCCGTCCTGGCCCCCGCCTCCTGGCGCCTCCGGTTCAGGTCGTAGGAGACCACCTCCGCGCCCCTGGAGGCCAGATAAAAGGCCTTGAGCCCCGCCCCTCCACAGAGGTCCAGGACCTTCTCCCCAGGCTCTGGCTCCAGAAGCTCTGCGGCGAAGAGGGAGGCGGGGTTCTGGGGCTGGAGGCCCAAGGCGGAAAAATCGGTCTTGGGACCTTCCCAGATGTAGCTCCCCGGGATGGGGCCCGGCCTCAGGTCCACGGGGCGGTAGGCGGTGACGAAAAGGGGAGCGGGCTCGTTGAAGCCCTCGGCGAAGCCCACCTCCCCGAAGAAGTCCCGCCAGGCCTGGCAGAGCCAGTCGGGTAGGGAAAGGCGCACGCACTCCGGGGCCTCCCGGGGCGCAAGGCGGCGGAGCACAGCGTTCACCAGGCCAGCCAGGCCAGGGTGGCGGGCCTTGGCCTCCTCCACCCAGGGGCTCACCCGGGCGTGGTCCTCCTTGCCGAGAAGCCACTCCAGGGCCCCCAGACGCAGGATCCAGCGCACCTCCTTAGGAAGCCTATCGGGGGCCTTCAGGTGGGGCTCCAGGAGGAAGTCCAGAAGCCTCAGGCGGCGCAGGGCCCCGTAGACCAGGTGGGTGGCGTAGGCCTTGTCCCGCTCGGGAAGGTCCGAGCGGTCCAGGGCCCGGTCCAAAACGAGCTGGGCCCGCCCTCCCCGGTCCACCTCGAGGAGGACGGCGAGGGCCAGGCCCCTGGGGGTGGCGGGCCTCAAGACTCCAGGGGGTGGGCCTTGATGCTGAACTTGAGGGCGGTCCGCTCCTCGTTCTCCAGGTCCAGCTTGACGAAGGCGGGCTTGACCACCAGGTCCAGGTTGTCGGGGGCGATGTAGCCCCGGGCGATGGCGATGGCCTTCACCGCCTGGTTCACCGCCTGGGGGCCGATGGCCTGGACCTCCACCTCGCCCTTGGTGCGCAAAAGCGCCGCGATGGCGCCGGCCACGGAGTTGGGGCGGGACTTGGAAGAGACGCGCAACGTTTCCACTTTGACCTCCTGAAAGCTCTTGGGCCACCCCGCTTGAGCAAGCTTTGGGCGGCTCGGGTCCATGCTAGGACAAAAAGCCCCCTCTTGGCAACTAGGCGGCCATGACCCGCTCCTCCAGGCCCTTGAGGAGGCTTTCCACGTTCTCCTGCATGAGCTTCTGCACCAGCTTCTGCAAAAGCCCCCCAAAGATGGGGATGGTGAGCTCGTAGGTGAGGGTGAGGACCACCCGGGTCCCCTCCCCCTCGGGCAGGAAGACCCAGGTGCCCTCGTAGCGGTCAAAGTCCCCCTCGGGGGAGAAGAAGCGGTTCCTTAGGTTCTCATCGTCCCATTCCTCCTCCTCCAGCCAGCGCACCTTCTTGCCCATGGCCACCGCCACCCACTCGCTTCGGGTGCGGGAGCCCTCCTGGGCGAGGACCTTGAGGGTTTCCACCTCCTTGAGGTAGGGCTTGAGGCCCTCCAGGTCCTTGGCCAGGGCGTAGACCTTATCCGGGGGTGCGTGGATGTACCGTTCGGCGCGTACCTCGGGCATGGGCCCTTTTTACCCCTCTTCCTCCTCCTTGACAAGCCGGTAGGCCTCGAGGGCCACCCCCAAGGGAAAGCCCCGCCCCCTTAGGAAGCGGACCGCCTTGGCCTTGTCCCCCCGCCTGGGGTAGCGGCGGAGGACCCTGAGGGCGGCCTCCAGGACCTCTTCTTCCCCCCCTTGGCCCAAAACCGCCTCCACCACCTCCTCCTCCACCCCCTGGGCCAGGAGGAGCCTCCTGAGCTTCAGGGGGCCGTAGCGGGACCTGGCGGCCACGTAGGTCTCGGCGAAGGCCCGGTCGTCCAGGTAGCCCAGGTCCAGAAGGCGCTTCAGGGCCTCCTCCACCTCCTCCTCGGGGAAGCGGGCCCTGAGCTTTTCCCTTAGGCGGGCCTGGCTCATGGCCCTCCGGGCAAGGAGGCGGAGGGCGTGGGCCAAGGCCTCAGCGCTTCCCATGCCTATAGGGTACGCTAAGGCCCATGCGGGTCTTCGCCATCGCTGACCCTCACCTTTCCCGCCTCCACCCCAAGCCCATGAGCGTCTTCGGACCCGCCTGGCAGGGCCACCCCGAGGCCTTCTTCCGGGGCTGGCGGGAGGTGGTGGGCCCGGAGGACCTGGTGATCGTGGCCGGGGACATCTCCTGGGCCATGCGCCTTCCCGAGGCCATCCCCGACCTCCTGGACCTGGCGGCCCTCCCCGGAAAGAAGGTCCTCCTAAAGGGCAACCACGACTACTGGTGGCCCTCCATCAGCCGCCTGAGAGCGGTCCTTCCTGAAGGCATGTACGCCCTGCAAAACGACGCCCTGGTCCTGGACGGGGTGGCGGTGGCGGGGACCCGGGGCTGGGAGTACCCTCCCAAGACCCCGGAGGACGAGAGGATCTTCGCCCGGGAGGTGGAAAGGCTTGGGCTCTCCCTGAGGGCTCTTCAGAGCCAGCCCCACCGCCACCTGGTCCTGGCCTTCCACTTTCCCCCCTTTGGCCCCGGGGGGGAGGCCAGCCCCCTCCTGGAGATGGCGGCGGAGGCGGGGGCCAGCGCCATCGTCTACGGCCACCTCCACGGGGCCGACCCCGAGCGCCTGCCCAAGGCCTATCGGGGCATCCCCCTCCACCTGGTGGCCGCCGACGCCTTGGGCTTCCGGCCCAAGCTGGTCCTGGAGGAGTGATGCCTGGGCCCTGGGGCTTCCTCCTCCTCCTTCAAGGAGGGCTCCTCCTCCTGGGGGCCTCGGGGATGATCCTTATGGGCCTTCCCCTGGGAGGGCAGGCCCCCTGGACCGAGATCCCCGCGGGGCTCCTCCTCTTTGGGCTCCTTCAGGGCCTCGAGGGCCTCTTCGCCCGCCTCTTCCCCGCCTCCTTCCGGGAGGCGGAGAGGCTCCACCGGGAACTGGGACAAAGCCTGAAGGCCCTGGGGCTCGGTCCCCCGGCCCTCCTCCTCCTGGCCCTCCTCTCCGGGGTGGCGGAGGAGGTCTTCTTCCGGGGCTTCTTGCAAAGCCTCCTCGCCTTAAGCCTCGGCGCCTTTGCGGTTCTCCTCCAGGCCCTCCTCTTCGCCCTCCTCCACCCCGCTCCCCGGAAGGCCTTCGCCTACACCCTCTACACCGGGGCGGCGGGCCTCCTCTTTGGCCTCGCCTACCTCCTCACGGAAAGCCTCATCCCGGGCATCCTGGCCCACGTCCTCCACAACGCCCGGGGGTTTTACGAGGCCTGGCGGGGATGAAAGGGAAGCCGGGCCACACTTTCCCCGAGGCCTATGGTAGAATGGGGCCCAACAGGGGTATCCCAAAAGCCTATGAGATGGGAGAGCTGGACTTCATCCGCCAGCGCCAGGACTTGGCGGCCTATAGGGCCCTGAGCTGGGAGGGCTCCTTCGCCGACTACCTCCGCCTCCTCAAAGAAGACCCCAGGCCCTTAAGGACCAGCTTCCAGCGGGCCTACGACATGATCCTGGCCCACGGGGTGGAGGAGTACACCCTCTTCCGGGAGAAGCTCCTCCACTACCCCTTCTTTGACGACCCCTTTGACGGGGGCAAGGACGCCATCTTCGGCCTGGACAAGCCCCTCATGCGCCTGGTGGCCACCCTGAAGGCGGCCGCCCACCGCCTGGGGCCGGAAAGGCGCATCCTCCTCCTCCACGGCCCCGTGGGCTCGGCCAAGAGCACCATCGCCCGGCTCCTGAAGAAGGGCCTCGAGGCCTACAGCCGCACGGAGGAGGGGAAGCTTTACAGCTTCTACTGGAAGACCGAAGAAGGCCCCCTCCACTGCCCCATGCACGAGGAGCCCCTGCACCTCCTCCCCATGGAGATGCGGGAGGCCTTCCTGGGAGAGCTTAGGCGGCTCCACCCCGAGTACCCCTACCCCCTCGAGGTGGAGGGGGACCTCTGCCCCCTCTGCCGCTTCATGATGCGGGAGGCCCTGGCCCGCCACGGGGGGGACCTGGCGGCGGTCCTGGAGAAGGAGATCGTGGTCAAGCGCCTGATCCTCTCGGAGAAGGACCGCGTGGGCATCGGCACCTTCCAGCCCAAGGACGAGAAGAACCAGGACTCCACCGAGCTCACCGGGGACATCAACTACCGCAAGGTGGCCCTCTACGGCTCCGACTCCGACCCCCGGGCCTTCAACTTTGACGGGGAGCTCAACGTGGCCAACCGGGGCATCGTAGAGTTCATAGAAATCCTCAAGCTGGACGTGGCCTTCCTCTACGACCTCCTCACCGCCAGCCAGGAGCACAAGATCAAGTCCAAGAAGTTCGCCCAGACGGACATAGACGAGATCGTGCTGGGCCACACCAACGAGCCAGAATATAGAAAACTTCAGGCCAACGAGTACATGGAGGCCCTCCGGGACCGCACCATCAAGATTGACGTCCCCTACATCCTCCGGGTCTCCGACGAGGTGAGGATCTACCGGCGGGACTTCGCCAAGGCCAGGGGGAAGCACATCGCCCCCCACACCCTGGAGATGGCGGCCACCTGGGCCGTGCTCACCCGGCTGGAGCCCCCCAAGCGGGCGGGCCTCACCCTGATGCAGAAGCTCAAGCTCTACGACGGCAAGCTCCTCCCGGGCTGGACGGAGGAGGCGGTGCGGGAGCTCATGGGGGAGGCCAAGCGGGAGGGCCTGGAGGGGATCAGCCCCCGCTACATCCAGGACAAGATCAGCAACGTCCTGGTCACCAGCGAGGAGCCCTGCATCAACCCCTTCATGGTGATGAACGAGCTGGAAGAGGGCCTCAAGCACCACTCCCTCATCGCCGACGAGAAGACCAGGGAGCGCTACCGGGCGCTTTTGCAGGAGGTCAAGGCGGAGTACGCCGAGATCGTCAAAAACGAGGTCCAGCGGGCCATCGCCGCCGACGAGGAGGCCCTAAACCGCCTCTTCCACAACTACATTGACCACGTGAAGGCCTACGTGCTGGGGGAAAAGGTGAAAAACCCCTACACCGGCGCCCCCGAGCCCCCCAACGAACGCCTCATGCGCTCCGTGGAGGAGCGGATTGAGATCCCCGAGTCCCGCAAGGACGACTTCCGCCGGGAGATCATGAACTACATCGGGGCCCTGGCCCTCGAGGGCCGCCAGTTCACCTACAAGGACAACGAGCGCCTGCGCCGGGCCCTGGAGCTCAAGCTCTTTGAGGACCAGAAGGACACCATAAGGCTCTCCGCCCTGGTCTCCGGGGCCGTGGACCCCGAAACCCAGGCCAAGATCGACGTGGTCAAGGCCCGGCTCATCCGGGACTACGGCTACTGCGAGCACTGCGCGGGAGGGGTCTTGGAGTTCGCCGCCTCCCTCTTCGCCCGGAGCGAGCGATGAGGCCCATTGAGCGCGACCTCCAGCGCTTCAAGGAGATCGTCCGGGGGGAGGTGAAAAAAAGGGCCCGGGAGTTCCTGACCCGGGAGGAGCTTCTAGGCCAGCTCGAGGGGCGCCTCGTCTCCATCCCCCTTCCCCAGCTGGAGGTGCCCAAGATCGTCCACGGGGAGCCCCTGGGGGAAGGCCTTTTGGGGGCGGGGCCGGGGGCGGAGGGCCTGGGCCCCGGGGGGCACATCCCCGTGGCCGAGCTGGAGCTGGAGGAGTTTTTGGACCTCATGGGGGAGGCCCTGAGGCTTCCCCGCCTCAGGCCCAAGGGGGAAGGGGAGGTGACGGAGGAGGCCCTCCGCCACACCACCATCGCCCGCAAGGGGCCAAGGGGGCTCCGCCACGTGCGCCGCACCCTCAAGGAGAGCCTCAAACGAAGCCTCCTTTCCGGGGAGTACCGGGAGGAGGACCCGCGGCTCGTCCCGGAGCGGGAGGACCTCCGTTACAAGGCCCCCCGGGCCAAGCCCAGGCCCCACGCCCAGGCCGTGGTCCTCTTCGCCCTGGACGTTTCGGGGAGCATGCGGGAGGAGGAGCTAAGGCTCGTCAAGACCCTCTCCTTCTGGATCACCCTCTGGATCCGCCGCCACTTCCCGAGGCTGGAGAGGCGCTACCTCCTCCACGACGCCGAGGCCTGGGAGGTCTCTGAAGAGGAGTTCTTCAGGGCCCGGGAGGGGGGCGGGACGAGGCTTTCCAGCGCCCTCCTCCTGGCGGAGGACATCCTCAAGGCCTACCCCGAGGCCTTCTACAACCGCTACCTCTACCACTTCTCCGACGGGGAGAACTGGCAGGGGGACACGCCCGTGGCCCTCGAGGCCCTAAGCCGCCTCCTCCCGGGGCTGGCCCTCTACGGCTACGCCCAGGTCCAGGGGCCCTACGGCCAGGGGCCTTTCCTCCTGGAGCTGGAGGAGGCCTTTGGGGAGCGGGAAGAGCTTAGGGCGGTGGAGGTGCGGGGCCAGGAGAACCTACCCCTGGCCCTGAGGCGGCTACTAGGAGGGTAAGGTGCGGCAGGAGCTCAGGTACTGGGCCGAGCTTCTCCGGGAAAGGGCCTTGGCGGAGGGGCTCTCCTTCCCCCCGGTGCTCTTTGAGGAGGTGGGGCCCGAGGAGATGGCCATGCTGGCGGCCTACGGGGGCTTTCCCCGCCGCTACCCCCACTGGCGCTTTGGCAGCGAGTACCTGCGCCAGCGGGAGGTGTACCGCTACGGCCTGGGGCGCATCTACGAGCTGGTGGTGAACACCGTCCCCGTGCACGCCTACCTCCTCCGGGGGAACACCCTCCTCGCCCAGAAGCTGGTCATGGCCCACGTCTACGCCCACGCCGACTTCTTCCAGAACAACCTGGCCTTCCAGGCCACCCCCAAGGACATGCTGGACGAGATGGCCCACCACGCCGCCTTCGTGGAAAGGGCCATGGAGAGGCACGGGGCGAGGAGCGTGGAGGAGTTCTTGGACATGGCCCTCTCCCTGGAGAACCTCATAGACCCCCACGCCCCCCACATCCGCAGGCCCGAGGAGGGGGAGGAGGAAAGGCCCCAAGGGCGCCTCAGGGTGCGGCCCTACCTGGACCCCTACGTGAACCCCCCGGCGGAGCCCCCCAAGGAGGCGGAGGAGGGGGCTAGCCAAAAGCCCCTCCCCCCCAGGCCCACCCGGGACATCCTGGGCTTCCTGGCCCGGCACGCCCCCCTGGCCCCGTGGCAGAGGGGCATCCTGGAGATCATCCGCGAGGAAAGCCTCTACTACGCCCCCCAGGCGGCCACCAAGATCCTCAACGAGGGCTGGGCCACCTACTGGCACACCAAGCTCCTCCTTCCCCTCCTCACCCCCGAGGAGGCCCTAGAGTTCGCCGAGCTCCAGGCGGGCCTCCTGGCCCCCCAGGGCTTCAACCCCTACCGCCTGGGCTACTTCCTCCTCCAGGAGGTGGAGGAAAGGTGGGACAAGGGGCGCTTCGGCCCGGAGTATGAGGAGCTTCCCCTAGGGGAAAAGCTCCGCTACGAGAGGCCCACGGGGGAGGGCAGGCGGAAACTCTTCCAGGTGCGCACCGTGCACACCGACATCTCCTTCTTGGAGGAGTTCCTCACCCCCGAGTTCGCCCTGCGCCGGCGCCTTTTGGACCTCGAGGACCTCCCCCGCTTCTCGGAAGCCAAAAAGGCCCTCCTCTTCCGCCTCACCAACATGGGCTACCCCATCGTGGAGCTTTGGGACGCCAACTACGGCAACCGGGGGGAGCTTTACCTGGTGCACCTGTACGAAGGCGTGGAACTGGACCAGAGGAAGACCAAGGCGGTGCTGGAAAACCTCCACCGCCTCTGGGGCCGCCCCGTGCACCTGAAGACCGTGGTGGGGGGCAAGGAAACCCTCCTCTCCGCCGGAGCCTAGCGCAACACCCGCAGGTAGCCCAGAAGGAGGGCCTCGGAGAGCTCCCCCAGGTGCCGGCTCACGAGCCGCCCCTCCCGGTCAAAGAAGAAGGTGGTGGGAAGCCCCTGGATCCCCAGGGCTTGGGAGAGGCGGGTCTCCGGGTCCAGGAGAACCCACTCCGCCACCAGGCCCTGCGCCTCCAGAAAGCGCCTTACCACCTCCGGCCCCTCCCCCTGGCTCACGAAAACGAAGTGCACATCGGGGTTTTCCCGGCTTACGCGCACCATCATGGGCAACTCCCGCCGGCAGGGGGGGCACCAGGTGGCCCAGGCGTTGAGGACCACGGGCTTCCCCAGGAACCGATCCAGGGAAACCTCCACGCCTCCCAAGGTGTAAAGGCCCACAGGAGGAAGCCTCTGCCCCTTCTCCTCCTGTCCCCGGGTCAGGAAAAGGCCCGCCAGCAAAAGGGCCGCAAGCCCCGCCATAAGCGCGTACCGCCAAAGGTGCTTGGGCAAGGTCATGAGCGTATACCCTCCTCCCGCCAGGATACCCCAGAGGGGATCAAAGCCCCCCTGCCAAACATACAGGGCGCTAAGGGGGTCCTTGGCGTACACGGAGGCGTTCTCCAGCACGAAGCCCAGCCTGGCCCCCAGAAGCCCCACCAGGATGGCGTTGTAGGCCCAAGGGGAGAGCCTCTTGTCCACCCGCCGGGCCAGGACCTCGGCCACGGCCACCAGGGCCAGAAGGGCCAGGGCCACCTGGACCCTGGCCCAGGGCAGGGCGAAGGGACCTATTGGCACCGCGTCCATCAGCGGACCAAGGGGTACCCCGCCCGCTCAATGGCCAGCACCCCACCCTCCAGGTTGTAGAGGTTGGTGTACCCCTTCCGCTTCAGGTACTCCGCCGCCTGGCGGCTGCGGTTGCCGCTTCGGCAGTAGAGGTAGACGGGCTTGTCCTTGGGCAGGGTGTCCGCCCAGCGGGCCACCTCCTCCACGGGGAGGTTCACCGCCCCCGGCACGTGCCCGAAGGCGTACTCCTCTGGGGTGCGCACGTCCACGATCAGGGCCCCGGACTCGAGGGCCCGGTAAAGCTCCTCCGGGCCCACGTTCTGGTAGCTTCCCTTGGAGCCGCAGGCGGCTAGGACGGGGAGGAAAAGGAGGGCGAGGAAGGCCCGCCGGTTCATGCTAGGCCCTGACCCCCACGGCCTTCTTGATGGCCTGGAGGAACTGGGAGAGGGGCTGGGCCCCCAGGACCCGCTCCTTGCCGTGGTTGATGATGGTGTCCGGCACCCCGTGGATGTGGTAGCGGTTAGAGAGCTCGGGGAACTCGTTGGCCTCAATCATCTCGCCCCAGACCTTGGGGGAGGCGTAGGCCAGGCGGTGGGCGGTGCGCACCGCCTGGGGGCAGTAGGGGCAGGTGGGGGTGACGAAGACCTGGAGGACCACCTCCTCGGGGAGGTTCTGAAGCTCCTCCACCACGTTCTCGGGAAGGCCGTGGCCGTCCCGGCCCAGCATCTCTATGTCCTCCAGGAGGCTTGCGAACTCGTAGCCGGCGGGGATGCCCCGGTAGCGAAGATTGATGGCCTCCGAGCCCTTCTCCCGCAGGATCAGGGTAGGGGCGGCCTCCACCTTGTAGGCCTTGGCCATCTCCTGCCCCTCGGGGGTGGCCAGGTCGTAGACCACCAGGTGGAGCTTGTCGGAGAGGGCCTTGAGCTCCTCCAGAAGCTGCTTGGTCTCCTTGCAGTACATGCAGGGCTCCTTGCCCGGGGCGATCAGGGTGGAGGAGTCGGTGAAAAGGACCATCTCCACGTCCCGGGTAAGGCCCGCAAGCCGCTCGCGCACGATCTCTTGTTCCTTGGGTCCCAGTAGCGCCATGGTTCCTCCTGGATACCCCCGTAGGGGTAGGTCCTTCATCAACTATAGCAGAACAGGGGGAGAGTGCATAGAGGTAGGAAGACATTGGGCGCGTTTGGCCCCTGCGAGCGGACCCTGCTGTTGACACTCCTTACCCCGGTAGGGTATATTGGGGGCCGCTAGGGACAAAGGTCCCATCAAGGAGGGAAAGAGCCATGATCTTTCGGCAGATCTACGAAGAGGGGCTGGCTCAGATGAGCTACTTCCTGGGCTGCGCCGCCACCGGGGAGGCCTTGGTGGTGGACCCTAAGCGGGACGTGGACACCTACTTGGACCTGGCGGAGAGCCTGGGCCTCCGCATCACCGCCATCGCCGAAACCCACATCCACGCCGACTACCTCTCCGGGGCCCGGGAGCTGGCCAAGGCCACCGGGGCTACCCTCTACCTCTCCGACGAGGGGGACGAGAACTGGAAGTACGGGGGCCTCGAGGGCTTCTCCTACGTCCTCCTCAAAGACGGGGACGAGTTTAGGGTGGGGAACATCCGGGTGAAGGCGGTCCACACCCCCGGCCACACCCCCGAGCACCTCTCCTTCCTGGTGGCCGACGGGGCGGTGACCGAGGAGCCCCTCCTCTTCCTCACCGGGGACTTCGTCTTCGTGGGGGACGTGGGGCGGCCTGACCTCCTGGAGGAGGCGGCGGGCATCCGGGGCACGGCCATCCCCGGGGCCCGGCGCATGTTCCAAAGCCTCAAGGAGAAGTTCCTCACCCTCCCCGACCACGTCCAGGTCTGGCCCGGGCACGGGGCGGGCTCCGCCTGCGGCAAGGCGCTGGGGGCCCTCCCCGCCACCACCGTGGGCTACGAGCGCCGCCACGCCTGGTGGGCGGAGTACCTGGAGCGGGGCGACGAGGAGGGGTTCGTGAAGGCCCTCTTGGAGGGCCAGCCCGAGGCCCCCACCTACTTCAAGGAGATGAAGCGCCTGAACCGGGACGGGATGCCCATCCTGGGGGGTATCCCCCACCCGGGCCGCCTCACCAAGGCCCAGTTTGACCGCCTCCTCTCCCAGGGGGCCATCTTGGTGGACACCCGGGACAAGTTCGCCTTCGCCGGGGGCCACATCCCGGGAAGCATCAACATCCCCGCCGGCAAAAACTTCTCCACCTGGGCGGGCTGGCTCCTCCCCTACGACCGGCCCCTCGTCCTCCTGGCCCACCCCTCGGAGGTGGAGGCCCTGACTCGGGCCCTGATCCGCATCGGCCTGGACGAGGTGGTGGGCTACATCCCTGGGCTTCAGGGCTACGCCGAAGGGGAGCTGGAGATCGTCCCCCAGATCACCGTCAAGGAGGCCAAGGAGCTCTGGGAGTCCGGCAGGGCCCTCATCCTGGACGTGCGGGCCCGGGACGAGTACCGCGCCGGGCACATCCCCGGGGCCCTGAACCTCCACGCCGGGAGGGTGCTGGCCCACCTGGACCGCCTGCCCAAGGACCGGCCCCTCATCGTCCACTGCGTGGGCGGGGACCGCTCCAGCACCGCCATCTCCGCCCTTCTCGCCCACGGCTTCAAGAACGCCCTGAACCTCACGGGGGGCATCAAGGCCTGGATGGAGGCGGGCTTCCCCGTGGTGAAGGGCGAGGAGCTGGTGGAGGCCTAAATGTACGAGACCCAGGTCAAAAACGTCACCCCCGAAGAGGCCAAGCGCCTTTACGAGGAGGGGGTGCCCTTCGTTGACGTCCGGGAGGTGGAGGAGTACGCCCAGGCCCGGATCCCCGGCGCCGCCCTCCTCCCCCTCTCCGAGTTCATGGCCCGCTACGGGGAGATCCCCAAGGACCGGCCCGTGGTCCTCTACTGCCGCACGGGGAACCGCTCCTGGCAGGCGGCGGCCTGGCTGGCCTCCTTGGGCTACGACCAGGTGCTGAACCTCGAGGGGGGCATCGTCCGCTGGTACCGCGCGGGCCTCCCCGTGGACACCACCCCGGTGGAGGTGGGCTACGCCGCCACCCCCTTCCAGGAGGTGGGCCCCCAGGAGGCCCAGGCCCTCTTGGAGGGGGCCTTGGTGGTGGACGTACGGGAGCCCTGGGAGTACCAGGAGGGCCACCTCCCCGGGGCCATCAACATCCCCCTCTCCAGCCTTCCCGCTAGGCTTTCCGAGCTCCCCCAAGACCGCCCCATTCTCCTGGTGTGCAACTCCGGGAACCGCTCCGGGGTGGCCGCCGACTTCCTGGTCCAGCAGGGCTTCCCCGGGGATAAGGTCTACAACCTGGAAGGGGGCACCTACGCCTGGATGGCCTCCGGCCTCCCTGTTGAGCGATGACCCTGGCCCTTCTTGGCGCCCTCCTCATCGGCCTCTCCCTGGGCCTTCTGGGCTCAGGGGGGTCCATCCTCACCGTCCCCGTCCTGGTCTACCTCCTGGGGGAGCCCCCCAAGCAGGCCATCGCCGAAAGCCTCCTCATCGTGGGGGGGATCGCCCTCCTGGGGGCCATCCCCTACGCCCTGAGGGGCCTGGTGAGCTGGCGCAACGTCCTCTTCTTCGGGCTTCCCGGGATGGCGGGCACCTACCTGGGAGCCTGGCTTTCCCAGTTCGTTTCCGGGCAGGTCCAGCTCCTCACCTTCGCCCTGGTCATGCTCCTGGCCGCCTACTTCATGGCCCGGCCCGCTCCCCTGCGCCCCACCCAAAAGCGCCAGGCCTGGAAGATCATCCTCGAGGGCACGGCGGTGGGAGCCCTCACCGGCTTCGTGGGGGTAGGAGGTGGGTTTCTTATCGTGCCCGCTTTGGTCCTCCTGGGGGGGCTTCCCATGCACCTCGCCGTGGGCACCAGCCTCCTCATCATCGCCCTCAAGTCCTTCGCCGGCTTTTACAAGTACCTCCACCTCCTCCCCGCTTTGGGCCTCTCCGTCAACTTCGCCAACGCCGGGCTCTTCGTCCTGGTGGGGACCCTGGGGGGCCTCCTCGGAGGGAGGCTCGCCGTCAGGCTTCCCCAGGAAAGCCTGAAGCGGGGCTTCGCCCTCTTCCTGGTGGTCATGGGGGTCTACATCGTGGCCCAGAATCTCTAAGTATCCGCGCCTTGGCCAGGGCCCCAGGAGGGGCACTTAGACTGAGGACGTGCCTTTCCGCACCTACCTGGCGGTCCAGGCGGCGGTGGTCCCGGAGGCCTACAAAAGCGAGGAGGCCTTTTTTGAGCGGGTCTTGGGCCTCCTGAAGCCCTTAGAGGGCACCCCGGCCCCCAGGCTCGCCGCCTTTCCCGAGCTTTTTGGCCTTCCCCTCCTCCTCCACCTGGGGGGGGAGGTGGGCTTCCGGGACCTCCTCAAGGACCCCCTCCTTCCCTGGCAGCGGGCCCGGAAGGCCTACGGGGTCTTCCACCGGGTCATGGCCGAGGCCGCCAGGGCCTTTGGCGCCTACCTTCTCTCGGGAAGCCTCCTCGCCCCTCCCTACGAGGAGGAGCTCGCCCGGGGGCGCTTCGCCCGCACCCCCCTCTTCCAGAACCTGGCCCTCTTCTATAACCCCGAGGGCCGGCTCCTGGCCCAGGTGCCCAAGATGGAGCGCACGCCCCCCGAGCGCTGGCTGAAGCCCGGGCGCTTCGGCCCGCACCTGGTGGAGACCCGGGCGGGGCGGGTGGGCATCCTGATCTGCCTGGATGGGTTTTATGAAAAGCACCTTTCCCGCCTGGACGCCCTGGGGGCGGAGGTCCTCCTCCAGCCCTCCGCCAACCCCGCCCCCTGGGAGCGGCCCTGGCCCTGGGACCCTAAGCGGAAGGAGGGGGAGGTGTGGCTGGCCTCGGCCAGGGAGAGGCTTCTTGGCCGGGAAAACCTCAGGATCCTCCTCAACCCCATGCTGAACGGGAGGATCCTGGGGCTTTCCTTTGAGGGAAGGAGCGGGATCTACGCCCCCGGGGAGGCCCTGCGCCTGGCGCAAAGCCCCTTAGGGGACGAGGCCCTCCTCCTCACCCTATAGGCGCTCGGGGAAGAGCCGGATGGGGATGGGGCGGATGAGGGCCCGGGTGAGCTTCTCCCAGGCCCGGCCCCGGATGGCCTCTTCCAGCTCCAAGGCCACCTCCTCCAGGGGGTAGCGGCCCGGGGGGACCACCCTTTCCAGGAGGATCAGGTGGAAGCCGTACTCGGTCTGGACCGGGGGGGAAACCTGGCCGGGCTCCAGGAGGAGGAGGGCCTTCTCAAAGGCGGGGATGTAGGTGCCCTCGGGCTCGCACCCCAGCTCCCCCCCCGCCTCCTTAGAGCCCGGGTCCTGGGAAACCTCCCGGGCCACCTGGGCGAAGGCTTCCCCTTTCTCCAGGCGGGCCAGGACGGCCTTGGCCTCCTCCAGGGTGGGCAGGAGGATGTGCCGGGCGCAGTAGAGGGTCCCGTGCCGGTACTCCGGGGAAAGGAGCCAGAGCATCTTGAGGGCGGCGGGGGAGACGGCCATCTGGGCCCGGTAGTGGCCCTCGAGGGCCTCCAGGGCCAGGGCCTCGCTGAGGAGGGTCCGGTAAGCGGAAAGGTCCGGCACCCCCGCCCCCTGGAGGGCGGCGAGGAGGGCCTCCTCGCTGGGGAAGGCGGCCTTCAGCTCCTCCACCCGGGCCTCCACCTGATCGGGGAAAGGCCAGAACCCCCGGGCCTGGGCCACCTGCAGAAGGGCCCTTTCCTCCGCCAAGGCCTCCAGGTAGGGGGCCCGGTACTGGGCAAGGAGCTCCAGGGTTTCCTCCGACTCGGGCAGGCCCAGCTGGCGCAGGGCGCTTTTGGCGAAGAGGCCGAAGCGGAGGTCAAACTGGCTTTTGCTGATGGCCTCCTCCCCCACCTGGGCCACCACGGGGTCCTCCTGGGCCAGGGCGGGAAGGCTTAGGAGCAGGGCGATCAAAAGAAGGCGCATGCCCCATGCTACCATGGGGGGCGTGAACGACCTCGTCCTTCGGGCGGCCCGGGGGGAGCCCACCCCCAGGCCCCCCGTCTGGTTCATGCGCCAGGCGGGCCGTTACCAGAAGAGCTACCAGGAGATCCGCCAGCGCTACACCCTGCCCGAGATCGTGCGAAACCCCGAGGTGGCGGCGGAGGTGACCCTTCTCCCCGTCCGTGAGCTCGGGGTGGACGCCGCCATCCTCTTCGCCGACATCACCACCCCCCTTTACGGCATGGGGGTGGAGCTAGACCTGGTGGAGGGGAAAGGGCCCGTGATCCACCGCCCCATCCGGGACCAGGAGGGCGTGGAGGCCCTGAGGCCCCTTGTGCCCGATGAGGCTGTCCCCTTCGTCCTTCAGGCCATCCGCCTCCTGAAGAAGGAGCTCAAGGTCCCCCTCATCGGCTTCGCCGGGGCCCCCTTCACCCTGGCGAGCTATTTGGTGGAGGGTGGGCCAAGCCGCCACTTCCTGGAGGTCAAAGGCCTCATGTACCGGGAGGAGGCCCTGTGGCACCGCCTCATGGACAAGCTCACCGAGGCCATGGCCCGCTACCTGAAGGCCCAGGCCCAGGCGGGGGCGGACCTCCTCCAGGTCTTTGACTCCTGGGTGGGGGCCCTCTCCCCCGCCGACTACCGCCGCTACGTGAAGCCCCACATGCGAAGGCTCTTCCAAGCCCTGAAGCCCCTAGGGGTCCCGGTGATCCACTTCGGGGTAGGCACCATGGGCCTCCTCCAGGAGATGCGCGAGGCGGGAGGGGACGTTTTGGGCCTGGACCACCACACCCCCCTCTCCTGGGCCCGGGAGGTGTTGGGCGAAACCCCGGTCCAGGGGAACCTGGACCCCGCTGTCCTCTTCGCCCCCAAGGCGGTGATCCGGCGGGAGGTGAGGCGCATCCTGGAGGAGAACGCCGGCCGAGCGGGGCACATCTTCAACCTGGGCCACGGGATCCTGCCCAAGACCCCACCCGAGCACGTGGCCTACGTGGTAGAACTCGTGAAGGAGGTGGCGGCGTGAACGTGCTCCTGATGGCCTACGGCACCCCCTACACCCCGGAGGAGATCGCCCCCTACTACACGGACATCCGCCGGGGAAGGCGCCCCTCGGAGGAGCTCCTTTCCGAGCTTTCCGAGCGGTACGAAGCCATCGGCAAAAGCCCCCTGAACGAGATCACCCTGGTCCAGGCCATGCGCCTCCAGGCCCTTTTGAACCTGGAGGCCCCCCCCTACCCCAAGCGCCTCCAGGGCCCCTTCAGCCCCCGGGCTCCCCACGGCCCGGCCCGGGTCTACGTGGGCACCAAGCACTGGCTCCCCTCCATCGGGGAGGCGGTGGCCGCCATGCACGAGGACGGGGTGCGGCGGGCGGTGGCCATCGTGGCCGCCCCCCACTACTCCCTAAGGAGCGTGGCCGAGTACCAGGAGAAGGTGGAGTCCGCCCTCAAGGCCCTTCCCGAGGCCATTCAGTTCACCTGGGTGGAGAGCTACGAGGCCCACCCCGGCCTCATCGCCGCCTACGCCCGGAGGCTGGAGGAGGCCATCTGGCGGCTCAAGGACCCCAGGCGGGCCGCCTACGTCTTCACCGCCCACTCCATCCCCCTCTCCGCCGTGGAGCGGGGGGACCCTTACCCGAGGCAGGTGGAAAGGACGGCAGAGCTCATCGCCAAGAGGCTTTCCCTCCCCCGCTATTTCGTGGCCTACCAGTCGGCGGGGCGCACCCCTGAGCCCTGGCTCGGCCCCGACATCAACGAGCTCCTCCGGCAACTCCGGGAGGAGGGGTTTGAGGAGGCGGTGGTCCAGGCGGTGGGCTTCCCCGCCGACCACCTGGAGGTCTACTACGACCTGGACCTCGAGGCCCAGGCCACGGCCAAGGAGGTGGGCCTGAGGCTCCTAAGGGCCCGGAGCCTCAACGCCGACCTGGACTACATAGAGGTCCTCAAGGACCTGGTGGAGGCGGCGTGGCTCAGGTCGTTGTGATCGGCGGGGGGTGGGCGGGGCTTTCCGCCGCTTTGGCCTTGGCAGAGGCCGGGGTGGACTTCCTCCTCCTGGAGGCGGGGCCCAGGCTGGGGGGCAAGGTGCGCACCCTGAGGCAGGAGGGGTTTGTGGTGGAGGGGGGACCCGACGCCAGCGTCCGCTACAAGAGGGAGGTCCTGGAGCTGGCGCAAGCCTTTGGCCTGGAGCCCATCGGAACCCTACCCCAAAAGCCCTCCGCCCTGATCCTGAAAGGGGGAAAGGGCCATCCCCTTCCCGAAGGCCTCATGCAGGTGGTGCCCGGGGACCTCAAGGGCCTGGCCAAGACCCCCCTTCTCTCCTTCTCCGGGAAGCTCAGGGCCCTTTTGGACCTCTTCCTCCCCCGGGGAGGGAAGGAGGACGAGAGCCTAAGGGAGTTCGTGGAGCGCCGCCTGGGCCCGGAGGCCTTCGCCGCCTTGGTGGCCCCCCTGGCGGGGGGGATCTACGGGGGCGAGCCCGAGGAGCTTTCCATGAAGGCCGCCTTCCCCCAGCTTCTGGAGCTGGAGAAGCGCCACCGGAGCCTGATCCTGGGGGCCATGCGGACCCGGAGGAAGAGGGGAAGCCGGGAGGGGGGAAGCCTCTTCTTTTCCTTCCCGGAAGGGCTTTCCGCCCTCACCCGAAAGATGGCGGAGGCCCTGGGGGAACGGGTGCGCCTCCTGACTCCGGTGCAAGGGCTGGAGCCCTGGGGAAGCCGCTACCGCCTCCACACGCCGAGGGGGGCCCTCGAGGCCGAGGCGGTGATCCTGGCCACCCCCGCGCCCCAGGCCGCCCTCCTCCTCAGGCCCTTCCTCCCCGAGGCCACCGCCCTTCTGAAGGGCATCCCCCACACCAAGGCGGCCACGGTGAGCCTGGCCTTCCCCGAGCCCCTGCCCCTTTTGGGCCACGGCCTCCTCATCGCCAAGGGGGAGGGGTACCGGGCGCGGGGCTTCACCTGGACCCACCAGAAGTGGCCGGGAAGGGCCCCCGAGGGGTGGAGCCTGGTCCGGGCCTACTTTTCCGGGGAGGTGGCGGGGCTTTCCGAGGCCGAGCTGGCCAAGATGGCCCTGGAGGACCTCCGCCGCTATCTGGGGCGGGAGGTGCGCCCCAGCCACACCTTCGTCTTCCGCTTCCCCGAGGGGATGCCCAGTTACCGGGTAGGCCACCTGGAGCGGCTAGGCCGGCTGGAGATGGCCCTCCTCCAGGCCCCGGGGGTCTTCCTGGCGGGGAACTACCTGGAGGGGGTGGGCCTCCCCGAGGTGGTGCGCTCCGGGAAGCGGGCGGCGGGCCGGGCCCTGGCCCACCTGGCCCTGGCCCCCACCCCCTAGCGCCGCCAGAGGGTTTAGGTTAGCATGGGCCAAATATGGCCCGGCCCTATCCCGCTATCGCCCTGGGCTCCTTCCTGATGGGGCTTTTGGCGGGACTCCTGGGCTACTCCGACCCCTACATCCTCCCCTGGTTCATGATCGCCGTGGCCGTGGTGGCCAGCGTCCACGGCCTCTCCTGGGGGCTTCTCACCGCCCTCCTTGCCACCCTGGCCCTCCTCCCCTTCCCTGGCTTTGACCTGGTGGCCCTGGCCCTCCTCCTCCTCTCCGCCTTCCTGGCCCACCAGGTGGGGGAAAGCCTGAGGCGGGCCCACCGCCGGGCCAAGAACCTCGCCAAAAGCCAGCGCCTGATCGCCGAGGCCCTCGAGGCCCTCCCCCAGGCGGAGAACCGGGAAGCCCTCCTCAAGAGCCTCCCCCAGCGCCTTTCCGCCCTGGGGGAGGGGGGGCACGTGGGGGTCTGGGAGCCCGCCCCCGAGGGCTTCCGCCTCCTGGCCGCCCACCCGCCCATGAGCCTCTCCTGGATCCCGGATAGCGGCGTGGTGGGCCGGGCCTTCCGGGAGGGAAAACCCCTCTATATCCCCGACGTGCGGCGGGAGCCCGGCTACATCCCCGACCCCTCCCTCCCCACCCTGGCGGAGCTGGCCCTGCCCCTTTGGGAAAGGGGGGAGGTGGTGGCCGTCCTCAACCTGGAGCGCCCGAGGCCCTTCCTGCCCGAGGAGGTGGAGGGCCTCACCCGCTTCGCCCAGGCGGTGAGCCTCCAGCTAGACCGCCTGGCGGACCTGGAGGAAAGGGCCCTCCTGGCGGGGCTTTCGGAGAAGCTGCAAAGCGCCAGGACCCTGGAGGAGGCGGCGGAGAAGGCCCTGGCCTTCCTGGTGGGCGCCCTGGGCCTTCAGGCCGGGGCCCTCTGGGAAGCCCGGGGGGGCAGGATGGCGGCCCTGGCCCACTTCGGAGTGGTAGAAGAAGGCCTGCAGCGGGTCCTGGAGGAGGGCCTCCCCTACGGTGTGGGCCTGGCCTGGCGGGTCTACGAGACGCAAAGCCCCCTCTTCACCGCCCGGTACGCCGAGGAGCGCGGGGCCCTCCCCGCCCTGCGGATGGCGGACTGGCATACCTTCGCCGCCCTTCCCCTCCCCTCCCCGGGAAGCCCCAGGAGCCGGAGGGTCCTGGTCCTGGGCACGCCGGAGGCCCGCCCCTGGCGCAAGGCCGAGGTGGAAAGCCTCCTCTTCTGCTGCCGCTCCCTGGGCCTGGCCCTGGACCGCCTCGCCGAGAAGGCCCGGCACCAGGCGGTGAACCGTCTCTTCTTGGAGCTTTTGGAAAAGCCCCTGGAAACCCTCTACCAAGAGGTCCTGGAGGAAGCCGTCCGCCAGGTGCCGGGGGCGGAGGCGGGGAGCCTCCTGGTCCTCGAGGAGGGGGCCTACCGCTTCCGGGCGGCCCTTGGGTACGATCTGGAGGAGCTTAGGAAGGTGGCCTTCCCCCCGGAGGACCAGCTCCTCTGGTACGGCCTGGGGGAAGAAAGGGCGAAGCGTGGGGAACCCCGCCTCTTAAGCTCAGAGGCCCGGCCCATCGCCGAGATCAGCCACAAGACCGCCCCCCCCGAGGTCATGGACGCCGCGGGAAGGGCGAAGGAGATCCAGGCCAACCTCTGCCTCCCCATCCCCTACAAGGGGGAGGTCTTGGCCTACCTGAACCTGGACAACCTCCACGACCCCCAGGCCTTCGGGGAGGACAGCCTCGAGGCCGCCCGCTTCTTCGCCGCCCCCCTGGCCACCCTCCTCCACGAGGCCAGGACCCGGAGGCTTTTAGAGGAGGCCGCCCTCACCGACCCCCTCACCGGCCTCCCCAACCGCCGGGCCTTTGACAGGGTCTTCCTGGAGGAGCTGAAGCGGGCAGAGCGCTACGGCTACCCCCTCTCCCTGGCCATCCTGGACCTCAGGGGCTTCAAGGCCATCAACGACCGCCTGGGCCACGCCGCCGGGGACCTGGCCCTCATCCGCGTGGCCGAGGCCCTTTCCAAGGAGCGGCGCAACGGGGACCGGATCTTCCGCTGGGGCGGGGACGAGTTCGCCGCCCTCTTCCCCCACACGGGGAAGGAGGGGGCCACAAGGGCCGCCTTCCGCTACGCCCGGGCCATAGAAGGCATCTGTTTGGAAGGGCTCTGCCTGGGGGTCAACATCGGCCTCGCCACCTATCCCGAGGACGGGACGGCCACGGACGAGCTCCTCTCCGCCGCCGACACCCGCATGTACCAGGCCAAGGCCCAGGGGCTTACCGTTTTGGCCTAAACGCCCCTTGCCCAAATCCCCTCCTAGGTGTACCCTGAGGTTAGGGACGCTGAAGTCCCCACAAGCCCCTCGGAGGCGAGGAAGCCTGTCCTGCAGTTTGGGCGCCTGGGACAGGTGGAGCCAGTGGCGCAACCGGCCGAGGGTGAGCAAAATCCAGCTTGCTTTCCCTCTGTCGGCCAGGCGCCCAGCCTGGCCCTAAGGCTTTTTAGGGCGTTCGGAGGCGAGGAACCGTGAAACCCAAGATGGGCGCCAAGGGACACGGGGAGCCAGTGGCGCAACCGGCCGGACGCCATAGCTTGGCTATGTCGCCCACCCTTGCGCCACCTCCCCCAAGGAGGTGGGTATGCGGCACCTGGTCCTAGTCCTCCTGATCCTGGTGGGGGGCGTGGCCCTGGGCCAAAGCGGCGCCAGCGTCGGCGTGGGCATCCGCATTCCGCCCGTGGTGGGGCTCCGCCTGGCGGAGGCGGAAGGCCCTAGGGTGTCCACACTGGAGCTTGGGCCCGGGCTCCACACCCTGAAGGTCGTGGCCAACACGGAGTGGGAGCTTAGGGTAGAGGTGGAGGGCGAGGCCCTTCTGGCCAACCTGCCCCTGCAGGCGGGCACCCACGTCTTCTCGGGCCGGGGCAGGCTGACCCTCACCCTGGAGGTGGCCCCGGGAGGTCGGGTGCGTTTGGAGGTGGGTTTACCGGGCGTTTCCTAGAACCCCAAGCCTTTAGGGGGTAAACTGAAGGGGATTTGGCCATGGACTGGCCCCAGATCCCTCCCTGGTCCGCCCCCCTTTTGCCCCTCCTGCGGCGGGGCCTTTCGGGGCTTCCCGAGGCCCTTAGGGCCCTGGCCCAAGCCCTGAAGGCCCACCGCGCCTACCTCTTCCGCCTGGAGAAGCGAGGGGGGGGCTGGTACACCTCCCAGCTGGCGGAGTGGGCGGAACCCGAGGTACCCCCCCAGATCCAGAACCCCAGCCTCCAGAACCTGCCCCTACGGGAGGCGGGCTACGGGCGCTGGCTGGAGGCCTTCCTGCGGGATGAGGCCATCGGAGGACCGGTATCCTCCTTCCCTGAGGAGGAAAGACCCCTCCTTCAGGCCCAGGAGATCCAAAGCCTCCTGGTGGCCCCCATCTGGGTGGAGGGAAGGCTTTGGGGCTTCCTGGGGGTGGACGACTGTGAGCGGGAGAGGGCCTTTACCCCTGAGGAGGAGGGCCTTCTTCGGGTGGTGGCCGAGATGGTGGCCCGCACCCTGGACCTCTTTGAGGCCCACCGCTTCACGGAACGCCTTTTGGCGCTCTCCCCCTTCTACGTGGCCCGCATCGGCCCGGATGGCGGGCTCCTCTGGGCCAACCTCGCCTTTAAAAAGGCCTTCCCCCAGGGGCTTCCCCTGCCCTTGGAGGGCGCCCTGGCCCAGCCGGGACAGCCCCAGATGACCACCACCCCCGGGGAGAACCCCGCCGAGTGGACCCTGCTGGCGGTGCCCGGCCCGGGAGGGGAGGCCCTCGAGGTCCTGGCCCTGGGCGTGGACCTAAAGGAGCGGCTTCTCGCCCAGGAGCGGGAGGCCCGCTGGAGCGCCTTCCGCAAGAACCTCCTCCGGGTCTACGAGACCCTGATGGCCGAGGGGTTTTCCGACTCCGTTTTCGGCCTCATCCTCGAGGCCGCCCTGGGCACGGTGCCCGCGGCCCAGGCGGGAAGCGTCGCCATCCTGAAGGAGGACGGCTACTACCACTTCGTGGCCGCCAAGGGGTACGACCTGGAGGCCCTGCGCCAGGTGCGCCTCCACCCGGAAGAACCCCTCTCCCTCACCGGGCACCGGGAGGCCCAGGTCTTCACCCAGAAGGACCTGGAGCGCTTCAATCAGCGCCTGGACCCCAGGCGGAAAGAGGTCATGGAAACCGCGGGGAGGGTGAAGGAGATCCAGGCCATTCTGGCGGTGCCCGTCTACCTGGCCGGGGAGCGCAAGGCCTTCTTGTACCTGGACAACCTGGAAAGGGAGGACGCCTTCACCCCCCTGGACCTGGAGCTGGCCCAGGCCTTCGCCAGCCAGCTGGGCCTTTTGCTCCGCAGGATGGAGCTGGAAGGGCGCCTCCAGCACCTGGCCTACCACGACCCCCTCACCGGCCTGCCCAACCGCCTCTTCTTTCTGGAGAAACTGGCCCAGGCCCTCAGGGAAGACCCCAGGCTGGCGGTGCTCTACCTGGACCTGGACGGGCTGAAACTGGTGAACGACCTGGAGGGCCACGCCACCGGAGACGAGGTCATCCGCGCCGTGGCCGCCCGCTTGCGGGCCGCCCTGAGGCCCCGGGACCTGGTGGCCCGGCAGGGCGGGGACGAGTTTCTGGTCCTCCTTTCCAACATCCGTAAGCCGGAGGAGGCCATTCAGGTGGCAGAGCGGCTTCTGGAGGTGGTGCGCCTCCCCCTGCCCTTGGAGGGGCGGGTCTACCACATCACCACCTCTTTGGGCATCGCCCTGGGGGAAGCCGGCCTCACCCCGGGAGAGCTTCTGGCCCGGGCCGACCTGGCCCTCTACCGGGCCAAGGGTGAGGGCAAGGACCGCCTGGCCTTCTACGAACCCCAGCTCCAGGAGGCCCTGCGCCGGGAAATGGGCCTGGTGGAGGCCCTGCGGGAGGCCCTGGCCCAGGAGGAAGGAGCGCTCGCCCTCGCTTACCAGCCCATCGTGGACCTGGCCACGGGGAAGCCCGTGGCCCTCGAGGCCCTCCTCCGCTGGCCCAAGGCGCCCCCGGGGGAGTTCATCCCCCTGGCGGAGCGCCACCGCCTCATGCCCGAACTGGGAGCCTGGGTCCTGCGCCAAGCCTGCCGGGAACGCCCCCGCCACGGCCTGCCCGTGCACGTGAACGTGAGCTCCCAAGAGCTCCTCCACCCCGGCTACCCCAGCCTGGTGGCCCAGACCCTGGAAGAAACGGGATGCCCGCCGGAAGCCTTGGTTCTGGAGATCACGGAAACCGCCCTCATCCCCGACGAGAGGGGGCGGGACGCCACCTTGACGGTGCGGGCCTTGCGGCGACTGGGGGTACGGGTCTTCCTGGACGACTTCGGCAGCGGCTACTCCAACCTGGAGCGCCTGGCGGCCCTGCCCGTGGACGGGCTCAAGCTGGGCCAGGCCTTCACGGCGGCCTTGGGCCGTCCCCCGGACCCGCAACGCCCCGCCGCCCGGCTGGTGGCCGCTGTGTTGGCCCTGGCCCGGGCCCTGGGGCTCGCCGCCGTGGCCGAGGGTATAGAGGACGAGGCCACCTTGGCCTACCTGAGGGACCTGGGCTTTCCCCTGGGGCAGGGCTACCTTTGGGGCCGCCCCGCCCCTTTGGGGGTATAGTGGAGAGGGGGAATGCGCCTCAGCGCCGCGGGAAAGATCGCCCTGGCCTACGCGCTCTTTTCCTTCCTCTGGGTATGGGGAAGCGACCGGCTTTTTTTATCCCTGTTTCCCGAAGCCCAGGAACTCACCCGCTGGCAAACGGCCAAGGGGCTCACCTTCGTCTTCCTTTCCGGGCTCCTGGTCTACCTCCTGGCCCTCAGGGAAACCCGGGCGGAGCGGGCCCGAACCCAAACCGAAAGGGCCTCCGCTCGCCGCCTCCAAGCCCTGCTGGAAAACGGGCGGGAGATCGTGTATCTCCTGGACGAAAAGGGGCGCATCCGCTACGCCTCCCCTAACGTGACCGAGACGCTGGGCCACCTTCCCTGGAAGGACCCGGAGCCAGGGCCGCTTGTTCTGGACTTCATCCATCCCGAAGACCGGCCCCTGGGCGAGGCGGCCCTCGAGGACCTCCTCCGCCACCCGGGGGCCACCCTGGAGTACCGGTTGCGCATCCTGGACGGGGAGGGCGGGGAGCGGACGGTGCGGGTCTGGGGCAGGAACCTGCTCCAGGACGAGGCCGTGGGGGCCATCGTCCTGAAGGTCCAGGACATCACCGAGCTGGAAAGGGAAAGGACCCAGCTGGAAGGGGTTCTGGAGGCCCTCCCGGGTGCGGTCTACCAGGCCCGGGTAGAGGAAGGCCAAGACCCCGCCTACGCTCACCCCGTCTACGCCGCCCCGGCCCGGACAGAGGCCCTCCTGGGCTACCCGGCGGAAGCCCTCCTCGCCGACCCCGCCTTTTTCTTCACCAAGGTTCATCCCGAGGACCGGGAGAGCCTTCAGGCCACCCTGCGCCGGGCGATGGCGGAACCCGGTGAGGTGCAGGTCCACACGTACCGCTTCTGGCACGGGAGAAAGGAGGCCTGGGTCTGGCTCCGGGACACCGTCGTGTACCATCCCGAAACCCGCCTGCTCACCGGCTACACCTACGAGGTCACGGGGGAGGTGGAGGCCGAACGGCGCTTCCGCGCCCTGGCGGAGACCGCCCCAGCCCTCATCCTCATGTGGCAGGCCGAAAGCCCCGAGAAGCCCGAAACCGCCCGTCTGGTCTACGCCAACCCCGAGGCCCTCCGCCTCACCGGGTATACCCTGGAAGAACTCCAGTCCCAGCCCATCTGGGCCTTCGTCCATCCCCGGGACCGGGAGTTGGTCCGGAAGCGGGGCCTGGCCCGGCTTGTGGGGGGAACCCCCCGGCCCGCTACCCTTTCCGCATCCTGACCAAGGAAGGGGAGGTGCGCTGGCTGGACTTTTCCGCCGCCCGGGTGGAGCTCGTGGGCAGGCCCACCATCTTGGCAATAGGCCTGGACATCACCGAGGCCAAGGAGCGGGAGCTGACCCTCGAGGCCCTTGCCCGCCTCAGCCTAACCCTGCGGGAGGCCGAGGACCTGGAGGACATGATGGAAAAAGGCCTGGAAGCGGTCATGACCGTGATGGGGGCCGAGGCGGGGAGCGTCCTCATCTACGAAGGCACCCCT
>OGCH01000228.1_pt1 | contig 33980 bp, 42 predicted proteins | sample 1570111 | NCBI WGS metagenome assembly OGCH01 (sample SAMN03436243, study PRJEB24508) | hot springs metagenome | biome: Desert Springs; feature: Hot Springs; material: Water | place: USA: Great Boiling Spring, Nevada | collected 2008-12-01 | depth 0 m m | reverse complement strand
TGACGGACCCACCGACGCAGCCGGAGCCATGGTCACAGACAGAACAATCCCAAACGCCGTCGAGAAAGGCCTAAGCCTGGAAGAATACCTCGAAAACAACGACTCCCACACATTCTTCAAAAAAGTCGGCGGCCTCATCCACACAGGCCCCACCGGGACAAACGTCGGCGACATAACCATAATCCTGATTCAAAGCAGGTAGCTGGCTTGCCGCTGTAAGAAAACCGTGCATCACGGATCAGAGAGTAGTTATCTGGCTGAAGACCCAGGAGAGGTCTGGTTTCCGCCTCCTTGTTTTCACTTTTTCGTAGAGTGCGTGTACTATGAGCGGGAGGGCTATTGTCGCGTCGCAGAAACACTGTACAGCGTGGCCTTCGGAGGTCTCCTTGCCCCAGCTCTTCCCCTCCTCAAGCGTAGCCCCCGAGAGTCCACCCCAATGCGGGTTATCCGTCGTGACCTGCACCGCATACTTGTGGGGCCTTGTCTTGAAGGGGTCGCCGTGTTCGAGAATATCAACAGCCACCGCTGAGAGCTGTATGAAGTCCTTCGGTACGCCGCCGCCTATGAAAATAGCCGTGCTATCCCTATGCGCACCTCTTATGCGTACCAGCTGCTCATAGTCCTTAAAATGGTCAATAATAAGATTGAAATCTGGCCTCAAGTACTTGTTTACAAGGTATGCTACGCCGTAGCCGCTGTCCTCTATGGCTGGGCTGAAGACAGGGACACCTGCCCTGTATGCGGCCGCTACTATGCTGTCTATGCCGCGTCCGCTGAGCCACTTGCCTAGGAGGTGCAGGAACTCGGCGGAGCTTAAGGGTTTTGAGCCTTTTAATTCCATCATAAACTCTGCGAGGAGCTCCTCCATCTTGATGTAGTCTTTCTCCCTTACGTAGACGTCGTGGAACCTGTATATTCCGGCTTTGCGTAGTTCGTCGTCGTTTACGTAGGGTGTTCCGATGTAGTAGTTGAAGCCCATGGCGGCCAAAATATCCTCTGATATGTTGGCTCCTGTTGAGACGATGACGTCGACAAACCTGTTTTCGACGAGCCATTTTACAATTTTCCACTGTCCTGTGGTGCTGAGGGAGCCTGCGTATCCAAACATGATGACGTTGTCCTCGGCCCTCAGGGCTTCGGCCCAGACATCGACAGCCAGACCGAGGTTGCGGCCCTGGAAACCTGTTTCACGCATCTCTTCGAGAAGCTGGGAGATTTTCTTCTCACCAACCTCCACAGGCCTTAAAGGCCGCCTGAGATATTCTTCAGCCCTCGCTTCAACAACCATGCAATATTCTGTTTAGCAATTGTTTATATGTGTATCTTTTTGTTTCTATGTTTACGTGCGAGTTCGACTGCTTTGTCAGCCGCCTCGACGGGGTCCTCGAGGTAGAGTGCTGCCTGTATGCGTCTGTGGTCCAGGTAGCCGTCGGGATGCATCTTCGCCAACAGGTCTGAGGGATAGCCTGTCCCCACCACAACTATCAAAGGTATACGGTATACGTATGCTAGGTGGGCTTCTATGATTGTGCCTGATCCGCCGCCGAGTACGACGAAGCTGTCGCTGCTTCTGACGAGGCCGATGCTTCGGGCTTGGAATGTTTGTCCGCTTTTGTAGATGATTGTGTTGTAGGGGTTGTGGCGGGGGTTGGTTTCGTCTATGTGTTCGTCTTCGTAGGGGATTACGCCGACGGTTAACCCGCCTCTTTTGTAGAAGGCTTCGCAGACGGTTCGCATCAGTCCTCCGTCTCCCCCTGTCAGCAGGACGACCTCGTCACGGTATTCGGCGAGGCGTTCGCCAAACCTGCGGGCCTTCAGGACGCCGGCCTCTAGGGGGTTTCTGTCGCTTGAGCAGCCGACACCTATCTGGAGCATGCATCCACAGCAATCTCCACGTATTTAAGGCGTCGGGAGCATGGGCCAGCCCCACCCCACACAACCCCGCATATCTTTCTAGCCGAGGTTTGCTTATACATCCATGGGGCGGGAATATTGCTACTTTCAATTCTCTCCTGCGAGGACGGTGTGGCTGTTTCGCCACTTTTCGGGGATCGTGTCGCAGGTGAGGTATCTTCAGGGTTTCTATTTACACCCATATTGACCTGCCGCCAGCCAACATAGACATTAAGAAGAAAACCCCCACAAAATATCGGATGACAACATTCCTCGGCATAGACCTCGCAGGAAGCCCACGCAGACCCACAGGCATGGCCTCAATCAACGAAAAACTACGCTGCAGAACATGGCTCAGATACCTCGACGAAGAAATCCTGGCAGATGTTGAGGAAATAGAGCCAACAGCCATAGCCGTCGACGCACCCCTAAGCCTACCCCATGGACGTGAGAGCCTGGAGAAACCCAGCCCACCACATTTCCGCCAATGCGACCTCGAGCTCCGGAGACGCGGCATAAAGTTCTTCCCCATAACAATAGGGCCCATGAGAGCCTTGACGGCGCGCGGCATCCAACTCTCACAAACCCTACGCAGCAAAGGCTACACAGTCCTCGAAACATACCCCGGCGGCGCACAAGACATCCTAGGCCTACCCCGCAAACAGAAAAGCATCCCCCACCTCATCAAAGGCCTCAGAAGACTCGGAGTAAAAGGCCTCTCGGAGAATATGTCCGGCGACGAAGCTGACGCAGCAACATGCGCCCTCACAGCCTACATGTGGTGGCGCGGCATGTGCGAGGAGCTCGGAAACCCTGAGGAAGGCGCCATAATCCTCCCCAGACAAAACACCGCAACCAGAAGGAGGCTATGTCCGGCTACAAACAGCCAAGCACACCGAGTTAAGAAAAAACCGTGAACACCGTCAGAGCCGGATGTTAACCACCTGTGTCGAAGCCCGGAACACCCCAACCCTAATAGCTTGGAAACCCGAGCCTGAACGGGTGTAGCCTTGAAATGCTGCTAGACTAGGACTATTTTTCTCCCATACTGCTTTGCGACCTCGGCTAACTTGGTGTCTGATGTTGCGAGCTTGTTGGCGCTGGCTATGTAGAGTGAATCGTAGATTGTTAGATTGGTCGCCGTCGCAATCTTAAATGCATGCTCTAAGAATATCTTGGAGTCAAGGATTCTCAGCGCCTCCGAAAGTTCCATGAGCTCTTCAAATCTTTCCCGTGCTTCCTGAGTGGAGAGCTTTCCTCTCTTATGATACTTCAGGATTACATTCGCCACCTCATATATGGCCAGGTCCAGTGTCTCACCATCGGCTTCCACTTCCCTGGCTGCCTCAACGTAATTTTCCTCACGCATTATCAGCTTCGCTAAAACCGATGCGTCAATCACCTTCCCTATCCTCCCTTATAGCCTCCACAACAGACCCCCTTGGAAGAACTTCCCGAGGCTTCTTCTCCAACATCTTACGTATGACGTATGCTCTCTCAGCCTTTCTAATCCTCTCCTCAACGAAGGCCCTCAGCTCTTCGGGCCAGTCAACAACATCCTTCAGCTTCTCATACTTCTCCTTCACCTTTCTGGGGACCTTGAAACTTATGACCTCGCTCACAAGTATTCCAACAAGTAAACCGAGATATAAACCAATTGGTTTACCAAAAGACCCATGAGTCTTACATACCCACAGGGCTGATAAACAGCCAGCTACACCGAAAGGATGCACCCCAGAGGTGGAAGTGCAACAATCTTATAACCCCGCACGGCCCGTAAACAGGCGGCGTGATACACCGGCTCAGGCTCAGAAACTTCAAAGGCGTAGTAGAGGGCGAGGCTGAGCTGGACAAACTCACAATACTCGTAGGCCCCAACAACTCGGGAAAAACAACAATACTCGAAGCACTCTTCCTCGCACCAAACCCATTCAGAAAAGTGCCATATGTTCCAAATACGGCTGTTGAGTTGCTCAGCGAATCACATAAAATCTTCAACGAGACAGGATACCACTTTCTTTTTAACAAGTATACATCAGACAGTGCTTCAATAGAGGTCGACGAGAGAGTAATTGTTCTCAAAAAATTTGACCAAAAATTCGGAGTTTACACAAATTATGTGTCGCCGGGATGGTCATTAGAAAAACATAGAATTGGCGACGAGGAATTATTTTTATCGGAATTTTACCCTCAGCTGGACCAGTGGATGTTAGGTATACTGATTTGATCGCTCCCAATACATTGTTACTTTCAACGAAACTGGTGAAATTTGCACACGAATATCTGCGGCTCTTTTGGATGGATATCGTGAACGCAGGAATTACCGCATCAGTTGCAAAAGAAATCTCTGAATTTGTTTCCGAAGACTATGCAAACATTACCGCCGAACCTTACGTGAGCGGTGTATTGAGTCTCTTCGCCATGCTGTCAAATGGGACAAGGGTTAGGTTAAGCGACCTCGGCGCAGGCGTACACCTCTACATTGTCAACAGGCTGCTTTACGAGCACTACAAGCCTGAGGTTGTTTTGTGGGACGATTTGGAGACGCATCTTAACCCACGGCTCTTGTCGCATGTTGCGGAGTGGTTTGCGGACTTGGTTGAGGAGGGGAAACAGGTTATCGTGTCCACACACAGCCTTGAAGTTGTTGAAACCCTTACAGCATTTGTTGAAGACGCGGCCGTTCTACTTACTTCGCTTAGAGACGGGAAGCTAAAGGTGAGGAAATTAGGTACGAAAGAGTTGGAGGAGTGGGTCAAGGCTGGGATAGACCCACGATATGCTGAAGCATTAATGCTATGAGGATATTTCCTTTAAACCACAGAATGAGTGCTAGAATACAGTTTAGGCTGAGGCGGGTTGACAAGCAGCTCCCGAAGAAGGTAAGGCGCCTACCCTCGGCTCCTTAATAATTTTGGGCGACGGGCGAGAGGACGACGTAGTCGTTTCATTAGTATGTCACCATCTTGACGGAAACAAAACGGCGGGTATTGTAAAGTCTGAATTACCGCGTTATGGGGCGTTAGAAAACTTGAGAGTGTAAGTCAACGAGGGCTACAAAGACATAGTGTTCGTCTTGGACCAAGAGGATGATACACTGCCTAATCTGGGTAGGAGAACTAGGGAAAAACTGGGTGAAATTGGTGTAAGATGTGAAGAGGGGATGTGGATTGCGATGCGTGTTGTAAGGTTTAACTGTTTAGCGGGGAGTGTTGAGTTTAGGTTTGTTGTGGTGGTTAATGGACTCGACTATGTGGATTGTCCCAGCCATAAGATTGAGGACCATCTTGTGAGTGTGGCCGGTGTTGCTGTGTAGGGTGACTCAAAGGATGCGTGGAATGGTTTGGATGATGTGAAGAAGTTTGAGGTCTTCCGTAAAATTTATGCCGATAGGGGCGTTGCGGCAGAGGTTTTCAACCAGCATTTTGAGGGCCTAGGTTTGCTGGATTGCTAGGGTTCTGTCTGGTCTGGTATGCTGTATTCTGGGGGCCATCTGGCTGGGTTTTCGGCGTCCTGTTTTGCGAGCCTCTCCTCGATGGTGTTTCTGAGTGGCTCGAGCCATGGTGGGAGAATGAGTTTTGTCCCTAAGGTTTCCCGTGGTTCGTCTACCTCGTAGCCCGGGCCCACCGTTGCTATCTCGAGGAGATTTCCGTCGGGGTCTCTGAAGTAGAGTGATTTGAACCAGTGGCGGTCGACTATCCCCGAGTTGGGGATACGGGCCGCCTTCAGCCTTCTCATAATCTCAAGCTGCTCTTCCTCGGTTTCAACGGCGAGCGCTATGTGGTGTATGGAGCCTTTACCGACGGCGCCGGTGTCGGATGACGGGTTAATGCTGTAGCGGAGATATACCTCGCCGCCGTACATGGTCTCGAGGAAGGCTTTTCCACCGGGTGCGGGAGCCAGCTCGATGTCGGCGATGGCTAGGAATTTTTCGAGGAATTTCTGTGTTATCCATGGGTCTGTTGCGATTGGGGTTGCGTGGTCGAAGGCTGTTAGCTTCATGTCCGGGTCTATTGCCGCCGGTGCCTCGGTGTCTTTGAGGAGCTCGAGAAAATAGGCTTGGTCTGTGTCCTCTGCGGGGGCCGTTAGCTCGAGGAGTGTGTTGTCGGGGTCTCGGATGTAGATGGATGCATGGGCCCTGTATGTTTGCGGCCCCGCTGTCTTAACACCATGGTCTTCAAGCCATCTCTTCCACCTGACCAGCTGCTCGACTGTTTTTACGCGGTATGCGAGGTGGTGGGGTGAGCCCAGTCCCGGCCATCCATGTGGGAGGTGTGGCCATTCGAAGAATGTTATTGTGCTGCCTGTTGTTTTCTCGGGGTTTGCGTAGAAGGCGTGGCGGTGGTATATGTCGTCTTGGTTTACGGAGAGCTTGACCTGCCTAAGCCCCATTACCTCCGTGTAGAACCTGTAGTTAACCCTGTAGTTACCTGAAACGAGGGTTATGTGGTGGAGGCCCTTGATGACTGTTTCCGCCAACGTTCCGCCTCAGCCTCCAGCGCTCCTATGTCCGTATATATGCGCCTCGAAGCCACGCTACTCGATTAAGCCATCCCAGAAATCCAGCTCATAGCGTTGGATGGCTTCGGCGACAAACCTGTATCTGCTCCAGTCCAGATATCTTTCAGCGATTTTCTCAGCCCTTTCCTCCAGCGCGTCGAAAGGCCCGGCGAAGAGTTCGAAGAGCCTTGTCGATTTTATGTTCAGGCTCCTGGCGTGCTGTCTGAGTTTTTTGACGTTCGCACCCCATACCGGTAGGTTTACGGTTAGTGCGACGGCTGCGTCGCCTGCTGTGCCGTTGAGCGCAAGCCATGAAAGGAAGTGTGTGTAGCCGACCGCCTTCACGGAGAGCCTGCCGTAGTCAAGTTTGATGCCCAGTTCTTCGCCCAGCTGGGCCAGCGCTTTCGAGGCCTCATAGTCCCCGTCTAACAAGCGTTTGAAGAATTCTTCTTCGTCGGCTGTTCTGGCTTTGGAGAGCATGTGGGATATGGCTCTTAGGTCGTGCGGTATGATGTAGAGCTGGTTCTCGACAAACCTGTTTAACACATCCCTGCTGGGCCTCTGTAGCGATGGATGGTTGAGAATTCGCTGGTTCAAATCCCGCAACTCCTCCCGCAGCCTACCGATTACACCCGCCATCCCAACCACCCCCTCACACCCTCAACGTCTTAACTCTTCCTCTATTTCCTCAACAGGTCTGCCAGCTGTTTCGGAGCCGTGGACAAGCCATGCAAGCGTGGCTGCCAACCCTACCGCCCATATGAGCGTTGAGGCTAGGAGAAAGCCTGAAGCGGTGAGAAGCCCTTGGGAGAGGACTATGGCTGCTCCCGAGACACCTGTCAGGGCTGTGAGGATGCCGACTGCGGTCGACCTCATGCCGGTTGGGAAGAGCTCGCTCTGGAGGGCGCTGACAAGCCCCCAAGCCCATTCAGAGAAGATGAGGCATATGAATAACGCGGCGTAGAAGAGGAGTGGGCTGGCCAGCTCGTGTCCGGCGAGGACAAGGACGCTGAAAACGGCTCCCATGAGGAAGGAGATTGCGAGGGGTTTTCTGCGGTTTCTGTCTATAAGGAGCCATAGTAGAGGCGCCCCGACCGAGGCCCCCGCGTTTGCAACCAGTATAACCATGGGGGCTGACTCGACTCCAAGTGTGAAGCCGGGTGCGTAGGGTGCGTAGTAGGCCATCATCCCGTATGTGACGTACTGTGAGACTGTGACCGCGGCGAGGACGGCGAACCTGAAGGCGGGGCCGCCCACCCTCCGTGAAGCCGCCGCAGCAACACCACTCATGGAGCTTTGAACACCGCCCCTAGCTATCTCGGAGACAATCCTCTCGGCCTCCCCAGCCCGTCCCCGCAGTATGAGCCATCGAGGCGACTCCGGGACCGAAACTCTCAGGAAGACTACAAGCCCCAGCGTGGCCAGAGCTGTCAAGAGAATGTACTGGGTTTGGAGTAGTGGGTCGCTGGATATTGCCGCGTAGACAAGGGCCGCTCCCGCGATTACCGCGCTGCCTACGTTCCAGAAGTTTGTCGAGAGGAGGATTGCTTTTCCTCTATGCCGGGCCGGTATTAGCTCTGCGAGCGCTGCGTAGGATGCCCCGAAGTCCCCGCCTACGCTGAAGCTAAGCACCGATGTGAGGACCCAGACGGCCAGCGGGTTTGTATAGAGGAAAAAGAGCGGGACGGTTGAGGCGACTTGGAGAGCGTTTATGGCTATGAGCGCCGCCTTCCTACCCCATCTGTCTCCGAGATACCCTAGCACTATCGAGCCAAGGGCCTCCGCAACAAGGTTCGTGGCGAAGATGGCGGAAGCGAGGCCGGGGGCTACCACAACAACTATCAGAGGCGCTATTGCGAAGACGAGGCCGTCCAGAAAGTAGTTGAGGGAGACCGCCCAGAAAAGATACCAGTGCCTTGCACCCCATCTTGCTGCGTCAAGGCTTTTGAACAACGCCGCGTGGTTCACGGTTGGCGGCGCCCATCCGGTCATATAAACCGCATCATAAGCCGCTTATGCGTGGGTCTAGGGGCCAGCCAACCCTCTTGAGGGCGGCGTCCCAGAACATGTATTCATAGATTGTCGAGACCCTGAAGACATGCGCTGCCTCACTCTTCTCCGCCGCGTATGCTTTCTCACCAACCCTGTCGGCGGCCTCCACAACATTCATGACAAGCTTCTCATACTCGGGAGATGAATATGTTTCAATCCACCTGCGGTAGGTTGGGTTAGGGGAGCCATGTTTCAGCAGCTCCTTCCCAACCTCGAGATACACCCAGAAACACGGCAGTATTGCAGAGAGCCCCACGAAAAACGACTTCTCATAAGCCGTTGCGATGAGGAAGTCTGTGTAGGCTCTGTTGACCGGCGACATTACATGGCCCGAGATGCTCTCGGGCTGCATGCCCCATTCCTTCAGGAGAAATTCGTGTAGGGATGCTCTCTCGACCAGAAGGCTGTCCCTCGCCGCGGAGAGCAAGGGGATGGCGTGCTCGTCATCTGGAGCCTTCGCCCCGACAACCGCAACAGCTCTCGCAAACCTGCTGAGGTAGAGCGCGTCCTGTATCACATATTCCCTGAAGACGTCGAGGCTGAGGCTGCCGTCTGTCAACCCCCTGACAAACGGGTGCCTGATAATCGCCTCAAACACATCCCCTATACCCTGCCAGAGAACAGTGGAAAACCTGCCCACCGTCAAGCCCCGGCACTTATCCGGGAACACCTAACATAAGTATTTCAGCGGCGATGTAGCTCCCTACCCGCTCCCCTCCCTCAAAACCCTCTCCCCCTGCGGTGTGAGTGAATATTTGAAAGGCTTCCCATTCCTTAAAACAAGGCCCTTCTCATGAAGGCTCTTCATAACACGGGCGGTGTGCTCCCTGCTTAGCCCAAGGCTGCGGCTTACATCACGTGACGTCACACTACCCCTCTCCCGTATAAGCTGGAGTGCTTTGAGAGCTGATTCGTGAAGGGGGGCGTCCTTGTCCTCTGCCTTGGTTTCAGGCTGGTTTTCGGTCTTGGATGCCTTTTTCTCCGTGATATCACGCCGCGTCACGGCATTCCTGTACAGGAAGACGAAGATGGCTGTCTGAGCGAGAAAGAGGACGGCGAAGAGAAGTGTGATGGCTTCCATACGTCACACTCCCAGCTCCGAGAGATACTCCTTGACGGTTTCCCAGTCCTTTTCCTCAAAGGCCTCGCTGAGGCGGAAAAACCACTGATAGCCGGGAAGCCTGAGCAGCCCTAGGTAGGATAGGAGTATTAGTGTGTAGAGGGCTTTTTGGATGTTTCTGAGGGCTTGCTGCTTTGTCCTTGTGTATGAGCCTTTTGTGACGCCTCTTAGCGCAGCCCTCTGCTGTGACGTCAAGGTGATGCCGTCACGGTGTGACATCACGTCAAGCAACAACGTCTCCACCTGCTTCTTCGTAAGCCCAGACCGCTTGACAAGCTCTGCGAAAACCCTGTCTTCCGCCATTTTTGACACCATCTCGGCGAAGTTTTTCGGGTTCGGATTGCTCTCCGTCAAACTCCTCCACGGAATACAGTTTTGTAAACCCGCGGTATATTTGCATCACGCAACATCACACCTGCAACACCTATGCGGGAAATATATGGGTATTACCCAGCAGGCCCTACCCAAAAGATTTTAAAAACCACACCCCAAACCCACATACATGGCGGTAGTACGCAACACGGAGAGTGTTCGGGCCGAGCGGGTTGAGAACGCCCGCGATACCTACATCCGCTGGCTTGTGGACTGGCGCGACGGCTCCGGCAACATCTACTTGCGCAGGTTCACGATTAAGAAGGGCGGTGAGATACCCGCCCACAGCCACCCGGAGATAGAGCATGTTCAGTATGTGTTGCGCGGAGAATACATCGTGACGTTGAACGGTGTTGAGCACAGGGTTAGGGCCGGAGACGCCATCTACATCCCGCCCAACACAGTCCACAGCTACAGAAACACAGGAGAAGAGGACGCTGAATTCCTCTGCATAATACCCTCGAAACCCTACACAACAAGGTGGGAAAAACCAGAGCCACGCTGCTAACCATAATACCCGCTGTGAACCCCCATCCCCGGATGGAAAGGCTGATCGAGGGCTGTTATTTCGAAGATGTGTACGGCGACCTTTATGCTGTCAAGGGCCTTGTCCACCCTCCCGGCAGACTCTACGCAGTGCCACGCGTCATCGGAGGTGTGAAGGTCAAAGACCTCAACACCGCTGTTGGATACGTGAGGGCTGTGAGGCCTGAATACCTGTTTAACGACCCCTACACGGGCAGGGTTGTGGCCGCCGTCCCCCTGGAGTTTGTCAGCCGAGGCATATACCCTTCGAGGCGGGCTGTCGGGCCTAGGAGCCTTGTGGAGGCTGCTGAGGAACTTGCCGGCCACATCTCAGGGTTTGCCAACGACTTCGGGTTTACGGGCAGCCTGCTAACCGGGTTCTTCGGCAGAGAACCCGACATAGACATTGTGGTTTACGGCGGGCGCGAGGCCTACGAGGGGTTGAGGAGGCTGAGGGCCGAGGGCGTCACATCCCCCGTGGACAGCGAGAGACAGCGCATCCTGCTCGAGAGCAGGGCCGACACCTCTAAAGCGGTGGAGATGCTGGCGCTGGAGCCGAGGAAGGTTTTGACAGGCGTCTTCAAGGGCTTTCTCTACACGTTGAAGGTTGTGCCCCGGGTTTTCTGGGAAAGCTGGGAGGAGATGCGTTGCAGGCCGCTGGGCCTAGTTGAAGCATCTCTAAAGGTTGTGGACAGCTCCGAAGGCTTCTACACACCGGGCCGCTACATGGTTAAAGGCCTCGTCCAAAACATTCCATGCAGCGAGGTGGTGTTCTTTAGAAGCCGTTTCGCAGAAAACGCCGAGACAGGCGAGATGGTAAGGGTTAGAGGGCTGCTGGAAAGGGTTGAGAAAGCCGGCGGAACACACTACAGGATAAACGTGGGCCTCGACGTAGATGACTTCATAACGGTGCAACATCCTTGACCCAAATCAGAGACGAAAAAAACACATACCGCGACCACGACTTCATAGAAACCGTTGACGGATGGCTCTTCGGCGTCGTCTCCGACACACATCCACCCGGCCGCATACTCACATACCTCAAATACATCCCCGGAAAAGGGCTGTGGAGCAGGGCAGGCATAACCTACCGCAGAGTGCTTGCAAGCTACTCGACACGCGAAGTCATGTCGATGCTGGAGACCGTTAGAGAGCTGAGGCCAGATTATCTTTTCCAAGACCCCGCCACAGGGGAGGAGTTCACATACATCCCGGTCGGAAACATTAAACGCCACTATAGGTGTGAGGAGAGGCTTCGAAACATCCTGCGGAATCCCGGCAACAGCGTCGAGAACGGCTGCAGGATGCTTGTGGAAAAGCTCTCGGAAAAATCAGGCGTCACAACAGGTTTCTACGGCGTCTCAGGCTCCATCCTTACCGAGCTACACAACCCGGCCTCGGACATAGACCTCATAGTTTACGGGGGACGGAACTTCTGGAAAACCGTCGAAGCCTCAGAACAGCTCCAAACAGCCGAAAACAGAAGACACACAAAAAACATTCTCATAAAAAACTACCAGTCAAAATACCCAATATCCCCCGAAGACGCCGAGAAGCTCGCGGAGAGATGCGTCACACGCGGCATATACCGCGGCTATTTCTACTCACTCCACGCCGTCAGACTCCTCGACGAAATACGTGAAAGCTACGGGGACAAGGTTTACCGCGGGGTCGGAATAGCGAGGGCCGTCTTAAGGGTCACAGACGCCTCGGAAGGCATCTTCACACCCGCCGTCTACAGAGTGGAGGGTAGGACAACGGAAAACCACGAGGTCGAAGCCCTCACATGCTACGACACAACCTTCGCAGCACTCCTGCGTGAAGGCGACACAGTTGAAGCAGTCGGCAAGCTCGAAAAAGTCCAAGACCTCAGGGAAAACAGAACATACTACAGCCTACTCATCGGCTCCACAAAAACAGCGGGAAGAGAATACATCAAAATAACCCAATAGGGTAGATGTCTTCAGACGCAGAAACGCATCCCCGGCTGCATCAAAAAACCTGTGTTGAACACCACACCAAACCCCTAAACAGCCACCCCCCTATCTCCTAGACAAAAGCCTGCTAATTGGAGAGTTTTCCGTGAGATAAATTACCCTCCCCTTCTCCACCACCTCGAGGATAAAGTTGTTGTTCTTATGAAACATCTCGGAGAACTCCTCCGGCGTGTATCCCACAGGTTCTAACGGCAACCTCACCTCGTCATTCAAGTCCAAAAGTAGCCTAATCCTGTCCAGAAAAGGCTCCCTGAAATCAGCCACAACCACGACATCGACTTCAGAACCCTCGTTAAAATCCCCCCGAGCAAACGAGCCGAAAAGTATTATGGCATGTGGTTTCAGCCTCTCAACAACAACCTGCTTATACCTCTCTATTTTGGAAAAAATCTCCTCACTTCGCTCAAGATCGACTCTGCATAGCTTATACATCTTTCACCCACCTCCCGAGTGTAGTATCTGTGTGGAGCTCCCGATGGGTAAAAATTGGGGTAGCGTGAACCAATATAATGTCTGTCAAGCTCCTTTCCAAAATCTATGAATTTTCAAAAACTTTATCAATCTTCGCCGACTCGAGCAAAAGGTCTACGACCGAGTGTGTTATCACTGCCCTGTAACCCCTTGAGTATAGGAACCCTTCCAGCGACTTTTCCGCGGACTGCTGCGCAAAGAAGGCCGAGGCATAGTAGTTTCCATCCCGTAGACAGTCTTTGGAGGTTTTCAGGTCTGCCTCGGCCTGGTCAACCCATCTCAAGCCCTCCTCGAGATTTCCCATTCATTTCTCGGCCGACTGCGGGTCTTTTAAGGCTTCTTACACCACACGTTGAGATGTATTTTTAGGCAACATTCGTAAAGCCGCGGGAAGAGAATACATCAAAATTAATCTTTAAATAAAATACGGCCAACGCCCTACACAGCGTTGAGCAACGACGAAGATTTGGCGCAAAAGATAAGGGAGAAGCTACAGATTAAGAAAATAATTACTGACGAGCTTTTAGACAATGCGAAAAAGCTAATCGGGATAACAGATGACGGAAAAATCATCTTCAAAATCGACCGCTCACACCTCCCGGTTACAGACCAGATACTACTGCTGTTGGCAGGCTTCAGGCTGGCATATGAGGCACGGCTGAGAGAAAAACCGCAAGCCTCTCTAGAAGAGATAGCTGCAGCAATCCAGATAGACCGAAGAATAGTAAGCGCCAGACTGGGTTGAGTCCTATGAGATTTTAAGAATGGAAAAAGGGGTATACGCTATTTCTGACCTTGCTCTCTATGAAATAATTGATAGACTTGCACGCCAAAGTCTGAATGAAGAGGCGAAAACAGCGGAGTATCTTACGGCTTTTCATAACAAAGGCTAAACTTCGCTCAATAATTTTGAAAGCAGCTAACCGGAGAATGGGGTTCTTATCAGACCTATTTAGACTAACTGAACATGGTGGGATTATCTTTTTGCCAAATTATTGTTTTGGTATGTTAACGGAAAAGCAAACCCCTCGGCCACGTTTGAGGAGTTAAGCAAGATTCCAGCACTTCCAGGGCGTGGAAACTTAAACGAAATACTAAGGAGGCTGTCAAGCCTAGAGGAGTCAATACTCCTTCCGACTGAAACAGGCTACATGCTCAACCCGGAGAAAGTCGAAGATGCGTTAAGGATTGTGGAGGACTATGTTGCGTCTAGGCTGGGACGTTAACCGCATACTAGGCCGTTAGTTGTCTGACTCTGTCTGTTACTGCTTTCTGGACCCATGGAGGTGTCCAGAGGGCCATTGTTCTGACGTAGCCTGGTTTGAGGGCTTTTCTGACGACCTCGGCCTCCCCCTCCTGCAGGTATCCCTTCACAACCCCTTCGGCGAGCTTTGCTGCATCGGCTGCGTCGAGGTAGTGTCCCGGGTAGAGGATGAGCTCCATCAGGTCCCATGCCGGGTCTCCGTCATAGCTGGCCTGCTCGACGTCCATGACGTATATCCTGCCCTCAGGTGATTGGATGAAGCATTCGGGTTTGCAGTCTCCTATGCGGATGCCGCTGTGATGTATCTGGGCCAGCAGGACGCCGCTATCTCGGGCGAACTTCTCCCTGCCCTCGGCCGCCAGCACCCATGCCTCAAGTAGGTTATGGCCCTCGACGTAGGTTCGGTAGAGGATTTTACCGCCCCAGTTGACGTGGACTATCTCCGGTGTGTTGAAGCCGTTTCTTCGGAGGGCCTCGGAGAAGTATATCTCCTTGGCCATGCGGGTTGAGGGGTCTACGCTGAAGTCCTTTACCCATGCCGTCCATATTCTCGCCGCAACCCATTTCACATCAGTCCAGCTGAGGTAGCGTTTGGCCAGCAGCTTTGTTTCATCCGACTCGATTAGGTAGGTGGAGTTGAAGAGACCGCCGACACGTCTCACCTTTGCTCCGCCACCAACATACTCCGTGACAAATTCCTCGAGGCCAAGCTGTTTGACGAAGGGTTGTGGGCCGAGGGCCGTCTGAATGTGGAGGTATTGCTCCGGGTCAGGTATCTGCGGCCTCGCGGCCTGTAGGCTGGACTGGAGGTCGAAGAGGTTTACGAAGACCTTGGAGGCCCTCAGTATGTTGAGTTTTTTGAGCTGCTCCACCACGGGAATCGTGATTGTTTTGCTATGCTGCCTAGCCGTCTCCGCGGTCGGCATGTATCCTTCCACGTGTTTTGTGAGAAAGCCTGTTTCGACGAGCTCTTGGGCCGCCTGCTCAAAGCCCTGCATCTGCCACCCGAGGTCTGTGAGGCATTCTGACAGCTCGGGGTTGAAGAAGGGGGTTAGCTCCGAGAGCCTTCTGAGCTTTTCGTAGAGGAAGTACTGGGGCTGTATGATGAGGTTTGCGGCGGCCAGCTTGTGTTCTGCGACAAGGTCTTTCACAAGCTGTTGTATGATTTCTTTCCTGTATGTTTTTTCCAGCTCTGCGAGGAGCTGGTGGCCCTGCAGGGGTTTGTGGGGTATGAGGAGTTTATGGGCCAGCATCTCGGCGTAGCTGTTCTGGGCTATGTCCTCCAGCAGGGCCTCAAGCCCGATAACATATGTCTTCTCACCATCTCCTCTGACAGCCTTAAACGCCTTCCCAGACTTCGAGACTATGACGTAGAGCTGCCCAGAACGCGTCCTGAAAACCGCCTCAACAACCCCCCTAACCCTCAAACCCGCCAGCAAACCGCAACATTCAGCCCTCAACACGGACTATATACCCCTTAATAGGTGCTTTGACGTCTCCAGCTATTCAGCGGCCCATCTTTTTTCTCTAATCCGGCTACACTATCCCCAGCTGCTTAGCCACTTTGACAGCCCGCCTCAGCGCGGACTCATAGAGCTTCTCATCCCTGAAAATCCAGCTGTTGACACCGCTTATCAGCGTAGGCCCGGTCTCGAAAACCTCCAACACCTCCTCCCTCCGAAAGGCCCTGAGATAGTGCTTCGGGTCCTTCAGTATCAGGATTCTCCGATACTCTATCTCATGCACATGCGTCAACGGATGGCCCTCCGCAGACACCACGCCATGAATCAGATGCTCGATATCGGATAAGCTGATCGAGCTTCTCATCCCACGACGCTTCCACTCCTCCACACATGCATTAAAGTAGCCTATGAGATCCCTGAAATAGGGTTTGCCATCGTTGTAATACATTAGGGCTATTGGGTGGTTGAGCCAGCCGCGTTTCCCATCCCTTATCAGGCCCATCCTGCGGAGAACGGTCATCATAACCTGCTTCGCCTCCACCCTCTGCTTTCCCAGCCGCCTGTCATCTAAAACATTCGCAGACATCCGCCAGTCAATATAGGGCCTGAAAACCTGCATGCCTTAAGCCGGGGAAACACCGACGCAATAAAAAATCTTCAGGCAGGCCCACATCTTGGTAGGTCAGGCCCTCCACAGCTATCTCAGGGTCTTTCACGATGTCGGTTCCGGCTGAGGTGTGTTAAACCTTAAAGTGTTGTAGAGTAGTGTTCTACTGGTTTGAAGCTGGATGCCACGCTTCACAGAAGGCTTTTACGCCTAGCCGTGAGGCTGGGGGCCTCGGACGCCGCCCTAACGACTGTTGAGACATCGCGGAAGATGATACGCTTCGCCAACAACAACATAACCGTCACCAAGGCGGGAAACACCCAGTCGGTCGAGGTCTACGTCAACGTCCAAGGCAGGAGGGCGGTCCGCTCAACATCTGAGATAGGCCTCAAGAGCCTTGCCCAGACGGTCGCCAAGGCCGTCGAGACAGCGAAGTCAAGTGAGGCCGCGGACACCTACGCACCGCTCCCAAAAGGGCCCTTCAGATACAGCAAAGACCTCCTCAAAGGCCCGGCGGAAAAAATCGAGGATGAAAAGCTTGTCGAATATGTTGAGGCCGCCGTCAACGGGGGTCTCGAGGCTGGGGCGAAACGTGTCGCGGGAAGCCTTGTCTACAGCCTCAGCAGGGTCAGGCTCTCGACGACAGGGGGTGTTGAGGCAACGGCCCAGACAGGAGGTGTTGAGATCTCTGTCAGGGCCCTCGCCGCAGACGACGCAACAGGGCACTTCGTATCCGTCGCGGCAAGCAGCAGAGAGTTCAAGCCGTATGAGGCGGGCCTGAAGGCCGGCGAGATTGCGAAGGCTGCGTTAAACCCCGTCGACGGGGAGCCAGGTGTCTATGAATGCCTCCTCGGCCCCATGACCTTCGCCCACCTCGTTGAACAGGTTGGTGTATGGTCTTCGGCCTTCTACGTCGACGCCGGGATGTCCTTCCTGACGGGGCTGCTGGGGCAGGAGGCCGCCTCAAAGGTGTTCACGCTCTACGACGACCCCACCCTCGCCGGAACCTACGGCGCAGCACCCTTCGACGCCGAGGGGGTCCCGACACGCCGCAACACAGTCTTCGAAGACGGTGTCCTCAAAACATACCTACACAACACCACCACGGCGAAGAAATTCAACACATCAACAACAGCCAACGCAGGCATCATAGTCCCCCACCCCTACAACCTCGTCGTCAAAACAGGGAGCAAAACACTCGACAAACTCATCGCAGGAATAGAGAGGGGGATATGGGTCACAAACGACTGGTACCTCCGCTACCAAAACTACAGGACAGGCGAGTTCTCAACAATCCCCCGCGACGGCCTCTTCCTCATAAAGAACGGAAGCATTGAAAAACCGGTCAAAGGCCTGAGACTCAGCGACAACATACTCAACATCTTCAAAGGCCTCCGCGAGGTGGGCGGCGAAGGCTATTGGATAAAGTGGTGGGAGGTCGAGGTCCCGACATACGCTCCCGCAGCAGTAGTGGAAAAAGTCAACTTCACAAAATCCGTTCTCTAATTAACCTGCATAAGCCGTTCCTGCCAAATCTGGAAAACAATTTATAGGGGGAAGCTGGTTAACGTTTGAGTTTGGCTACCGTCGCGTTTTTACGTGAGAAGTTTGCTAGTCTCAAAACCCTGCTGGCTGCGGAGGTTGTTGCGAACATTGAAGACGCTGAACAAATTGTTTTTATTGTACAGGAGCTTGTGGGTTACAGACTTTTCACGAAACTCACAACAGCCTTCCGTGATGCATTAAATGAAGAAGTGTTAAAAGTCCTTAACACTGATACGCCTGAATCTGTTTTATCAGATCTCTCAACAAGGTTCTGGGCCCGCGTGTCCCTCCCTGTACTGGAACTCAATGAAATGATCCTCTCCTCGCTGGAGGTTTTGAACAAATCTGTCATGGTTGGGGAGAAGCTTGCCAAGTTTACGGCGGAGCTGATAAAAAACAGCGGGTATGAAAGGGCAGACGACATAGTCTATGGTTTAGCAAGCCTTGTTGAATATGATAGATGGTTTGTTGAAAAAGTTCGCATGACTGGGGTCGATGGATTAGCTCAGAGGGTTTCCGCTAGGGCTCTCGAAACTGCGTTGTCTTTTGCGCGATGTTCTATGGACTTGACGTTTGCATGGATATCTTCGGCATCAGCAGCGTTAGGTATTGTTAGGATATACCGTCGCGAAAACATGCATTATCTGGCTGGGTTGTGCAGGGAGCTTGCTAACAAGCTAGATGCTTACATGGATACTTTGGACATGGTTGTTGATGATGAGCTGTATGAGGATTTGGTGAGGCTTGGAGTGGTGGATAGGTAGCCGTAATGGTCTGTAACGTTAAGTTAATGAGGAAGGCGGAGAAATACCTACGCAGCGCCTCACAGGCCGTTGTTGAGAGAATCAGTGAAAGACTGGATGAGCTGTCTAAAAACCCCAAATGTGAGGAGAAGCTGGAGCCTCCCTTAGAGAAGTTATGCAAAACCCGTGTAGGCTCCTACAGAATAGCATATTATCTGGAGCCGTGCAACATCACTGTGGTTTACATCGGGCATAGGGGGAGCTTTTATGAGGAGCTCAGACATATCTAAGCCCGGGAGGCAGGTGTTACAACATCTCCTTGGCTTTTTTCACCAGGTTTACTGTCTTCTCTGTTAGGTGTGTGGTTTTTTTGGCGGCGGCCTCGACGTAGAGTCTTACACCTTCTTCGAGGATGTGGTTTACAGCTGTTCCAAGTCCGCGGGTCTTCAGCTCATTCTTGAGCCATTCAAGCCCCTTGACGGCCGCCTCTCCTGCGAGCCTGTAGCCGTCTTCGACGCCGTGTTTGCGTAGTGTGAGCTGGACAGCCTCAAGTAGGGCGTGTCTGTTCTCCGTTACTTCTTGGAGCATTTTCTCTGTGTTGGCTGTGAGTGTTGTGAGGCCTTTTACGAGGTTTTTGAGGGCGAGGAGGCTTAGGGCTAGGGCTGTTCCGTAGAAGCGTTTGATGATGCTGTCGCTTAGGTCTCTGTGGAGTCGTGACTGTATTAGCCGTGTTGAGATGTAGTTGAGGATTGCTGTGGAGAGGTCGGAGGCCCCCTCGGCGTTCTCGAAGAGTAGGGGGTTGTGTTTCTGCGGCATCGTCGAGGAGTGGACCTGTCCAGGGGCCTTCCCGAAAGACAGCAGGCCATAGCTTCCCAGCAGCCATATGTCTCTGCAGAGGTTTGCTGTGACTGAGTTGATTAACGCTGCTGTGGAGAGGATTTCCGACATCCTTTCGTGGGGCTGTATCTGTGTGGGTGCGGGGCAGTAGTCGAGGCCGAAGTCTTTGACGAATTTTTCGGCGAAGGCCTCCCAGTCGACGTCCGGGTAGACAGCCCTCCATGCGGACAGGTCTCCGACGGCCCCTCCCAGCTTCCCCTCAGGCCTCAGGACGGCTAGCTTTTCTGCGAGGACCGCGAGTCTGTAGGCGTATTTTGCGAGGAAGCTTCCAAAAGTTGTTGGGACGGCGGGCTGTCCGTGTGTTCTTGCGAGGAACGGTGTCTCCCTATGTCTTTGGGCCAGTTCTGCAAGCTTTTCCACAAGCTCCAGGACCGCGGGGATGTAGACTTGTTTGATGAAGTCTCTGACCATGAGGGCGTATGCGATGTTGTTTATGTCGTCTGAGGTTAGGGCGAAGTGTATGTGGGGTTTGAGGTCGGCGAGGCCCCTCGCCTCAACCAGCCTACCCAGATACTCGACAGCCGCCATAACATCGTGTCCAAGCCTCTCCTCAACATGTTTAACCTCGGCGGCCTCCTCGAGCGGCAGGTTCAGCAAGGCATCGTCAAGCCCCTCAAGCCTCCGCAAATCAGCATCCAAGCCAACGGCCTCCGCGAAGGCCCGCAGATATCTTGCCTCGACGTAGAGCCTGTAGCGTATGAGGGCGTGTTCGCTGAAGTAGCGGCTGCAGATGCCGAGGGCCTCCCTATACCTCCCGTCCAGCGGCGTGATGGCTTCCAGAGGATGTATCAAGCCCTTACTATGCCTGCGTGGGTCAATTTAGCTCATAGCGCCAGAGGGATTAGGTGTCTCCCCGCGTAGAAGAAAGCAAGGGCCCCCATGACGCTGTTTATGAGGGGAAACCTCCAGTAGAAGCTTGGAATTATTTCCAGGCGGGCCATGAGGTAGAGAGCGGCAACCGGGTAGATGAAGGACGGTAATGTTAGCAGGTCTCTGGCAGCCAGGAAGGCCGCTACACCAAGCCAGTTGATGAAGACAAACAGCATAGTGCGTCGAGGGCCAAGAAACGTTGCGATGGTGTTTACACCCGCCCTCCGGTCTGGCTCTATGTCCGGGACTGCCGAGAGTGCGTGCATGCCGGCTGTCCACATGACTCCGAGGGCCCAGAACCACAGGGGTGGGAGAAGACCTGATGACAGGTGGTAGCCGACGGCGGCGGGGACGACGTAGAACCAGTTGCTGAAGGAGTCTAGGAAGGGCCGTGCCTTGAGGCGGACGGGCGGTAGGCTGTAGAGCGTGGCCATCACGATGTATAGGCCGTTCAGCATAAACGAGGTCGGGTTCCATGAGAACAGCATGACGGCGGCGCCGGAGAAGGCAACATAGAGTGAGAGCCGCCTCCGCATAACCCCGACGGCCATCGCCTCCCGCCCCGTCTTTTTCGGGTTCAGCATGTCGGTGTCGACGTCGGCTAGGTCGTTAAGCCCGTAGAGGTAGATGTTTGCGGGCAGGAGGTAGATTAAAAGACCGAGCGGGAACAACAGGTTTGCGAATTCGCCGAGTGTTTGAACGCCTGCCACATACCCTACTAGGTATGAGCCTGCGGTGTAGAGCCAGAAACGTGGCCTGCTGTGCTTCAGTGCCAAGATATGGCCCTCAAAGCGTCGACGAAATATATGAATGCGTTTGGACGGTATTTCGTGATTAGAACCGTCCACGGCTTTCGGTAAAGATACTTGGCCGTATCGACATAAATGTTTGTCGCCGTAGCTATCGGGACGAGATATCTTCTCGGGATAAACCTAAACCCTTTGCGGGCGACCTCTAACTCGGTGTAAAAACGTCTAAGCTCGTAGCGAACCATTTTGTAGAAATTTTCGTTAAACCCGAACTCTCTCACCTTGAAGTAGTAGAGGTCTTCCTGCGGCATGTAAACCCTTTTAAGCTTCAAGTCCTCGCCTATGTCTCTCACCATGTTAATGAGCTGGTAGGCCCTCCCAAGCCTCATGGCGTATGGATGACTTCTGTCGTCAAGCCTCATGATCTTCGCCATAAACAGCCCCACAACCTCCGCCGAGCCGTAGATGTATCTGAGCAGGTCTTCATAGGTCTCGTAGCTGCCTATGTTCAAGTCCATCTCCATCGACTCCATGAACGCCTCAGCCCACCGTTGCTCAAACCCATGTCTGTGGGCGAGGTCTATGAAGGGCTGGATGACCTGCGGCCCCCCGCTCGACCCCCAGTGGCTTTCAAGCGCCTCCCAGCACCTGTAGAAAAGGCTGACGTTCGGGTTCTCCCTGTCCACAAGGTCGTCGATAAACCTTACGAATGCGTAGAGTGTCGCAACCTCATCCCTTACGTATGGCTCGAAGAAGAGGCTGGAGAAATAGAAGTTTTTACCCTTCCTGAAAAGGCTGTAGTTAGTTTTTTGGGACATTTTCAGCCACCAACATAGCTGATGTGAGAACTAGGGGCACGCCGACGCCGGGGTTTGTGTTCTGACCCACGAAGAAGACGTTACGCAGTTTTCTGTGTCTTATCTTGGGCCTGAACCAGGCGGTCTGCCGCATGATGTGCTGGAGACCGAGCGCCGAGTATCTGTATGACCTGTATTCGTCGTAGAAGAACCTGGGCTTCAGCGAGGCATGTAGCTTTAGGTCGGCGTTGAGCTGTCTGGACACCAGCCTTAGAATCTGCTGTTCGTCGAACCCGTCGTGGCCGGGCGCCGCTGGCACGAGGATGAAGAGGTTGTGTTTTCCGTCGGGGCTCCAGTCAGGCTGGTCCATGGTCTGGACGTGGATGTAGTATGAGGGGGTGGCGGGGGCGGGGCCGCCTGTAAGATAGCTGAAGTGGCTGTCCCACTCATTTATCACGACGAGATGGGATGCCTCGGCCTCAATGCTGCCGGAAGCAAGCAGGAGATGCGCCGAAGGACCTATCACAGCTCTCCGCCAGTACTGCTCGCCGTAGCTGGGTGTCTCGAGGAGCTCTGTGTCGGCGGTTGGGTAGCTGGCGTTAATTACCACCACGTCGGCGTTGTAGGTGGCTTTCTCGGTTTCGACGGCTGTGGCTTTGGAGTTATTCGACCTGATACGCTTAACCTCCTCACCAAGTCTGAAGGTTACGCCGCGTTTCTCAGCCTCCTGTCTAATCCTCTCAGCCATCTGTGAAAACCCTCCTTCGGGCCAGTAGGGCCCGTCGATAAGCACGCTCTTTGTCAGGAAAAGCCCGAGGAGTGTTGGGAGTCTTTGGGGCGGTGTCCCGACGAAGAGGGAGTCGTATTCGAGCAGGTGGATGAAGAGCTCGTTCTTGAAAAGCTTTCTGAGGTAGTTGTCGAAGGAGCGGAAGAGGCCCCAAACCTTCGGCGTGATTCCAACTCTCAGAAAGTCGAGGAAGGACTCGTAGTCCTTGTAGACCGCGCCGACCAAGCTGCCGTATATTTCCTGCGAATGCTTTAGGAGTCTGTCGACCGACTCGGTTTTTTCTCCCAGAGAGGCCGCGAGGTCTTTGAGGTTGCTTTTCGTTACGACAAACCTTTTCTGCTCAATAAACTCCATCAAGGGGTTTTTCTCCTCGAGGGCTGGGGGTGGGACGCCCGCCTTCTCGAAAAACCGGTCATAGAACTCGTTCATCAAATACCAGGTGGGCCCTATTTCGAAGACCCTCCCGTCGTAGGAGAGTTTTGTGGATACTCCGCCGACCTTGGGACGGCGGTCGAAAACCGTTACTTCATGTTCTCTGGAGAGTAGAATAGCCGTTGCTAACCCGCCGAAACCAGCTCCCACAACTATAATCCTCAATCTGGCCGCGGGTTTTCGGAGGGCTTAAAAAATCTATTCCTAATTCCTAGGGGCGTTGTAGCTTTACCGTGTGGGAGGCTTCCTCGCCCACGGATGCCGTTGAAACCGGCGTATTCAGGTGTTTCGCAACCGTTTCGAGGTATTCTCTAGTGGCTGGAGGCAGCTCTTCCCAGCCGTGCTTGACGGCCCTAACCATCTCCTCTACGGAGGCTCTCCAGCCCCTGAAGACTTCGTAGATGGGCCTTGCCTCGCCGAGCCGTGGAAGGGCCTCTGCGAACTCCTCCACCTCTACCCCGTCTAACAGGTATCTGACGCAGACCCTTATTTCGTCGAGGCCTGAGAGGATGTCGAGTTTTGTGACGGCTATCTCGGTTACGCCGTTTATGCGGCATGCGTATTTTAGGGCTGGGATGTCGAGCCATCCAACCCTCCGCGGCCTCCCCGTCGTCGTCCCATACTCGCCTCCCCGCTCCCTCAACATCTCCGCCAGCGGCCCCGTTATCTCCGTGGGGAAAGGCCCGCCGCCCACCCGTGTTGTGTAGGCCTTCATGACGCCGACAACCCTGCCGAGCCTCTGTAGGGGTATTCCAGTGCTGACGAAGCCTGCGGCCGCGACCGTGTTGCTTGACGTGACGTAGGGGTATGTGCCGTGGTCTATGTCCAGTAACGTGCCCTGGGCCCCCTCGAGGACTACGCGCCCGCCGCCTTCAAGGACCTCGTTAAGGTAGCCTGTTACATCGCCTAGGTATGGTTCAACCGTTTTCCGCAGGCCTTCCAAGTCGAGGTCTGGGCCCTTTCCATGTATTTTCTGGAGGAGTGAGGTTTTTGCGGCCGCGTTCTCAGGGTCTGTGAGGTCTCCTGCCCTGAGCCCGAGCCTGAGCATTTTGTCGGCGTATGCGGGCCCTATTCCCCTCAGGGTTGTGCCGATGGCTGACCCGCCCCTAAGCTCCTCAAGCCTGCCGTCAACAACCCTGTGCAACGGTAGGACGATGTGCGAGGCCCTGCTGACCAATGGTCTTGCCTGTATGCCGAGGCCTCTGAGATGCTCAGTCTCACGTCTAAAGGCCTCCACGTCGAGGAGGCATCCCGCCGCTATGACGGGTCTCGCGCCCGTGAGGCTTCCCGCCGGGAGCATGTTGAACTTGTGGCGGACACCGTTGAGCATGACTGTGTGCCCCGCATTGGCCCCGCCCTGAAACCTGACAACAGCCTCGGCGCCCCCCGAGAGAAGATAGGATATCTTCCCCTTACCCTCATCCCCCCACTGGAGGCCGACTATCACATCGACTCTTCCGCTCACATCCGTTCGACGAAATTGTTATCTATTTCCTTAAATATCATCCCTCTCCCATGAATATAAGGTTTTGAGCTCGTGATTTACATCTCCTAAAAAGATAAAGCCCATGGGATATCGATTAAATGATAGAGCACCTCCATGATACCCAAAAATATTAGCAGAGAACACATCCTCAAAGCCATTAAAACAATAGATAAATCTGGAACCCCTCGAAAGCGAGAATCTAGAAAATTTTACATGATCTACGAAGGGAAACCCTATTCAGTAAAATACGTAATTTCACTTGCTAACAAATTTGCAAATGGGAAAGAACTTGAGCATACGAAATTCAGTGGTGGAAAAGAAGCTAATAGTTTTTTAAGAAAATTAGGATTCAAAGTCGTTAGGTTGGCGTAAAAAGTTGAAAGAAGAGTTTAAACGTATTGCAATAGAGGAGAATCCTAGAATCGCGTTATTTCATCCACACACTACCGACTGCATAAGTGTATGGAGACAGGCATTGAATGAGTTGACTAGGATGTTTAATGGTTTAGAGATTTATGCTGGTGCTGGAAGATGGCCGCATGTAAGCTATCACCTGTATAAGAATGGGAGGATACATTGTACGTTTGAGGATGTGCTTGAGGAAACAAAGCGTGGTAACTCGATAGATTTCATTGTAATGAGGACTTTTTACGTCTAGTCAACGGGCCAAAAACCTCTTTTCATACCGGTTCTACGTCGTGTGGGAAGCTTTCACGTAGCCCTGCCTCACTCATTCTGATGAAGACGGCGTTTTGCTGGAGTTCTCTGATGTTTCGTGCTCCGAGGTAGCTTAGGCCCGACCTGAGGCCTGCTACAAGCTGGCGGATGACGTCCGAGGCGCTGCCCTTGTAGGGGACGTAGGCCTCTACTCCCTCGGCCATATAGCTGTAGTCTGACGCGTCCTGCAGAATGTCCTCACCCCCCTCCCTGCTGTTCTTCGCAAGCATAGCGTAGAAGCTCGCCATACCACGGTAAATCTTCATCTTCCGGCCGTTTCTCGAGACAACTGTCCCAGGGCTTTCATCAGTCCCCGCCAGAAGCCTACCTATCATAACGGTCGAGGCCCCGGCAGCCAAAGCCTTCACAAGGTCCGCGCTGGACCTTATCCCGCCGTCGGCTATGATTGGGACGTCCATCGACTCAGCGGCCTCCGCACAGTCCATTATCGCGGTGAGCTGCGGCACGCCCACGCCTGCGACTATGCGTGTTGTGCAGACGGAGCCGGGGCCCACGCCGACCTTCACCGCCGTAGCCCCAGCCGAGGCAAGGTCCATCACCCCCTCCGGTGTTGCGACATTCCCCGCAACCACCTCAACGTCGTCTCCGAATGATTGTCTGATTTTTCTGAGGGTTTGTATGACCATCTCTGTGTGTCCGTGTGCTACGTCTATGACCAGTGCGTCGGCCCCCGCCGACAGGAGTGCTTCAGCCCTGTCGAGGGCATCCTCCCTCACACCCACGGCCGCGGCAACCATCAACCTCCCCCTCGCATCCCTCGAGGCGTTAGGATACATCAGCTTCTTGACTATGTCGGCGCTTGTTATGAGGCCTTTGAGGCGGCCTTCGCCGTCGATGAGCGGCAGTTTCTCTATCTTGTGTTTCATGAAGAGCTGTTTGGCTTCTTCGAGGGTTATGTCCGGCGGCGCGGTTATGAGGCGTTCTGCGGGGGTCATGCATTCATGGATTTTTGCCTCCCGCGGTCTGAAGAGTATGTCGCGGCGGGTGAGTATGCCGAGGAGTTTTCTTGAGGGGTTTGTGACAAGGAGGCCGCTGACGTTTTTTCTCTCCATCAGTTCCTCGGCCTCGGCTACTGTTGCGTCGGGGCCTATTGTGTATGGTTCGTCGATGGCTATGTTTTCGGCGCGTTTGACTGCTTTGACGTGTTCGGCCTGCTGCTCGACCGTGTTGAAGCGGTGGATGACGCCTATCCCGCCCTCACGGGCCATCGCCACAGCCATCTCGGCCTCGGTCACGGTGTCCATGGCGGCGGAGACAACCGGTACCTCGAGCACGATGTGTTTCGTGAATCTGGAACGTGTGGACACCTCCCTCCTCGACCTGACGGTGGAGCGGCGGGGAATGAGCAGGACGTCGTCGAAGGTAAGCCCTACCTTGTCCAATACTTTGGGCAAAAAATCCCTTCAACACCCACCGTAAGGCTCGATTTAAAGGTGATTTACGGAACGAGGCCACGGCAACACGCTAGACCGCTCTCTTCCTTAGGGCTGGGTTTTTCGCCAGAAGGCGTTGAAACTCCTCCTCGAAGGATGTGTTTTCGCCGAGCTCGGCGCTGTAATACACGCCTGTGCGGCCCTTCTCACGCCTCCTCTCCAGGACACGGACTCTGTTTGAGAGAAGTGTCGGGGTGACTCCGAGAACCCTCACAGCCTCCTCAAAGTTCTCCTTCAAAGGCTTCTCGACATGGCCCTCGGGTGTGGGGATTATGAGGTTGAGGGCCTTGTTTATCCCCGGCTTCCGAATATTCTGTCGCAGCTCCTCGAGCGTGAGGCTGCCCGCAAGCCTGTAAAACCCCTCCTCCTCGCTGTTGAGCTGGACCATCGGCGCCGAAACTATCTCTGTCTCGCTGAGGTAGAGGTATGCTTTGGGTGCGTAGCTGGGCGTGGCCTGGACGAGGACGCGTTTCACGACGGGCTGGAGCTGGTTAACCACATACTCGAGGAGCTGGATTGGGACAGGCCTTGGTATGAAGACCTCGAGGTCGCTGGACGCCGCGACATCGCCGCGTGCCACACTCCCGTAAACAACCCCGTAGAAACCATGCCCCGCAAGATGCTCCAATATCTCGAGGGCCCTCGCCCTAAACCTCTCCAGAAGACGCCAGCGCTCAGCCGGGTAGACGACTACACGCAACCCTGCAGAGAAAGCATGCGAGCGGTTTTTATGCATGCACAGGCATAGAGCAGGCGGATGGCTGGAATAGGTTACGACGCCATCTCCGAGGGCTACGACGAGCTTTACGGCGTGGAGCAGGTGCGTAAGTATCGGATGGCTTTGGGGCGTGTGGGTGTAGGCGGCCTCTCCGGCTGGGTTGCTGATGTGGGGTGTGGAACAGGCCTCCTCCTCTCATTTCTGCGGACACGTGGATGCGACGTGGAGTATGTTGGTTTGGATGTCTCGGAGGCCATGCTCCTGAAGGCCCTCGGCAGGGCTGACAGCCAGACACACCTCATACAGGCCGACGGAAACAACCTACCCCTCAGAGACAGGGCCGTCAACACAGTCTTCTCATTCACAGCAATACACCACCTAAACCCCGCACAATTCGCCGCAGAGGCCTCACGGACGGCCACAAACCTCGTAGTGGTGAGCCAGCACAAACGCCTAAAACCCCGCCTCAACATAGAACCCGTCGATGAAGAAGTCGACGAGCTCATCATCACCAGCCCTCAGGTTCTTCGCAAGGCTGCAGGAGGCCCTTGCGGCGGTCGCCTACCCCGGGCAGGACATGCTGGGCCGTGTTGAGAGGGTCTGCGCAGCCGACATAGCTTACACGAGGGGGGAATGCGCCGCGGCCGCTGTCGTCACCGAGCTCTCAAGCGGCAGAACTGTTGAGCAGGCCGTCAGACACTTCAAGGGCCTCCGCACACCCTACATCCCCGGCTTCCTCATACTACGTGAGGGGCCGCCGCTCCTAGAGGCCATCCAGACACTCGAAACAAAGTTCGACCTCCTGCTGGTAGATGGACATGGTAGGGCCCACCCAAGGAGATGCGGTCTCGCCACGATGCTCGGTTTTGTCGCAGGCCATCCCTCGGTCGGTGTAGCGAAGTCCCTGCTCACAGGCCTTGTCCAAGGCCATGAGATAGTTGACGGCGGCGAGGTCGTAGGGCTTGCGGGAAAGAAGGCATACTACAGCCAGGGCTACGGCGTCTCCTTCAACGACCTCCGCAAAATCTACGAACTGTTCAACGGAGAATATCCGGAGGCCCTCAGGCTAGCGGACCGGCTCTCAAAGACGGCCGTCAAGAAGTGAGGCAAGTGCCTCGTCACGGCCAAGAATCCCGACAACCTCGTCATAGGGTATCGTGGGCTTGATCTTACGCGTCCTCCCATGTCTCCCGTAGCTAACTAGGTCGCATGCGATTATGCCGAGCATGTCGAGCTCCGAGACAAGCGTGCTCACCCTCCGCTCCGTCAGCGGGTCAACACCGAGGAGGCCGCAGAACTCCCTGTATGTGTTGTAGAGTGTGCCGGAGGTGGTGTCGACGCCCTTCCTGCTGCAGACGTGGACGGCGAGGAGGACTATGCGGCTGTGGAGAGGCAGGGATGAGATGACTTCCTTGACGCGGCCCCTCTCGATAAGCTGCTGCGCCCTCCTAACATGCTCGACCTCGACGCGTTCACATCCCTCACGCTCCGCAACCTCCGCCGCAACCCTCAACAGGTCGAGGGCCCTCCTCGCATCACCGTGCTCAGCGGCCGCAAGGGCAGCGCAAAGACCTACAACACCGTCGTCCACCGCCCCCGGCCTCAGCGCCTGCCGTGCCCTATCCCAGAGTATGTCGGCCAGCTCCGTCGCCGTGTAGGGTGGGAAGACAACCTCTTCCTCGCTCAGACTGCTCAACACCCTTGGGTCGAGCTGTTCCTTGAACATCAGGTCGTTTGAGATGCCGACGATGGAAACCCATCCCCCACCATTCCCCGACCGCGTAAGCTCGTAGAGAAGGTCATCCCCGAAGTCCTTCACCAACACATCCACCTCATCAAGGCAGACGACGAAGCTCCCGCCCGACCTCGAGGCCGCTGCCTGAAACCTCCTGAAGAGCTCCCCCTTGGACAGGCCTGTGAACGGGACTGTTACACCTGCCGCGGTGCAAAGCTCCGCCATAACCCTGTACTCCGTTCCCGCCAGCCTGCAGTTGACGTAGACATATCTGACTTCGATATTTCTCTCCGATGTCTCGGCCCCGAGCCTGTTGAAGACGTGGCGTAGAACGGCTGTCTTCCCTGTCCCGGTTTTGCCGTAGAGAAAGAGGTTGGAGGGCCTCACAGACCTCAGCGACGGGGCCAGAACCCCTGCGACGGCCCTTATCTGGTTCGACCTGTGCGGGAGAGCCTTGGGGACGTAGTCAAACCTGAGCAGCTCGTGGTTGGTGATGATCGGGGTTGTGTTCGAGTTATACCTCTGTATTATCTCGTCGAGGGGGTCGCCCCACTCTTTCTGATGTAAATGAACCCTTTCATCAGGGATGTTTTCCTTATCCAACACCGTTAGACCCCGTTAGTTTATGTAAGTTAGGGGTTTTAGATGAAAAAGTAGAGAAAAATGTAGCAGATAATACAGTTTTATTTGAAAAACCCTCAGGCAACGGCCTTTGATGTGAAAACAGTCCTCCAGAGGAAATGGAGGGGTCCCCCTCCACAGGAAACAAAACCACCCACCCCAAGGGCCTTCACACAAGTGAAAGGCTGTAGATAGCAGTGGCCCGGAAAATCTGTAAAGGGTGTCTTTGTCTTTGGGGAGGCTTTTTCAGCCTGCTTCACAGGTGGCGGGGCTGCCAAACCCCTTCATTTCCTGTGGAAACCGCAAAAACAGACAGACAACTCAGGGTGTCGCCGTATAGATGTGAACCCTGTTGTGAACCAAAGCGGGCAAAACCGTCTCCCGCCCAGCCCAATTCACCTAAACATCCATAACCAATTAATGAGTAAAATATACAGAAAGACACCTGAGATAGCCATATTCTGAGTATGCGGGAAGGCCATGAAAGGCTCCGGAGGCCTTCACAGAATACCACAGCATAGAACAGAGGAATATGTGGATGTTTTTGGGAGAGTTTCACGGTATTATGTTTGTGTCTGCTCTCTCCGCAGCTTCTCCGAGAGTTCACGGCTTTTGTGAAAAAGTGAAATCAGGCTTGCGATGGTTTCGGAGAGCTGTTTAAGCTCCTCGGGCTCGTTCGTCCCCATGAGGATGTTTGTGAGAATGTCAAGCTTGGCTGTTACCGCGTTCTCAAGCCTCGTCAATATCAGGGGTGTTGAGGCGACAAGGACCTCGTCTTCCTCCTGAACCCTGACGACGGGTTTATCGCAGCGGATGCACCGGAGCTCACCCCGTATCTCGAAGAGGGGGCTGTTGCAGACAGGGCAGATCTCGGAGAGCATCTTAGCACCCGACCTCAACGCATCCGACATCCTCCTGATGTAGTCGTCCTCGGAAACCACGGCCCTTACAGCTCCCAGCCTAGATTTATCAGTTTCAGACAAGGCTATGCCGGAGCTGCCGGGGCCCGGGCCTTCGCCGGCTCTAGCTCAGCCCCCCTTCGCCTTCTTTTTCTTCGACTTTGGGGTAGCGCAACGCCTCGCCATATCCTTCTCACCATTTAGGGGAATTGGTCTGGCTGATAAGTTTTCACTTGGCGGGGTGGATTTGTTTTAGTCGGGCCCTCCGCCTGTAGGCCTCTGCGGAAGCCCTGTCGACGACGTGGACCTCGAAAGGTTCCCTGAACCCCTCAGCCCAGAGCACCGCCAAAACCTCGCCGGGCCTCAGCACATCGCTGACGACAAGCACATCCACGTCGCTTGAGTAGAGATGCCTATCCTCCACAACGCTCCCGAAGAGGTAGACCTCGCATCCCGGGTCAAGACGGCACACAACCTTCGCAAGCCTCCGCAAATAGGCGTCAAGGTTGTCGAAGACCTCTCTCCTTCGCCGGACCTCACCCACCCAGAACTTCTCCGACAACAGCCCTCACCCTCTCAACGGCCTCACGAAGCCTCTCGAATTCCGCGGCGGTATAGGTGCGCGGCAGATATCTTGAGACTATGTAGGCGTCCTCGAGGCTGCCCAGCTCCACGCCGTATGTTGTCTGGAGTTGTTTGACGGCCTCTTTCCCAGTCAGCTCGGCCAGCATGTTCAAAAGGCTTCTTATGCCGTGTGTGCGTGGGAAGTCTACGCCGTTCTTCAGGAGGGCAGCTTTGAGGTAGAGCTGGAGGGATTGTTCGAGGCTGAAGACAGCCAAGTCATACATACCCCTTTCCGCCTGCAGGAGGGCCGTGGTGTAGAAGCCGTCAGAGCGGCGTAACAACCCTTGATATTCCTCGAGCCTACTCAATCCAGCATAAAGGAAAATACGCGGCTCATAACGTTTTCAGCCATCACACACAAAACTCATAGCAGCGGCCTGTCAAAAACTGAACATAGGTTTCCACATACTATGCCAACGCCTTCATGCAAAGCCGTACCAACCGGAACCACAGCGTTTTCATGTATCAGCCTAAACATCCTTAAACAATCCACAGCAACAAACAAGCCCGTAGCCTACTGCTTCTGCCTTCTCCTACGTTTAACCAAGAATAATAAAACTGATGTAGCTGACGCCGCCGAATACAACAGTATGTTTCCGACATGTGGCTGGCTGTACTCAAGGTTTAATTGCTCAAACCCCTCTGTATGTACCGAGACCACGCCGCTGACGTATGGTGAAAAAGACAAAAAACTAGATGTGTAAAGACCCGGCGTCATACCCTCTTGCGATAGATTTCTACCAAGCGCCGCTACTTCGCCAGCCTTAACAGGCTCACCGTCATATTGGTAGAATACCTTTACGTATAAGTTTGTCAGTAAGGGCGGTGTCTGTATGTTTAGCGAGGCACCTAACCTATCGAAGGTAACTGAGACATTGTTAGACCTGTAAACCGTTAAACCGTATTTCGCATCGCTTACCCCAGCCACCCTGTACTGTACAGGACCCATTTGATTCTGAACCAGATGCTTATCTAGAAACACTTGGCCCTGAAACTCCTGGTTATCGAATTCATAATAAGACCTAATTATTATCTTGGCCGCTTTACCCACCTCCACACGCTTAAGCATGGGCTGTAATTCCACAACAACCCTGTCAAACACAACGTCAACTGTGTTTGTCGCAAACAGGGTTAAACCGTAAAGGTCATCTTCAATCCGCACTGCCTTATATGAGTAGCTGCCTACTTTATCTTGTTTTAGGGCCGGGTCAAGGTATATTTTCCCCCTGAAGCCGGCCCCATCGTACTCGTAGTGTGCTATGGCCTTTATAGGGGCCTCGCTTCCAACATCTACCCTGCGGCGGTCTGCGGCTAACTCAACCCTAACCATATCCCATATAATTTCAATGGTGTTTGATTTGAAAGTCTTCAACCCAAATAATTCATCTTGGACCTGGACTGCTGTATAGACATATTTGCCCACGCTGTGCTGTATTGTCGGCTGATTCAAATAAATCTTAGCGGGAACTGGTTTGTCGTCCGTTTCGTAGTATGCGTATGCCTTGATAGTTGCTTCACTTCCAACATCCACTCTGCTACGTCCTGAACTAAGCTCCACGACTATCCTGTCCCACGTAACCTCAACAGGGCCGACGTTGTTCACTAATCTATTTATCGTATACCCGTCTAATTGAAGAAATGCGGAGTTGATGTTAAACAACGACTTGGTCGGTGCGAAGTTCACAGCAGTTGCTTCAAACCATCCATCTCCCCGGGCGGCGGTCCTAATATCGCTGATTAAAATCTCCCCGTTGCCCACTGGACTGTTGTCATGCGCCCAAGCAAGCTTGAAACCTATGTTTACAGGCGTTCCCACGTCAACTCGGGGGTTTAAGGCGCTGCTCCTTTTTTCCGTAACTATTACGTAAGTGTAGAGAACTTCGGAGGTGTATGTGGCAACGGAGAAATGAAGGCTGTCTTCAGAGTTAATCCGGATTTTGCATCGGCCCGGATTCTTTATAGAGATCTTAATGCTGAATTCTTCGTACGGTGAGTCTAGCATGCCGTCCGTGGAGTTGAAATAATTTGTTGATACTCCAGACCTTCCGCAGTCAAGTGTGTATGAAGCTGTTCTTATCTTGTTTATCGTGACGCTTCTGCAGTAAGGCCTCCTACATGGAAAAGGTTCAAGGAAGAGTTTCCCATCATAGATAAGCTCGCTGTTGTCAGTTACCGGATTCGGAGACCTTGATACATCGATGTATAGGCTGTTTTCCAGCAGGTCTGGGAGCCCATTACGATTGTCGTCAACCCAACCAATCTGCCTCCGCGTACCCACAGATATACACCACTCACTTGTATCCATAATACATCGTGAACCGTCAACATCCCACTCATACAGGTAGCCCCACTGTTCTGGCCTACCGTCATACTCATCTGTAGCCCCAAATATGTGTCCAATCTCATGGGCCGCTACGCGGTCCATCCTATCGATACCCCATCCGTTGTTATCGTATGTAACAACCATATATGGTCCATTAAGATATGCGTACGCAAACCGATCATCAGTAGCAAACATTCCATCAACATCATTATAGCTGTCTACAACAAAAATTATGAAAGCCCAGTCTGTGCCCCAGCTCTTCCGAACTTGGTCGGCACAGCTTTTCGCCATCATGTAGGCATTTTCGCCAGAGCCGCAA